>FZPS01000074.1_pt139 | contig 12099 bp, 9 predicted proteins | sample 1817821 | NCBI WGS metagenome assembly FZPS01 (sample SAMEA104158645, study PRJEB21678) | metagenome | place: Germany | collected 2015-04-21 | reverse complement strand
GTCATAGTGGACGGCAACGACGTCTTCGCCGTCTACGAGGCGGCTAAAGATCTTGTGGAGCGGGCAAGGCGGGGGGAGGGCCCCTCAATACTCGAGTGCAAGACCTACAGGATCAAGGGCCACTTCGTGGGCGACCCTGAGATGTACCGCACCAAGCAGGAGGTCCAAAAAGTTCTGGACGACACGGACCCCATCCCCCGGTTTGAGCAGAAAGTCCTGAAGGCAAGGGCCATGACCAAAAAGGAGCTTGAGGCCATCAGAAAACAGGTGGAGACGGAGATTGAAGAGGCTCTGGAGTATGCCCGGACCTCCCCTGAACCGGAAGAGTCGGCCCTCTTTGAAGGGCTTTACGTTTAAGGCGGTGGACTAAATGAGGACTATTACTTTTTCCCAGGCTACCCTTGAGGCCATGCAGGAGGAGATGACCCGGGACGAGAAAGTGTTTATCATGGGCGAGGACATCGCCCGCCAGGGGGGCATTTTCGGCCAGTTCAAGGGCCTGCCGGACCAGTTCGGCACGGACAGGATCATGGATACCCCCATCAGCGAGACCGCCATTGTGGGCGCCTGCATCGGCGCCGCTTTGGCCGGTATGCGCCCCGTGGCTGACATGCACTTTGCCGACTTCGCAGGGGTATGCTTTGACGAGATTTACAACCAGATGGCCAAGATCTACTACATGTTTGGCGGCCAGAAGCCCGTATCCATGGTACTTCGCGCTCCGGACGGCCTGGTGAACCAGGCGGCCGCCCAGCACTCCCAGTCCCTGGAGGCGTTCTTTTGCCACATCCCGGGGCTGAAGGTGGTAATCCCGTCAAACCCCGCCGACGCCAAGGGCCTTTTAAAGTCGGCCATCAGGGATGATAACCCCATAATCTACTTCGAGCACAAGGCCCTCTTCCCCATGAAGGGGGAGGTCCCCGAGGGGGAGCACCTCACCCCCATCGGCAAGGCCAACGTGGTCCGGGAGGGCTCGGACGTAACCATAGTGTCATGGTCCATGACGGTGAATTTGGCCAAAAAGGCCGCCGAAGAACTGGAAAAAGCAGATGCCTCCATCACGCTTTGTGATGCGTTGATAGCCCAGACCGGAAGCCTCCTGCTCAATTCACGCACCAGTGGTGGCAGGGCCCTCTCCATTCTGCCTCCGCACCATATTGTTTTGGCGACCCCTGAGCAACTGCTGCCGGACCTGCCCAGCGCCTTTGAGTTAATACAGGGGAAATATCAGGACGATTACCCCAGCATGTTGAGCCTGGTCACGGGCCCCAGCCGGACAGGAGATATCGAGCGAATCCTCGTCCTGGGTGCTCATGGTCCCCGCAAGCTGACAGTGATCCTCGTTGAAAACCCAGATTAATCTGCTAATCAGATGACTGCAGCCGGCCCAAATCAGCGAAGTTTCCGACCTCTGCCAGTTGCGTCTCTGGGGACAATCTTTTTGTAGAGCCTTGCTTTCCCTTCCACCTGTTCCTTCAGCTCGCCGCGCTGGGTCACGAATTTTTTCACCGTGCTCTTGCGTGTACCTTTCCTGCTTTTGGGCTTACGCTTGGGCTCGATAGTCTTAGGGCGCTCTCGTGTGATAAAAAAGATGGGGCATCCCTCATAGCCAAAAGCCTGACGCATCTTCCCGCAAAGAAACTTATGGTAAGCTTCCTTGATCAACTCCTTGCGATTGACAAACAGAAGGAAAGTCGGCGGGGATTGCTTGATCTGGGTGGAGTAATAAAATTTTAAAAAGGCACCACTGGCGCTGATCGGGTGCCGCTCCTCCACTGCTGCGGCAAGTGTCCGGTTTAAGAGCGCTGTGGGAACCTCCTGCTTGAGCTGGTCCGCCACATAGCGGATCGCCTCCAGGAGCCTGTCCAGATTAAAACCATCTTCGGCTGAAGTAAAAATCACCGGAGCGTAGCTGAGGAAAAAGAGTTTCTCCTGCACCCAGGCACCGAACTCATCCAGTGTGAGCTTTTTCTCATCTTCAGGTCTGCGCCGTGAGGGGGGTATCTGTGCCAGCCGCTCGGCTTCCTTTTCCTGCATACGGCGCACACCCTCAGCCATCAAGTCCCATTTATTAACAACCACGATACAGGCCTTGCCGGCAGTAACGATTTTATCTGCAATTTTTTTATCCTGCTCCAGAATCCCTTGAGCCGCATCAAGCATGAGTATCGTGATGTCGCTGCGCTCAATAGAGCCCTCTGTCCGTTTAATGCTGTAAAACTCCACTGAGTCATGAACCCGTCGCTCTTTACGCACTCCCGCCGTATCCACCAGAATATAATCCTGACGCACTCCATCGGTCTCTACGCTGAATGGAACATCGACCGAGTCGCGCGTCGTCCCCGGAATCGGGGTCACAATGACGCGGTTGGACTGAGTGAGCTTATTGACAATGGAAGACTTCCCAACATTGGGGCGACCCACAAAAGCGATTTTTAGGGGAGCATCGATTCGCTCGACAACCTCCTCATCCACTCCCTCTACCGGCTCCGTGGTCTTTTTCCGTGCTCGCTCTCTGGGCAGCTCTGCTATCGCCGCCTTCATTAAAGCCTCAACGCCCCGGTCATGAATAGCGCTTACGCTGAAAATATGCTCAAACCCCAATCCTGCGAAATCGTGAGCGTGAAGCTCCATCTCTCTGGTATCAGCCTTGTTACAAACCAGAAATACTTTCTTCTCTGCCTGGCGCAGGCGCAATGCCACCTCTTCATCCAGAGCGCTAATCCCAGCCTGCACATCCACCACAAAGAAAACGACGTCAGCCTCCGAAATCGCCAAATCGGCCTGCATGACAGTGCTCTGCGTAATAATATCTGCTCCTTTTTCCCCCTTGAGCAACGAAATTCCCCCTGTATCAATCAAGGTATACGGCACCCCGCGCCACTCCACCTGCGCACTGACTCGGTCACGGGTCACCCCGGGCAGATCATGCACAATGGCGATGCGACGGCCGGCAATACGGTTAAAGAGAGCAGACTTGCCCACATTGGGTTTGCCCACAATGGTTATAACAGCAGCCATAATTTCAGCTTAATTAAACTGATTGAACAAGGATTGAGCTGGGAGGCGACAGAGCCGGAGGTGGATTGTAATCACTCAAAAACAAATACTTTTAAAAGCGGTAAGCAGATTGCTTCCGCTTGTGAATCCCAAAGAGAGAGATGGAACTTCCACTCAACAATCCCATCTCTCTTGTTAGAAACAGATTCTTAATTGCCGCTGCGGCCGGTAACACCCTTGGTGCTGTCGGTCACAGTCTTGGCGGCATCAGTTGGTCTCAGAGAGCGAACCGCCGCACCAGCGCGCCACATCTCCGAATCCTTGATCTCACTCAGCTCCGCTGCCAACGTCTTCTGGTAATCAGGCGCTCCGCAGTAGGAAAGAACACGCTCGGTCTCTTTACCGCTCTTCACTGACTCATAGAGCTCCTCAAAGAGAGGCATAACAGCAGCCTTGAACTTGGGTTTCCAGTCGAGGGCACCGCGCTGAGCCGTTGCAGAGCAGTTGGCATACATCCAATCCATGCCATTCTCATCCACCAGACGAATCAGGCTCTGCGTCAGCTCTTCCACAGACTCGTTGAAAGCTTCGCTTGGGCTATGCCCATGAGCACGAAGGACATCATACTGAGCCTCAAGCATACCGGCCAGGCAGCCCATCAAAGTGCCACGCTCACCGGTCAGGTCACTATAGACTTCCTTTTGGAAAGTAGTCGGGAACAGGTAACCCGAACCAACACCGATACCGAGGGCCAGAGCACGCTCAGTGGCGCGGCCGGTGTAATCCTGCTGAACCGCATAGCTTGAGTTAATTCCTACACCGGCCAGGAAGTTACGGCGCACAGAAAGACCAGAGCCCTTGGGTGCCACCATGATCACATCCACATTGGACGGAGGAATAACCCCGGTTTGATCTTTATAAACAATCGAAAAACCGTGTGAAAAATAAAGAGCATCACCCTCTTTGAGCAGTTTGGAAACCGTCGGCCAGATTGCTCTCTGCGCCGCATCCGAAACAAGCATCTGAATGACTGTGCCCCGTGTAACCGCCTCTTCAATATCAAACAAAGTTTCGCCCGGAACCCATCCATCGCTGACGGCACGGTTCCAATCCTTCTGGAAAGCTTTGGACTGGCCAACAATGACATTGAATCCGTTATCGCGAAGATTCAGACCCTGGGCAGGACCCTGTACACCATAACCGAGAATGGCAATAGTTTCATCTTTGAGCACCTCACGTGCTTTTTCCATCGTGAACTCACTGCGTGTGATTACATCCTCTGCTATACCGCCGAAATCAATTTTAGCCATTTTATCTATATTGTTTTATCTGGGGAGAGTAGGTTTCCATCCAAACACTTTGGACAGATATCCCTCCCACCGCTTAGTTTAATTGCTTCAGCCCCTAAAACAAAAGCTAAATTTAACTCCAAAGCGATATTCAAAAATCAAACAGCGACCACCAGTGGAACTTTATAGTAGTGCAGGGTTGATTTTCATTCGCTTTTACACCATCATCCATTCAGTGTTGGATACGAAAAAGATATGAAAAAACGCTTAACACAATGGAGTAACCTCTCACTCTTCATCAGCCTTTGTCTGTTCGCTTCCCTGGCCCATCTTCCTGCCCAGCAACTGGGCGGAGGCTTGGGCGATTGGAGCATCACCCTCGGCAACTCAACGGCCCAGCAGGTTGAGAAACCTTTTTCCGTTAGTATCACCCCGGAAGAAAAAGAGGGTAAAAGGAGTGTTGTGCTTTCTGTAAAAATCGCACCCGATCACTACCTTTACAAAGATGAGTTCCGTGTAACTGCTGCCGATGGCTCTCTTCTGGAGCCGCTTGAGCCGTTAAAGAGTGTCCGCATCAGAGATATCTTCACTGAACAGGACAAAGATGTTTTTAAAGAAAGCTTTCGGGCAGAGTATCTTTTTGACGATGCAGCACAATCCGGCTCCGTAAAAGTCGAATATATGGGTTGTAGCCAGGAAATCTGTTTCATGCCCGAAGAGTTGGAGCAAAAGCTCTCCTGGGCCGGTGAACTCCCCTCCCTGCAAGACTCCGAGCCGACTGCCAGCTCCACTGCCACTGCCACGGTAATCACCACCGCTCTCTGGCAGGAGCGGGCCGCCTCTTTTGAGACAGTAGCCACCGGCTCAGGCTCCATGGATAAGGAATCTTTCTTTAAATTCCTGGACCGCGCTCACGGGGAAAGCGAGCTCAGAGGTATTGAGGGCTTCCTGGCCAAGTGGGGGATGCTCCTCACGATTCCCGTAATCCTGTTTTTGGGAATCCTCCTCAACCTGACCCCCTGCGTGCTGCCGATGATCCCCATCAACCTGGCCATTATCGGTGCCGGTGTTAAAGCCGGAAGCAAAACTCAAGGGCTTTTCCTGGGAGGAATTTACGGACTTGGAATGGCTCTGGCCTATGGAGCGCTCGGTCTGGCGGTCGTCCTGGCCGGTGCCACCTTTGGAGCGCTGAACTCCTCAGCCTGGTTCAACCTGGGTACTGCAGCCGTTTTTGTGGTTCTCTCCCTGGCCATGTTTGATGTTTTCACGATTGATTTCAGCCGCTTTCAGGGTCGTACCGAGGTCGCTTCCAAAACAGGGTTTCTCCGATACGTTTTGATTTTCGGCCTGGGTGCCTTTGCAGCTCTGCTGGCCGGGGCCTGCGTTGCACCTGCCTTGATTTCTGTGCTGTTGATTTCTGCCAATATCTACAATTCCGGCAATTATCTGGGGCTCCTTCTCCCCTTCCTTTTGGGGGCGGGGATGGCTCTGCCCTGGCCCATCGCGGGGGCCGGAATCGCAGCGCTCCCCAAACCGGGTGTCTGGATGAACCGGGTCAAACAGGCTTTTGGTGTCCTAATCCTCCTTTTTGCCGCCTACTACGCCTGGGAAGGCTATAAATTATGGAAAAGCGGCGCAGAGCTGACGCGCATAGACAGCGTTCAGACCGAAGCCGCAGAGTCTGCCGATGCAGCCGCCATAGATGAACAACTGGCTCAGGCCATGTCTGAATCTCTGGCCAGCGGCAAACCGATCTTTGTCGATTTCTGGGCCACCTGGTGCAAATCCTGTATGTACATGGAAAAAACCACCTTCAGCGACACCGAAGTCCAGAAGCGCCTGGAATCCGAGTTCATTGTTCTCAAACTCCAAACCGAACAACCCCGCAAATCCCCAGCCAAAGAAATCTTGGAGTACTATGAGGTTATCGGCCTGCCAACTTATCTTATCCTGAAGCCAGGAGCCGACGCCCCCTAGAGGCAACCGGATATACTTTTATTTAATAAAGCAACTCTTCACTTTGGAGTTGCTTCCCTGCTCTGTTTATGCTAACTATAAACTCCCGTGGATGCGCTCCCTCCAAATGGGGTAAAGAGGGTGGTTTTCTGTTTTCTCGTGGTTGAATTAAAAGAAGCAATAAACAAATGAACATACCTTTGGATGGATTGATGTTATGAAAATTATAGGTGTTATTCCTTCTCGTTTTGGTTCCACCCGTTTTCCCGGCAAACCGCTGGCGCTCATCGCCGGCAAACCGCTCGTCCAATGGGTGGTAGAGCAATGCCGCAAGGCTCCCAGCCTCTGCGATGTCATTGTTGCGACCGATGACGAACGCATCTTTAAAGCCGTGGCACCCTTCTGCGAAGTTGCCATGACCTCCCCTCACCACTTGAGCGGAACCGACCGAATTGAGGAGGTCGTCAAAAGGACTGATGCCGATATTGCCATCAATATCCAGGGCGATGAACCACTCATTGACCCGACCGTGATTGAGGCTGTTGCTGCTCTGGCCAGCTCCGAGGGCGTCCCAATGTCCACAGCAGCCACTCCGATTGCCCAACCGGCGGATTATGAAAACCCGAACATTGTCAAAGTCGTCCTGAGCGCTCAGGGTCGGGCCCTCTACTTCTCCCGCAGGACGATTCCCTACCAACGGGATATGGAGCATGAACCTCTGGAAGCGCAGCTCTCCTCTTTCCCCTATCTCAAACACCTCGGTATCTACGGCTATAAAAGAGAAACCCTCAAAAGATTAGTCCGCCTGCCGGTCTCGCCTCTGGAAAGAGCCGAGAAGCTTGAGCAGCTCCGAGCGCTCGAAAACGGAATCTCAATCGCCGTAGCCCGCGTAAACCACGAAGGCATCGGAGTCGACAGACCGGAAGATGTCGCCCGAGTCGAAAAAGCTTTGAACCAACTTCCTTAACCTGATCAAATTACTCCCAGCTACCCCATACCCAACACTATGAAATATATTTTTGTAACCGGAGGCGTCATCAGTTCCGTAGGCAAAGGCTTGACCGCTGCCTCCATCGGCGCACTTCTGGAAAGTCGCGGTTTCCGAGTCACCCTCCAAAAATTCGACCCCTACCTGAACGTTGACCCAGGCACCATGAACCCCCTCCAGCATGGTGAGGTCTACGTCCTCAGGGATGGCGGTGAAACCGATCTTGACCTCGGTCATTACGAGCGCTTCACCAATACCAACCTGACCCGCAAGAACAGCCTCACCAGTGGCCAGGTTTATTTAAGCGTCCTTGAAAAAGAGCGCCAGGGCGTCTATGCCGGCCAAACCGTTCAGGTAATCCCCCACATCACCGATGAGATTAAGCGCAGAATCAAAGAAAACTCCCACGATTGTGACGTCCTCATCACTGAAATCGGAGGCACCACCGGTGATATCGAGGGGCTCCCCTTCCTCGAGGCCATTCGAGAGTTCGCCCTGGAGCAGCCGCTGGGCTCGGTCGCCTTCATCCATGTCACGCTCGTCCCTTTCATCAAAGCCTCAGGCGAACTAAAAACCAAACCCACCCAGCAATCAGTCGCCAAGCTGCGCGAAATCGGAATCACCCCGCATATCATCGTCTGTCGCTGCGAGTACTCGCTCACAAAAGAGCTGCGCAAAAAGATTTCCCTCTTCTGTAACGTCCCCTTCGAGGCGGTCATCGAGGAAAAAGATGTGGAGCACTCCATCTATGAGCTCCCGCTGGTCCTTCAACGCGAAGGATTGGACGAACTCGTTTGCAAGCTGTTGCAACTGGAGCAGCGCTCTTCGGATATGAGCCAGTGGCAAAACGTACTCCGGAGCATTGTGGCGCCCCGCTCCAGTATCCGCATCGGCCTGGTCGGTAAATATGTGAAGCTCAACGACGCCTATAAATCGGTCCAGGAAGCGCTCTACCATGCCTGCATCGCTAATGATGCCCGCCTGGAGCTGGTCAAAATCGACCCCGAAGAGATTGAAATATCCGGCACCCATATTTTGGAAAAGCTCGACGCCATCCTGGTTCCCAGCGGCAGCGGCATCCGTGGCTTCGAAGGCAAGATACTGACCGCTCAATATGCCCGCGAGCAGCAGATACCTTTCCTGGGTATCTGTCTGGGCCTGCAGGCGGCCCTCATTGAATATGCCCGCAATGTTCTGGGCCTCAAATCCGCACACTCTGCCGCGTTCCAGCCCGAAGCCGAGCACTCCATTATTACCCCGCTGGTAAACGGCCAGAGCGACGGCACCAAGCCGCATCCAACCCAGGAGCGCCGCCAGACCATGCACTTGGGCACGCGCGATTGCCTTCTCAAAAGCGGCAGCAAGGCCCGTGATATTTATGCCCAGGAGCTTATCTCCGAGCGCCACCGCAACAGCTACGTCTTCAATAACGATTACCGCGAGCTCTTCGAAAAAGAGGGGAACCTCCTCTTCAGCGGTCTCGGCAAAACCGATTCACTGGTAGAGCTCATTGAGCTCAAGGGGCATCCCTTCTTCCTGGCAAGCCAGTTCCATCCGGAGTTCCAGAGCAAGCCCCACAGTCCACATCCGCTCTTCAAAGAGTTCGTCGCCGCCGCGCTGGCCGCCAAGAGACAGTAGGACCGGGCGGAGCTTGGGTAACCGCTTTTCTGCTTTGGGGGAGTTCCTGCCAAAGCAGAAAATTCTCTTGCTTTGTTTTTGGTTTTCTCTTGCCCCTCATCCACTTTCTTCCTACCCTCAAAGCCGTGAAGAGAGTAAATTCTTTATTGGCTGTGGCGCTTGTCGCAAGCCTCTGTATTGCAGGCGGCCTCACGGGATGCAAAGAGAACAACGGCTCCGGCTCTTCGGATGCGGGGAGCCCCCGCTCCGGCGCTCAAGAGTTAAGAATCCCGGAAGCAGCGCTGCAATTCTCCAAAGTTGGAGACAGCGCTAAGCCGCTTAGCGTTGCACACTGGGTCAAAGGCGCCAGCGCCGAGTCCCCCATCGACATCACCGATGGCAAGAACGTCTACGTCGTGGAGTTCTGGGCCACCTGGTGCGGACCCTGCAAAACCTCCATCCCTCACCTCACCGAACTCCAGAAAAAACATAAGGATCAGGGCCTGGTCATCATCGGTATCTCCAATGAAACACTCGAAGAGGTCAAGCCTTTCGTCGAAGAGCAGGGCGATAAAATGGATTACATCGTCGCCGTTGATCAGGATAACCAGACCAGCATCAGCTACATGGAAGCCTTTGGCCAAAACGGCATCCCCTGTGCTTTCATTATTGATAAGGCAGGCCAGGTCGTTTGGGTCGGCCATCCCATGAAGATGGATCAGCCTCTGGAAGAAATCCTCACCGGTAAATACGACCTGCAGACCAATATCAAGGCCGCCGAGTTCGCCCAGCTCGTAGCCGCCGAGGACCCCGCGGCCAAAGAAATGGCCGATACCATCCTCAAACAAATCGGCACCCGCATCGACCTCCTGGAAACCATCCTCGAAGCCGCCTATCAAACCGATGAATGGGAGCTTCTCGACAAGGTCCTTGACCAAATGGCCACTGTCGATGAAGAGTACGCCCAGAGAACCAAAGAAATCCGCAGCCAAATAAAAACGGAGAAAGCGCTCGAAGAATACGCCAATGCGATCTGGGCCGATGAGCCACCGGATGCCGCCGCTCTTCAAGCCGCCTCAGACAAACTCATTCAGAGCCTCAAGGGCGATGCCGCCGCTCTGGAGGGGGCCGCCGCCCAGCTCCTCGTTGGACTTGGCAGCCAGGATACCAACATCGTAGAAAGCCTCCTCAAGGAAATGGCCTCCATTGATGAAGCCGCCGCCAAAAAGGCCGATCAAATGCGCAAACAAATCCGCGCCAGCCAGGCCATGGAAAAATACAAGACCGTGGTCGACGGCGACGACCCCGAAGCCCGTAAAGAAATCGAAAAAGAAATCTTCGAAGCCCTCAAAGAAGGCGATCCCTTCATCATGGCCCAGGCAGCTTACTCCATCGTCATGGACCTGGGAGACGAGGCCACCGCCGAGCTCCCGCTGCAGCTCCTGGACGAAGCCGACAGAACTCAAACCGAGAAACCCAAAATCCCCAATGATTTCTTCCGTGCCATCGTCTACTACAAAACAGGCCAACCCGAGCTCGGTGATCAATCCGCCGAAAAAGCCCTGGCTGCCCTCGAGGATGAGGTCATGCGGACGCAGATGCAGGCTTACCTCAATTCACTGAAGCCGGCTCTTCCAGAAGCCCCTGAAGCGGAACCGGCACCGGAACCCGAGCCTGCCGCCGAATAATCAAAACAACCAGGAGACTCTGCTCCGGTGAATCGGTCAATCCCCGCGATTACCTGAATCCCAAGCCATAACTCCAGCTCCAGCTCTTTTCACATAGTCGCCCCCCAAGGCGCACGCGCAAAGGCACAATGCTCCGGCATCTGTGCCTTTTGCCTTCTTAAAAACTCCCCTCAACTGACACTGTAGAATTGCTTTAAAGCAAAGTGTGAAAGGAACCCGAACCCCTATATCACATAATGAATATAACTTATTGATTACAAACGAAATAGAGGAATAATAAAATACTTAACTTTTCTCTATCGACAAAATTGCAAAAAAAGAATATCCTTATAGAATATGGGAATGATGGCAAACACGATGCAGAGAATAAGCTTAAGGAGAATTGCGAAATGGGCGGGAGGGGTCACACTGCTCAGCTGTTGTTTTGCTTGTGCAGGGTTTGCTCAGGATACGAATAAACCCGCAGAGTTATCTTGGGAGTCGGAATCCTAATACTGACTTCAAAAAAGAAAATGATAAAGTAATTTTATATTTTAAAACTTTTTATGAATAAGAAATATTATAGCCTGATTGTTGTTCTTGTTGGTGTTATAGCAGTGGCTATTTCTGTGAAATATAAACCAACCACAAAGCCTCTCCCACAATGCGATCAACCGCTCATCAGGGAAGCGACGCAAAAAGGATTGGACTGGGAAAAACTGCCCTTCGTCTCTGTTTCTGATACTAACAAGCTCAACGAGTATCTACGAAACATTCAGATAAACGGGGATGAATTGCTCAGTGCGGATCAACGTGAAAAAGCATATACTTCCTTCCTGTTACTGGCCCAGGCATACAGCGTGGGAACATATGAGGCGTATATGCGCTTTCGCCTTCCGGCGGGTGCAAAGTATGAAAAAAATGATCGGATGTGGGATTATTGGTTATCTGAATGGAAAACGGATGATCCTCATTGGTTGCAGGAGCACCCCGATTCCAAGGTAGTTGTTCCCAAAGATGAAGATTTTCATCATTGGATTGTACGAAAAAGCTCTGAAGGAACTTTTTTCAAGGATTTATGGAAAGGAGTTTGTGTAGATCCTAAAAAAATATATGCAGAACTGGGAACAACTAATTTAAAAGGCAATATTCTGAAAGCAGGTATTTATGTTCATTCAGGGGCTGAAGCAAAAAAAGATATTTTAGAAACCACCAGCTTCTATCGTGATAAAATAGTGAAATCAACATTCAACGCTGCTGGAGGGCTTTCATTTAGCGACCCAAACTTTTTATTTTTATCTATTCCAAATGAAGGCACTGAAAAAAATGATTCTTCATGGAGAAGTTTGTCATTTTATTTCTTTGTTAAACCGATCTCTCCAGAACCGGTTACTCCCATATATGCGTTCTTTTTTTGGGATAAAGAATGCTCTCAATGGCTACCTGTTCAGCTGATTATTGGTAACATACTTGCAGACGACAAGATACTCTGTTTTCCATAAAATTTATCTTATATAACAATATGAAAATTAATATAATTAAGTTTATAATTTTTATTATCGCGTCAAATATTTTATTATTT
>FZPS01000062.1_pt3495 | contig 12099 bp, 12 predicted proteins | sample 1817821 | NCBI WGS metagenome assembly FZPS01 (sample SAMEA104158645, study PRJEB21678) | metagenome | place: Germany | collected 2015-04-21 | reverse complement strand
ATACACAGGGTTATGTAGAAAACAATGCTTCACATATGGATGAATTCTCGCTACGAAAGACCTTGGAAAAACAGGCCCATAGAAAAGAACAGCTGGAATTCCTGGACTAAAAAAGTTCCCGCATTTTGCGGGACTTTTTTTATAATTAAATAATGCATATTCCATGAGTTTGGTTTATAATAAATTAAAATGTTTAATTAATTTAACTGTTGAACTAATGGTCGAATTAACACATTTGGTTATTTTATGTGCTAAATATGCATTCAACAACCTAACAAAGGGAATTAAATAGTTAAATATTATAAATAAGCAAACAAGGGGTGGAAGATATTATTAGAGGAATAAAAGGCGCTATCTTTGATTTGGACGGAACCTTAGTTGATTCAATGGGAATATGGGCAAGGGTTGATATAGAATTTCTGAGGGAAAGAGGTATTGAAGTTCCTGTAGATTTGTCAGAAGAGATTCAAGCCCTTACCTTTGAAGACTGTGCCAAATATTTTAAAAGGCGATTTGGCTTGCCTGAAACCATCGAGGAAATAATGGACGAGTGGAATAAAATGGCATACCATGAGTATGCTAATAACGTTAAACTCAAGCCAGGTGTAAGAGATTATCTTTCATATCTAAAGGAAAAGGACATAAAAATCGGCCTGGCTACCTCCAATATTCCAGAACTCTTATACGCTACACTAAAAAACAACCGTATTTTGCATTATTTTGATTCCATATCTACAGTAAGTGAAGTTAGCAGAAACAAAAACTTTCCTGATATTTTTTTGTTAGCAGCTAAAAAAATGGATTTAAAGCCATCTGAATGCCTTGTATTTGAAGACATTCTACCAGCTATTCTTAGTGCAAAAAGTGCAGGTATGAAGACAGTGGGGGTATATGATAAACATTCAGAATATGATATGGAAGAAATAAAAGAACATGCTGATTTATTTATCTATAATTTTGAGTGCTTGCTTAAAACAGGTTAGCATTACCTGACAGTATATGATAAATGGGGGGAGGAGAACTATGGATTTATCTAAAAAGGATATTACTATTCTTCAAGATCTGGCTAAGGAGTATATGGAGGTAGCTACCTTGCCTGTACAAGAGGAAAAGATCAAGTTGTGGAAATCTCTTAACAGGGGAAAGATGGAGCGACCCATGGTAGTTATTGACCAGCTACCCTTACATGAACTAAATGTCAATGGCGAACTGGACTGCTATGTAGAAGATCCTTTTTGGCGTAGTATTGAATTTGAGTTAAGACTTTCCCTTTATAAGTGGAGGCATTTTCCGGTAGATATGGTACTGGATCCCTTTATAACCATACCTAAGGCAATAGAGAATAGTGGATTTGGAATTGATGTTGATAGGGAAATCTTACATACTGATCCTGACAGCGACATAGTATCCCAGCAGTATAAAAGGCAAATCAATGATATGGATGATCTTGAAAAAATCAAGGATATGACAATAGTTCATCACGAAGAGACCAGCCAGCTTTGGCTGGAACAGGCATCTTATATCTTTGATGGCATTGCTCCTGTCAGGTCCAGTGGCGGGCTTCAGTTTCACTTAGGCGTATGGGATGTTCTATCACAACTTATGGGCGTTGAGAATATTTACTTTGATCTAATAGATCGTCCCCAGCTGTTACATGGGGCAGCAAGCAGATTGACGGATTCTTTATTGGCTGGAATCAGGCAGGCAAATGAGCTGGGAGTCCATAATGACATTATAAATACCTGCCATTGTTCCTACATATATACCGATGAACTTTTACCATCCAGTGGAGAGGGCAAGGGACCTTATTCAAAAAATGTCTGGGCTTTTGGTCTTGCACAGCTTTTTTCTTCAGTATCTCCCAGTGTCACAGAGGAATTTGAAATCCCTTATATAACTAAGCTGGCTAAAGAATTTGGTATGATCTACTATGGATGCTGTGAAAGGCTGGATGACCGGTTGGATATAGTCAAAAAAATACCCAATCTAAAAAAGGTATCATGCAGCCCATGGAGTGACCCTTATGTCTTTGCTGAGAATATGGGAGAAGATTTAGTTATGTCCAGCAAGCCCAATCCCGCTTATCTTGCAGCCGATAGTGTGGATTATGATGCAATAAAAAAGGATTTATTAGAAACCCTTAAAGCTGCTAAGGTAAATAATGTGAATTTAGAATTCATCCTAAAGGATATATCTACTGTTAGGTATCAACCAGATAGAATCACAAAATGGGCTAATATTGCTATGGAGGTTGTAAACCAATATTAATTATTACGGTCTTTCATGGATAAGGAGAATAAAATGAATCGATTTCAAATAAAACTGTTGATGGTGCTACTGATGATAATAGATCACATTGGCTATTTTTTGCCCAATACTCCTATATGGCTAAACTATATAGGTAGAATAGTGGCACCAGTTTTCTTCTTTTTGCTGGTAGACGGATTTTTCCATACCAGTAACAGATATAGCTATGCAAAAAGATTGATGGTAGCAGCAGGCATAATGGCTACAGGAAACCTTTTAGTTTCTATCTTATTTCCTATAGGTGATAAGACCATAGGTCTGTTTACCTATGCATTTGCTATAGTCTTGGCTATAGTTTTGGCGGTTATCACCTGGCTTACCTATAAGGCCTATGATTATGATGGCAGAAGGATACTCTTTACTGGTATTGTGCTGGCATTAATGCCCCTTTTATTTAATGATATTTGGGAAATTAGTAATAATATATTACTTCCCATGGCTTTGAGTATTATGATGTTAAATGCCATAGAATATGGCAGGGAGGTTAATGGCAGTACCTCAAATACTCTGACAGTAGTGGGCATATTGTTTGTCACTGCCCTTACAGAAGGTTCCCTAATGATATCCTTTATGGTTCTTATCTTTTATTACTTTAGAAATGACAGAAAAATGCTGATCATCTCTTATGCAGTGTTATCATTAATATTTGCTATTAGCGATTTAAGCTATCAGGGGCTATTTATAGAAAATTATCAGTGGATGATGGTGTTTGCACTGCCTTTTTTCTTTGTATATAATGGAAAAAAAGGCAGGGATGTTAAGTATCTTTTTTATGTCTTTTATCCCTTGCATATATGGATACTCTATATTGTAGGTTTTTATATGCAAAAATAGATACTTGGTTAGGAGGAATACAAACATGAATCAAAAGATAAAAATAGGTATTGCCGGTTATGGAAATTTAGGAAAAGGTGTAGAGGCAGCCATTAGTTATAATCCTGATATGGAGCTGGTAGCTGTATTTACCAGGCGGGATCCAAAAAATATTAAGCTTGCAACTCCAGGTGTAAAGGCGGTAAAAATGTCAGAAGTAGAATCCTATAGGGATAAAATAGACGTGATGATACTCTGTGGTGGATCGGCTACAGATTTGCCTGAACAGGGACCTAATTTAGCTAAAATGTTTAATACAGTGGACAGTTATGATACTCATGCCAGAATACCAGAGTATTTTGATAAGGTAGATGCTGCTGCCAGAGAAGGTAGGAAGCTTAGCATGATTTCTGTAGGATGGGATCCGGGTCTTTTTTCTATAAACCGCTTAATTATGGAGACTATCTTGCCCAAGGGGAATACATACACTTTTTGGGGAAGAGGAGTAAGCCAGGGCCACTCCGATGCAGTTAGAAGGGTGCCAGGGGTTAAAGACGCGGTTCAGTATACCATACCTATTGAAGATGCGCTAAGTAGGGTTAGAAAGGGAGAAAATCCGGATCTTTCTACCAGGGAGAGGCATCTTAGACATTGCTATGTAGTAGCTGAAGAAGGAGCAGATAAAAAGGAGATAGAGCGCCAAATTAAAACTATGCCTAATTACTTTGCGGACTATGATACTGAGGTTACCTTTATTACTGAAGAAGAGCTTAAAACAAAGCATTCTGGAATGCCTCATGGAGGAATGGTTATTCGTAGCGGCATAACCGGTATTAAGGAGAAAAATAATCAAATAGTGGAGTTCTCTTTAAATTTGGACAGCAACCCGGAGTTTACCGGAAGCGTATTAACCGCCTATGCCAGAGGGGTATATAGAATGAGCAGGGAAGGCCAAATAGGAGCAAGGACAGTTTTTGATGTCCCGCCCGCATATTTGTCTGTAAAATCCCCTGAACAATTGAGAAAGGAATTACTATAAAACCTACACTATTATAATAAGATTATAACAGGAATATGTTTGCCTTTTCACACTCCTGGATAATCTCATCAGACCAGACCGAAGCCTGAACTTCGCCTATGTGCGCCTTACCCAGGAAGAACATACACATTCTGGACTGTCCTATGCCGCCTCCTATGGTATAGGGCAGTTTTCCATCCAATAGATTCCGATGATAGTCCATGGTCAGCCTATCCTGACAGCCAGTTATAAGGATTTGCTCCTTAAGACTTTTTTCATCAACCCTGATTCCCATGGAGGATAGTTCCATAACCTGGTTTAACACGGGATACCAAAAGAGTATATCGCCGTTTAAGTTCCAGTCATCATAGTCAGGTGCTCTATTACCATGGGGCTCACCTGAGTTCAGTGCATGGCCGATTTGCATCAAGAAGACTGCGCCCTTGTCCTTGGCAATCTCATTTTCTCTTTCCTCTGGTGTTAAATCAGGATAGAGATCTTCTAACTCCTGTGTAGTTATAAAGTAAATATCTTCAGGTAAGTAAGCTTCTAATTTTGGATACAAATCACATATATATTTTTCAGTCCTTTTAAAGACCTTATAGATTTTCTTCACAGTGGTCTTTAGGGTGTCCATATTTCGTTCTTCTTTAGAGATGATTTTTTCCCAATCCCACTGATCAACATAAATAGAGTGCAGGTTATCCAGCTCTTCATCTCTTCGTATAGCGTTCATATCCGTATAGAGGCCTTCCCCTAGATGGAAATTATAACGCTTTAGTGCAAATCGTTTCCATTTAGCCAAGGAATGAACGATCTCTGCTGTGCCGCCAATGGCCTTAACATCAAAAGAAACTGGTCTTTCAACTCCGCTTAGATTATCATTAAGCCCAGTCTCAGGTCTGACAAAAAGAGGGGCAGAAACCCTTGTTAAATTTAGTTCGTCAGCTAATTGTCTTTCAAAATAGTCCTTTAAAAATTTAATAGCTGCTACTGTCTGTCTGATATCAAGTTTTGATTTATATTTTGGTGGAAAATATGTTTTGTATACTGTTTGCATGAAAGTATGAACCCCCTAGAAATTTATAGCTTAGATTATAACACTAATAGTAGCTAAACTCCAGTATTTTTTTCAAATATTCTGTCTAAGGCCACCTAAGACCCTTGGGATAATGATTTTTTAGCATTCCATTTGATGCTTTTGCCCAGCCAAGGGAATAGTCGTCTACCATTACCAGTACCCAGCCTTTATAGTCTTGTGAGACCCTTATTGTTTCCCCCTTTAAATAGGCTTTTATGGAAGGAGAAGAGGCGTCAAAGGATATATACTGTTTGACATGGTTTGCGCCTAAAAAGAGTGCCAAAGCATGGGAAGGCTCAAATCTCTTCTTCATAAAGGTGCCTAAATGCAAGCCCGGCCTTAGTATTTTTAAGCCATCTAGACTGGGAAGATTACGAGAAGGAAGAATATACAGCTGTTGTCCAAATTTTACAAGATTATCTTCCAGTCTGACATTTAAATATTGCCTGGTAAAGTCTAGGTAATATTTCATATCCTCCTTAGTAGGTATTATTTTATTGCCTTTTTCGGCCAACAAATCTTTAGGAGATGGGATATACTTCAGGTCAGCAACAGTTTTTTTCATTATAGCTACAAAATGACCTTCTCCTTTCAGCTTATGGGGCCATAATCTAATTGTACGATTTATACTGGTTTCCTTATTATCAGTCCATTCAATTCTTCCTCTATCGAAAGATGGATGGAGCTTAGTGCTTTCTACCAGGTCAAAGTTCCTGTATTTTAATAAAAATTTTTCTATGACCTGTTCATTCTCTTCAGGAGAGAAAGTGCAGGTAGAGTATACCAAAATTCCTCCTGGCGCCAGCATCTTCTGGGCATCCTCTAAAATGGTCATTTGCCTGGCAGCGCACATAGCTACATTGTTAAGGCTCCATTCATCACAGGCTATAGGATTTTTTCTAAACATGCCCTCGCCAGAGCAGGGTGCATCCACTAGGATGCGATGAAAGAATCCCTCAAACTGCTCTGCCAGATTGGATGGATTTTCATTGGTAACAATAGCATTTTTTATTCCCATTCTCTCTATGTTTTGAGAAAGTATCCTGGCTCTTGAGGGATGAATTTCATTGGCTATAAGCAGTCCTTGATTTTTCATGGCAGCTGCTATATGTGTAGACTTACCCCCCGGAGCAGCACAAAGATCCAGGACTCTTTCACCTGGCTGAGCATCCAATAGATATGCTACTGCAATGGCACTGGGTTCTTGAATATAGTATAGCCCAGCTTCATGATAGGGATGTTTGCCCGGTTCATCAGTATGAGAATAATAAAAACCGTCCTCTGCCCATGGGACCGGTTCCAGATTAAAAGGGGAGAGGGACGAAAATTTCTGCTTATCAATTTTTAATGAATTAACCCGTAAGGCAGATGTCTTGGGCTGTTCATAACTTTTAACAAACTCATAATATTCAGAGCCTAACAGGCTTTCCATCTTTTTTGCAAAATCAACTGGTAGATTAGTCATGTTATCACCTAATTTTCCTTCTAATAGCATATACCATCATAGCATATATTAATATAAATCTGTTATGTCAGTCTATCAGATATCATTCTTGCCTCATAATGGCTATTGATAATTGTGCGCCTTCGCTGATTTGGCTAAGAAAACTTGGCTTATGTAAGGTAGAAAAGCCTTAGTTTTCTCCAAATTAGTGATGAAGCAAATGTTCAATAGCCATAATGTACATAATAGTCGTGGTTAATGAGCTAGCATAACAGGTATTATCATATATTATATGAGATTTTGCATGTAAAAAGTAGACAAAGTGATGGCTTTTTGTTAAGATATGTAGGAATAGGATTATAGTCTGATAAATGAAAGTTTTTGAATCTTGATTGTAATTTACATAAATTTGGAAGGTGTTAAATAAGGAGGAAATTTAATGAGTATGACACTGGTTAAAGAGATATACAGAGATACTGAAAAATTTAAGGACAAAATGGTTTCTCTTGCCGGCTGGGTTAGAACAGTAAGGGCATCAAAAAGATTTGGATTTATTGAGTTAAATGATGGAAGTTTCTTTAAAAATATTCAGATAGTATATGAAGACAATTTGGACAACTTTAAAGAAGTATCTAAGTTTAACGTAGGATCCGCCATCAGGGTAGAAGGAAAACTGGTCCTTACTCCAGAGGCCAAGCAGCCCTTTGAAGTAAAGGCTACAAAAATAGTGCTGGAGGGCAGTTCTACTCCAGATTATCCTTTGCAGAAAAAGAGACATTCCTTTGAGTTTTTGAGGGAAATTGCTCACTTAAGGGCTAGAAGCAACACCTTCTCAGCAGTATTTAGGATACGTTCACTAGCTGCTTATGCTATTCATAAGTTCTTTAATGAGAGAAATTTCGTCTATGTCCACACCCCTATTATTACTGGCAGCGATGCTGAAGGGGCAGGGGAGATGTTTAGGGTAACTACTTTAGATTTAAATAACCTGGTATTAGATGAGTCAGGTAAGGTGGATCATTCCCATGACTTCTTTGGTAAAGAAGTTAACCTTACAGTAAGTGGACAGCTGGAGGGAGAAGCCTTTGCCCATGCCTTTAGAAAAATATATACCTTTGGACCTACCTTTAGGGCAGAAAACTCTCATACTGCAAGGCATGCTGCAGAGTTTTGGATGCTGGAGCCTGAGATGGCCTTTGCAGATTTAGAGGACAATATGGTTTTAGCAGAAGAAATGCTAAAATACATTATCTCCTATGTACTAGAAAATGCACCTGAGGAGATGGAGTTTTTCAATAACTTTATTGAAAAAGGGCTTTTAGATAGGCTGAATTTAATAGTAAATTCAGAATTTGGAAGGATTACTTATACAGATGCTATTGATATCCTACAAAAATCAGGCCATGAGTTTGAATATCCTGTTGAGTGGGGATGCGACCTTCAGACCGAGCATGAAAGATATCTATCGGAAAAGGTATTTAAAAAGCCGGTCTTTGTAACGGATTATCCTAAGGATATAAAGGCTTTTTATATGAGGTTAAATGATGACGGTAAGACAGTAGCGGCCATGGATCTATTGGTTCCTGGTGTTGGTGAAATCATTGGTGGCAGCCAAAGAGAGGAGCGACTAGATATACTGGAAAAACGTATGGATGAGATGGGAATGGCTAAAGAAGATTACTGGTGGTATCTAGAACTCAGGAAATATGGAGGCACCAAACATGCCGGATATGGCTTAGGATTTGAAAGAGCTATTATGTATATGACAGGAATGTCTAACATCCGGGATGTCATTCCATTCCCCAGAACCGTAGGATCAGCTGAGTTTTAAATTGCAAGATTTTGGGCAGTTATATACTAATAAATGAAAAGATTAAAGGGAAAATGGATTTGAAATAATCCATTTTTCCTTGTATATGGATATAAAAAAAGAAACATATAACAATTATAGTTAGATGAGGAGATATAGAATTGGAAAACAATCCAGTAGTAGGGCAGGTAATGGTACTTTTTCTTATAATGATAGTAGGTATGATAGCAGCAAAGCGGAATATAATTGATGATCATGCAAGAAAAAAATTATCTGAGTTACTTTTATATATTACTTCGCCTTTTTTAGTAGTAGCATCCTTTAATTTTAAATATTCGTCGGATATGTTGGTAAATGCAGGGATAGTTTTAGCTTTCTCGGTGGTCATCCACTCTTTTTCCATTTTTTTAGGTAATTTGTTATTTCGCAAATATCCTTACGAGAAACAGAGTGTACTGAAATTTATCCTGATCTTTTCAAATTGTGGCTTTATGGGATTCCCAGTTTTGGAGAGTTTGTTCGGAAAAACTGGAGTTTTTTATGGTTCTATTTATGTAGCTGTATTCAATGCCTTTATTTGGACTTATGGAGTGATGCTTTTTAGCAAAGGACGTGAGCAAACCTCTGTTATAAAGGCTATGATAAACCCTGGTATTGTATCAGTGATAATTGGAATGTTTATTTTTATTTTTTCCATAGAGCTGCCAAAACCTATACTGCAGACATTGGATATGGTAGGAAGCATGACAGCACCCCTATCCATGCTTATAGTTGGCGCACTATTGGCTGATACTAATTTAAAGGATATTTTCACAGGGTTTGAGGTGTATTATGGGACTGCACTAAGACTTATTGTAATTCCCTTAATAACCATTTTAGCTTTATCATTGACAGGATTAGACAGGGAACTACTTAGAGTTTGTGTGGTATTAGTAGCTATGCCTGCGGCAGCTAATACAGTGATATTTGCAGAAAAATATGAGGCCAACTCCATATTAGCCTCCCGTTGCGTGGCACTATCCACAATTTTATCTATAGTGACAATTCCACTTATTATGATGCTTATATAAATAATTGCAAGTTAGAGCTAATGGCGTCTCGCAAGTAATCCTGGGCTGTGACTACTTGCAGCTCTGGGATAAGTTCTTCCTTTTTAAGTCCCATTATATCCATAGAAAGCTTGCATCCAAAGAATGTAATTTTATTTTCTCTTGCTTCCTGGATAAGATCTATCAACCGGGGAGCATTTTTATCTTTCATCATATTAATAAGCATCTGTTTACCCAGACCACCCATATTCATCTTTGATAGGGGCAGGGTTTCTGGATTATCAGGAGTGACGCTGCCAAATATTTTCTCATAGAAGGTTTTATCGTTTTCCACGGTTTTGTCGGGTTGTCTCATTAAAAACAACCCCCAAAAAGCAAAGAACATAGTAACATCTAAACCTATATCCTTTGCACTATTTGCAAGAATAAAGCCGGCTAAAGCCTTATCATAGTCACCGCTAAACATTAGTAAATTTATTCTATGGTTCATAATTTATATTTCCTCCTTTGTTGATATCTTATCCCAAAAGCAGAAAAGTATGAAAAAGGACTGTTTGCTATATTGGTCTGTATTTGTCCTTATACCTATCTGGGTTTAGGGCAATCTCCCAAAGTTTGTCTACTAGAATGTCAATCTCTTCTTTAGTATTGTACAGGCCAAAACTAACCCTAACCATACCAGCATAAGGGGATTTAATAGTTTTAATCTGTTTTTGGATGTCTTCAGGAGACAGACCTAAAAGTTTTTGAATATAGGGATGGGCGCAAAAACAACCGCTGCGGACAGATATAGCTGATTCATAAGATAGGGCGCTAGCAATCAAACCATGGGGTAGATCCTTAATATTAAAACTAATAATAGCGACACGATTATCTATATTTTCAATATCACCATATAATTGTATATTTGGTATGGGGGCTAGCCTTCTTATGGCATATCTTGTCAAAGCTCTTTCATAAACTTCTATATTATCCATACCTATGGCTGTTAAAATATCTATTGCAGTGGATAAGGCTATTACTCCCATGAGATTTGGAGTTCCAGCTTCTTCTTTGTTGGGTGAATCTGCCCAGCAGACAAAGTCATGGGTAACGGCTTTAACTGTGCCACCACCTGTAAATTCTGGTGCTCCTTCCTTAAAAATTTCTTTAGGACCTATGAGAATACCTATACCAAAGGGTGCATACATTTTATGGCCTGAGAAGGTTAAAAAGTCTATGTGCTCAGGTGAATAAAAGGGTTTCATATCCACAGAGGCATGGGGCACTAACTGTGCACCATCAACTAATAACTTAGCACCATATCTATGGGCTATTCTGGCAATTTTATGTATAGGATTTATATGCCCTGTTACATTGGAAGCACCGGCAATAGTTACAAGGACCACTTTATCTCCATATTTTTGCAGCTTGTCTTCTAAATCATTTAACATAAGCCTACCCTTATTATCTATGCATATATAATCTACATGGTATTTATCCCGCCAAGGCAGGTCATTGGAATGATGTTCCATATCGGAGCATAGAATTACCTTTTTATTGTTTGCATCCCATAGCCTGTAGGCAACCTTGTTAATGGCTTCTGTAGTATTTTTTACAAAAATTATGTCGTGAACTGAAGGGTTGGCTTTTACAAAGGAGGATACTTTGTATCTGGCCATTTCGTAGATATTGGATGATAGCTGAGATTTATATCCTGCTCCTCGGTGGATGGATGAGTACCAGGGCGCAAAATTACATATATTTTTTATTACTGCTTTAAAGGGTGGAGTGGTGGCAGCATTATCAAAATTAATTGAGGTAGCCATCATTCCATTGCCAAGAGGCACTTTGGTATCCAGACCCACCACCTTATCCCTCCACCGCTGCAGTAAAGCTTTATTGATCAACTTCCTTACCCCCTTTTTATACACCATATCATCATAGTATTCTTAAGGGAAAAAGGATGTGACCGTATAAATATTGCTTTTGATTAGTGAACCATATCCACCTGGACAGGTTGTCTGGTTTCTATAGATGAGATAATATCAAATACCATCTTAAGATCTCCATAACCTTTTTCTGGTGTAGACAGTATCTGTTGATTACCCGTTAGTGCCTCATAAAAGTTCATTAATTCGTTATAATAACCTCTGCCAGGCGTATAGCTTATTTGTTCACTGTTTCCATCGGTATAGTTTACATGTATGGTACCGCTATTCTTTTCTTCAAGATATATCTCTCCCTGGGTACCATAAACCCTAAAGCCCACCATAGGTTTTTGAAGTTCCTTGGCATGGCTGGTATAGTTATATTGGCCAATTACCCCGCTTTTGAAGAGTATCTGGGCATTGATAGATTTATAGGGGCTAAAATCCTCCTGTTGAGGTTGACCCAATGCACATACGCATTCAACTGCACCGAAAATATGGCGTAGAGCAGCTATATCATGTATGCCAGCATCTAAGAAGGTACCACCCCTATAATTAGGGTATTGACGCCATTCTGTAGCTGCAAAGGTATTGCCTTTCATTTCTTCTTTAAAATCTACCATATTATTCTGTATAAAGTATATGACATTTCCAATTCTTCCTTGAC
>FZPS01000157.1_pt35 | contig 12102 bp, 9 predicted proteins | sample 1817821 | NCBI WGS metagenome assembly FZPS01 (sample SAMEA104158645, study PRJEB21678) | metagenome | place: Germany | collected 2015-04-21 | reverse complement strand
GCTCGGGCAAAAAAGCCCCGCCGCAAAAAAGAGCCAAAAATATTGCCGAGGCCGCGATCAGATTCTTCCTGCGCAGGGTTCGGTCCAGGCCTAACAGCAGAATGCTCTGGAAGAAGACCATGATAAATGAGAGCCCCCAGTAGCCGAAGGTAGATGTTAGGTTCAGGGCGGCTGGATAATGCCACTGGGTATAGCCCAGGTAGCCAACATTGTATCCGATAAAGCCTAGAGAGCGGATATATTCAATGAGCACCCACAGTGCAGGTATCGCCGTCGCGAGCAGGAGCGGGTTTTTCAGGTGCCGGGCATAGCTGACCATGAGAGCAAAAAGACCGTGAAAGAAGCTTAAGAGAGCAACCAGGAGGATCAGCGTTGTGACAGCTAACCCTTTTGAAAGGTAGGCCAGAAGGACGTCGCTCAAGTAGAGATTCAGGTAGAGATGTAGCGGCAACCCGAAGAGAAAGCCGCCGCAGAGCGCCTGGCCCGGCTCGGCATGCAGGCAAAACCAGATTAACGGCACTAAGGCGAACCAGGCCAGCCAGCCCTGCTCTAAAGGGGGAAAGGCCGGGATTAGGGCCAGCCCCGACAGCAGGGGCGGTAGGTAAAACAGCGGCGACCCTTTTTTGGTTCCTCGCCGGATCCTCACCGGTTCACCTCTTTTTCTTTTGACCATAGTTTATCATAAAGATGCATGGCTGAAAATTGCGGCAAATATTGGTTGAGAATCCTTTTTAGATAAGGGGATCTCCCGGGATAAAGTTCCCCGGTCTTTCATTCAGGTGGCCCTGTGACCCAGTCCGACGGCTACTTCGTTAAGATGAAGCAGGCCGATGCCGAAAAAGACGGCCACGGCGATATGGTCTCCACCATGGGCTATCCCGACCTTTCCTCCCACATTTAATCCTAAAGCCTTAGGCATCACCTGGACCAGGGCCTCCCGGGCTGCTCCGGCCACGGCCCCTTCTTCCTGGTGTGAGCCGTCGATGACCTGTTCGCGCCTGGCGGCGATAACCGCTCTTTCAACGACTTTTTGCAGAGAGGTAGAGAACTCTCCGCCGTAATCAACGGCCGATGATTTTATCCCTTTGCTCAAAAACTGTTTTTTTAAGTTCGATTCATCCTGGCGGGTAGGGGTCATGGCAATTTCCAGGGCTGCCCGGGCCACTTCACGGCTATCCATAATTTAACTCCTCCCGATAATCGATTGATTGTTCTTTATTTAATTATTATCTGTCGGGCTTAAAAGTGCAAGTAAAAATTATCATCGAGTATAGTAAAGGTGTGGAGAAACTGCTCCTGAGTTTGCTCCTTTTCGGCTAAAGGAGATCAGAGGGGATGAACTGATCATTATAAAACAGAAGCCTGTCACGACCTTCGCTCCGGCTGAGATCGATCCCTTTTACAGCCTGAGACAGCTGTAAGGCTGTCTCAGACCGCAGTCTGAACCGAAATCAGCCTTTGCCCGACCGATCCAGAGCCTTTCGGAACCGGTAACCGCCGGAAGACCGTTACCGATCCCAAAGTAGTCGCCTCAGCAGTAAGTATGAAAGAACCTGGATCGATCTTCGCTCGACCGTAACAGATCCTTGCGGACCCTGCCATAATCGTCTAGACTATGACAGGACCTTACAGAACCTATTACGATCTTCCCGCCGGCTGATCATAAGCCCGATTGACCTATGATCAACCTTTGGCCGGCTGTAGCAAAGCCTTTTTGACCTTGCTACAGCCTGGGCTCGGCCATGACAGACCTCTGTTTTCAATGTACATTATGCCCGATAAAGTTAATTTTATTACTTTTAATCCGAGATTTTTCTTCTAAAGCAACTATTAAAAGCGGGTGGACAGAATTATTAAACTTTTATATCAATAAAAAAATTTTTAAATCTTTGCAGGATTTCGCCAGCCCTCTGTTGAATATATATAACCTATAACCAATGATGATTTTGAAAAACCTAACCTCCTACACTATATATTTATACAGGGGTTTCCCCCTGTATTTTTTTTTCGTTGAAAAGTGCACTTGAAAAGGGAAAGCAGGTCTCCCCGTTGAATTGCAAAAAATATTACTACAGTTTAGAAGGAGCGCGATCCTGTTGCCGGTGAGGCCACTTTCAAAAATACGGCAGCTTGGTTTTGCAATGGGCAGTGCTGCGTTCACGGCTCTTGAGCGGATGTTGATTCTCTTTCTCCCTTTCTTTTACCTGCCCCCTGCTGAGTACGGTGTGCCTAATCTTATTTCCAACCAGCCTTATCTCAAGATTGTCACTGTCCTGGGTGCAGCCCTGTTTTTGGGCAGGTTTGTGGACGGCCTGGCCGATCCGTTGATTGCTGTGCTCAGTGACAACTGCCGGGCCCGGCCGGGCAGGCGCAAGGTTTTTTTGCTGGCAAGCGGGCTGCCGCTGGCCCTTACGCCTGTGTTACTATTCTTCCCGCCCTTTCCCGGCGGGGAATCGGCAGGCAACGGGCTCTGGTTGGGGTTGCTGCTATCTCTTTTTTATATTGCTTTTACCGCTTATGTAAATCCGTACCTCGCCGCAATGGCTGAGCTTGGCCATAGCGACCATCAACGGATCAATCTGTCAACTTTAATGGCCCTCTTCGGACTTCTGGGAATGGCCGGGGTGACAGTATTGATACCGGTTGCCGCCGGAAGGATGATGAATTCAGGAGTTACTTTTAGAAGTGCCTACCAATGGGCCGCCATAGGCCTGGCGGCGGTTGCGCTGCTACTGCTTTATATCGTTACCTTGAGCTTTGACGAATACAAACATTGCCTTCCAGCTGAACCGCAACAAGTTGGGCTCTGGAGTTCGTTTATCCAGACCGTAGCGGTACGGCCTTTTCGCATCTTTCTAGCCGGGGAGATATTTCTACAGTTCGCCATGAATATAATCACCCTCGGCCTGCTCTATTATGCGGTGGTCCTCTTTCAAAAAGATGAGAAATTCATGGCTCTACTAGCGGGGCTGATCTTGGGGGTGGCTCTTTTATGCTTCCCGTTGGTCAACAGAGCCGCGAAAAAAATAGGCAAGAAAAAAGTTATCCTGGCAGGGGTGCTGCTGCTGGCTTTTTGCTCTTTAACTATCTTTCTCCTCAGCTGGAAGATGAGCGGCGTCTACTATTATCTGGGTATTGCGATCTTTGGCCTGGCCGGACTGCCGCTGGCAATTTTGACGATCTTGATTAATCCTACGATTGCCGATCTGGCCAGGGCGGAGAGCATAAAAACCGGCCAGCGCCGGGAGGCTATGTTTTACGGAGCCAGGGCTATCCCCCTAAAACTGGCTATCGCCGTGGCCGGGCTGACCTTCTCTTTCTTGCTTGCCGCTTTTGGTAAAGATATTGCCAGGCCCCTGGGCATTCAGTTAAGCGTTCTGCTGGTATCGCTTGCCAGCCTGGGTAGCTTCTTCTTTTTCTTCCGCTATCCTGAGGATGAAGTAGCCGCCTGGCTGGGTGAAAATAAATAGCGTTTAGGTGAAGTTGCACCCGGCCATTAGGGTTGATTCAGGCGGTTCGCGGCCGGTAAAGCAGTGAAATAAGAAAAAGCAGGGCCATGAATAAGACGATGGCCGCCCCGGAAGGAAGATCCAGGAAATATGAAAGAATCAGGCCGCCGACGCTACCCCCAATCCCGGTTAACAATGATAGAAGAAACATGGTCCGGTAATTTCTACTGAGCCGGTATCCGGTTGCTGCGGGGATCACCAGGAGCGCCGAGGCGAGGACAATTCCGACCAGTTTTACCGAAACCATGACCGTCAGCGCCATGGCGGTTAACAGGCCGAAATAAAGGGGGCTTACCGGGAGCCCGCCGGCCAGGGCGGCCTCTTCATCAAAAGAGATTGCCAGCAGTTCTTTAAAGAAAAGGCCAATGAAGAGCAGCACAATGGCCATTACTACAGCCAACAACCGGAGCTCCGCCTCCGAAACGGAGAGAATGTTACCGAAAAGAAGGGAAAAGATCTCGGGATAATAACCTTTGAAGCTGCTTAACAGGGCAATGCCAAAAGCCATTCCGGCGGCGAAAAAGATACCGATAACAGTATCTTCATGTAAGCGTCCCCGGCGGCTGATATCTCCTGTAGCCAGCGCGGCGGCCACGGCGAAAGCGCTGCCGCACCAGAACGGGTTAAGCCCGGTGACCAGCCCGATGGCGATGCCACCCATAGCGGTGTGGGCGATACCTACTCCCAGAAAGGAGAGCCGCTTTAAAACTACAAAGAAGGCCACCACTGAGCAAAGCGTACCGATCATCACCGCTGCCAGCAGGGCCCGCTGCATAAAACCGTAACTAAGCATATCGGCGATCATCGGGGCTCTTCCTCGCAGGCGGAGGCCCTCTCCAGAAGATCATAGGAGCAGCGGTAGGCTTTCTTCAAATTGGGGCTTTGCAAGACCTGCTGCGGCTCGCCGTGAATATGCATGCTGCGGTTAATACAGAGAAGCCGGTCAGCGCAGGCGGCCAGAGAGGTGATGTCGTGAGATACAAGGAGAACGGTTAATCCAAAGCTTTGCTGCAGCCGGTGAAGCTGTTCCATGAAAAGCTGCTGGGCAGCCGGATCCAGGCCGGTGTTAGGCTCATCTAGAAGCAGCAGGGCGGGCCGGCGGACCAGGGCTCGGGCCAAAAGCACCCGCTGCTGTTCACCGCCGGAAAGATCTCCGAAAGGGTGTGTCGCCAGGTGAAGTGCGCCTACTATGTCGAGCATCTCGCGGCAGGACTCTTTTTGACTGCGTTTCAAGGGCCGCAGCAGGGTTCGGGATGAGTAGAGCCCCATTCTGACTACGTCGCCAGCGGAGATGGGGAAGCGGTGATCATAGGTCCGGCTTTGCGGAATATAACCGATTTTCTCCCTGACCGGGCCTAGACGGTCGGAAGGGTGCCCTAAAAGGGCCGATTTGCCGGCAGAGGGTTTAATCAGGCCAAGCAGAGTCCGTAAAAGGGTGGTTTTACCGCCTCCGTTTGGGCCGATTATGCCGACCATCTCACCGCGGTTTACCTCAAAAGTGATCTCTTGCAGCACTAAGGTAGGGCCCTTCCTTATGGTGAGATCCTCGGCAAAGACCACCGGGTTATTTTCATTCTGACAAGGCATCTTTTAGCACCGTCGCATTATAGCGCATTAAATTCAGATAGCTGTCCCTTTGGGGAAGCTCCGCGCCGCCCAAAGGATCCAGTATGATCAGTTGGCCTTCGATTTCATGGGCAATCATTTCGGCTATCTCGGCAGAAAGTTGCGGCTCGGCTGATACTACCCGGACCTGGTGCTTCCGACAGAGATCAACCAGCTCTGAAATCCACGCTGCTGACGGCTCCTGCCCGGGAAAATCGGAGATCACCGCCGCTTCATCAAGGCCGTAGCGCGCGGCAAAATAATGCCAGGCGGCATGAATGGAGATAAAGCTCTTCCGGGGCAACCCGGATAGGTCTAAGCGGATCTCTTCATCAAGAGCGGTTAGCTCAGCCTGGTAAGATTTCAGGTTGGCCCGGTAATAAGCTTCATTTTTTGAATCTACTTTCACCAGTGCTTCAGTAAGAGCCGGGCAGAGATAATCCCTGGCCAAAATCGGGTCAAGCCAAAGATGGGGGTTGAAGCGGACAGGTTCTTTTTCTGACAGCCCAGAGGAGATATCTTCGGGAGGCAGCCAGCCCAGCTGTAGCGCTTTTTCAGAGAGGCTTAAAAGGCAGATTCGCTTAGATTCGGCCTGGGCTGCTTTTGCTGCCCAATCATCGAGCCCCCCGCCCATGTAAACAAAAAGAAGCGCACGGGCGGTTTTCTTGATCTGATCCACGGTAGGTTCAAAATTATGAGGGCTGGCTCCCGCCGGGAGAAGGTAGGATACTTTAACCCTCTCTCCCCCCAGACATTGAATCATATCAGCCAGTGGGAAAATTGTGGTGACGACCTCCACCCGGTCTGTTTCTTCAACGGCAGGGGGGAGTGATGATTGACAACCGGTGATGATCAGGGCTAGTGCGCTTAGCAATAGCAGTGTGAAGGTAAAGCGGCTCTTTTTAGACATGGCATTGTTTCCTCCGGAAGAGGCAATTTAGATTTTAGGTTTAGCCGGTTTCCCTGCACGGTTTTGCAGGCCATTGATCCAGGAGACGGCGATAAGATTATACCTGAATTTTACTCCTTCCAGGTTAAGTTTGCAAGAAGAGCAGGTTGTATTATTTGTCCGCCAACCGGAGATGGAAAGGGGTAAATGGCCGTCAATGGCTTAAATTATCAAAACATTCAATTTTAACAAAAGTTAACGCTTATCATCTTTGTCGAATTATGTTTTAATAAACATGGAGCCGTCTCTTGAAAAAAGCTGTTAAAGGGGCTGGGTCTATGTTTAAAAGCAAAGAACAATTTAAACGCAATTTTGTCCAAAATTTCGAACAGATGCATGGTAAAGATATTAACGCGGCCACCGCTGATAGCGTTTACCAGACTCTGGGAATGATGGTTCGTAACGAGGTTGCAGCACAATGGATCTCTACCAACCGGTTTTACCGGGAAAATGAGGCGAAAGAGGTCTACTACTTTTCGATGGAGTTTCTGCTTGGCCGGCTGCTCGAGAATAACCTGCTTAACCTGGGAGCATTAAATCTATGCCGTGAAGGGCTAAGCGAACTCGGTATAAGCTTGGATGAAGCTCTCGCTGCAGAGCCTGATGCCGGTTTGGGCAATGGCGGCCTGGGCAGGCTGGCGGCCTGTTTTCTTGATTCCCTGGCCTCTATGGGCTTACCCGGACATGGTTGCGGGATCAGGTATCGTTACGGCCTTTTTCAGCAGGCCATCTCCGACGGTGCCCAGGTGGAGCTGCCGGAGGACTGGCTCCGCGGAGGCAACGTGTGGGAAACACGCCGTCCCGAGGAAGCGGTTGAGGTCAGGTTTGGGGGCAGGGTCAGGGTGGAACAGGCCGGAGGGCGGCTGGCATTTCACCACGAAGATTACGACTCCGTTCTGGCGGTCCCCTACGATCTGCCGGTGATTGGTTATCAAAACAGCACCGTTAACACACTGCGTTTATGGAGCGCCGAACCGGTTCTAATCGATCTAAAGAGAGGCTGTCCTAACCCGGGATCTTACCGCAACGTGGTTGAATATAAACACAGGCTTGAAGCGATCTCTGAGCTGCTCTACCCGGATGATTCTAGCCGGAAGGGGAAGGCACTGCGGCTCCAGCAGCAATATTTTCTTGTCTCCGCCGGGTTGCAGAGTATCACCGCAGCCTATAAAAAGAGATACGGTACCCTGAAAGGTTTCTCAGACCGGGTTGCCGTGCATATAAATGACACCCATCCTGTTTTGGCCATACCTGAGCTGATGCGCATCTTGATCGATGATGAAGAGATGGGCTGGGACGAAGCCTGGGAGATTACCGAACAGACGATCTCCTATACCAACCATACTACTTTAAGCGAAGCCCTGGAAACATGGCCGGTTGATCTCTTTGCACCCCTTTTCCCCCGTATTTACCAGATTGTGAGCGAGATCGACCGGCGCTTCAGGAGTGAGCTCTCCCGCCTCTTTCCCGCAGGCAGAAGCAAAGAGCAGAGTAGGGCTATAATTGCCGACGGGCATGTTAAGATGGCGCATTTAGCGGTAGTAGGGAGCCATAGCATCAATGGTGTTTCCAGGTTGCATACTGAAATCTTAAAACAGCGCGAAATGAAGGATTTTTTTGAAATTTACCCGGCTAAATTCAACAATAAAACCAACGGGATCAGCCATCGCCGCTGGCTGCTTCAGGCCAATCCCCTTTTGGCTGCTCTGGTTACCGAAACTATTGGTCCGGATTGGATCGGTGCTCCCGAGAAGCTGGCCCGGCTGTTAGAATATGCCGGAGATCCTGCCTTTCAAGATAAAGTATTCCGGGTGAAGCAGCAGAATAAGATCGCCCTGGCGAAGCTTATCCGGGAGCGCTCCGGATGGTCTGTCGATCCGGATTCAATCTTCGATGTCCAGGTGAAACGGATCCATGCCTATAAAAGGCAGCTCTTAAATGCTCTGCAGATCCTTTATCTTTACAACCGGCTGTGCGAGGAGCCAGATCTGGAGATGACTCCGCGGACCTTTATCTTTGGCGGGAAGGCTTTTCCAAACTACGCCCTGGCGAAGCAGATCATTAAATTGATCAATACACTGGCCCTGGTGATCAATAGCGATCGCCGGGTAAACGACAAACTGAAAGTGATCTTTCTTGAAAATTACTCTGTCTCGTTGGCTGAGAAGATAATTCCCGCTGCTGACGTCAGTGAGCAGATCTCGACAGCCGGCAAAGAGGCGTCAGGAACAGGTAATATGAAATTTATGTTAAACGGGGCGGTTACCATTGGGACGATGGATGGGGCCAACGTCGAAATTGCCGGGGCCGTGGGGCGGGAAAATATCTTTATCTTCGGCCTGAGCGCAGAAGAAGTGATGCATTACCATCGCCGTGGCGGCTATTGCTCGGCCGAATTCTGCGCCCGAAATCCCCGGATTAAAGAGGTTGTCGAACAACTAGTAAACGGCTTTTTACCGGTAAGCCGGGAACAGTTTGCCTTAATTCATGAGTCATTAATTGCCTCTAATGATGAATATTTTGTTTTAAAAGATCTGCCCGATTATCTGCAGACGCAAAAATTGCTGGGCCAAACTTTCAGAGACAGAAGACACTGGTTAGAGATGAGCATAAAGAATATTGCCCATGCCGGGTGCTTTTCCAGCGATTTGACAATCGCCAACTACGCGGCGGAGATCTGGAAAGTTAATCGTTTCTCGAAAGAAAAATCTGCCGCTGGGTCATAGCCGTGATAACTGCTATGATTTCAGGGTTTAAGCTATTTCTGCAAATATTAACCTTCTAGAAATAATGGTTTCTCTCTGTCGAATTAACCCGGTGATTTTTCCGGAACCGGTCATGCTTGTTACAAGAAGAAGACTTATTAATTAGCAAAAAGCAATACTTTCAGATTAGATATGGTAATAAAATATAAGATCCGGGGGGCTTCCGCCCCCCGGATCAACAGAGATACCTTACGCATGTAAAAGCTTTACAGACGGCTGCGTAGCTCCTCGAGGATCTCCTGCGGACTTTTCCCGGTAGCGTTAATTACTACTGACCGTCCAGAAATATCTTGCATTCCCATCAGGTTTACATCGACGCCTGAAACAACAACGGCATCGTATTCGCTCATTCCGGTTTCACTGAGCACCGCTTCATTTTCCAGGTTAACCACGTCGTAACCGGCCCGGTGCAGCATCTGCTTCAGCGGCGACAGAGAATCGCTTACAGCTACTCGCCTGGCCATCAGATCAACTCCTTTGCATCTTTTGTTTTTATTATTGCCTTTCCGTCTTGGAACTAACGAGAGAATAAGTTTAAGCTCTGGCTGGATTCCCGTTGATTGCTGGATAAAATTTCAGGCAGGATTTATCGTTCAGATGGATAAGTATAACCAACAGTAAAAAGTATCTATATGTCGAATTAAGGAGGGTGCCTGAACAAGCATTTAGTGACATCCAGAACTTAGGCAGCATAAGATAAAGCAAATTAGAACGGGGAGAAACTATGGATAATTTAGTTGTCGGGAAAATTAATGCCCTTATCTCCAGGCTGGAAAGAATGCGGGCCAATTATTACCCGGCTGATTGGGACGCAGATCCGCTCTACGATATCATTTGTGAACTTCGCGAAATTGCTGCAGAGACTCCCGGTAAGAGTGAAGCACCTTCTTCGCAGCAAGTAGAAGCGGCTGGGAAATAGATAGGCAAAAATTTTCCGTCAGTTCAGATCTTCTTTTAAATAATGCTTTCTAGAAGGGCCTCTGCTAAGAAAATGATCTGGTGTTATTGTCGTAAAGGAGTCGTAATCAGGCGACTCCTTCTTCTATGCTCCAAAGCCCTCCGGGGGCGTCAAATAATGATCTTAAAGTTAGAGTATTGACAAGGTTGGAAGGTGGTCTCTTGCTGTCTGATCTTACTGGTACTTAAATATCATATTAGGCGAGATCCCTAAAACTGGCGTCGGTAAATTTAACGAGAAGGAGCTTCGCAAAACCTATGCCTGAACCGATTATGCCGTCCACCTCGATTAGCGTCCCCTCTCCCCCTGGGGGAAGGGGCCAGGTGATAGGGGAACTGTTCCCTGGCAGGAAGCAGAAGGCTGATAGTAGAATCAATTCGATAAACTACAGAAAAGATCCGGTTGCGGGCTTGTTGTGAAAGCAGTCATCGTAGCAGCGATTCAATCTGGAGAAGCGAGGGGATAGTCTATGGGAAGTAAAGAGTGGCAGAGATTGATCGAAGAGGGCCGCAGGTTGGCAGAAGAGGGTAATTTTAAAAAAGCTGAACAGGTTTTGAAAGATGCCCTGGAGCTGAAAGAGGACGTCATAGCCCGTAACAACTTGGCCATGGCTGTTTTCCTCTCCGGTGAGGCGGCACGAGCTCTGGAGTTACTGAAACCGAATTTAAATAACTCCATTTCCTCCGGGGGCAACCCTTTTAGTTTTGCCCTGGCGGCGCAGATCTGCGCCGCCCTGGAGCGCGAAAAAGAAGCGAGGAGTTATCTGAAGAGCGCCGTTACTCTCTTTGAAAAGGGCCGGGCGCTTCTTGAAAAACTGGGTATTGATGAGCAGCCGTGGAATGAATATACTATCGCCATCATGCGGGGGGCCGCCGCCCTAAACGATCATCGCCAGGTGTTTGATCTTTACTGCCGCTGGGAGCGCTACCATGTCAGTTGGGAAAACCGCTATATGGCGGGTGTGGCCGCATTTAACATGGGACGTTACGGCCGCGCCGCTTCTCTATGGGGTTCTCTTTCTGGAACAGGCCAATTTGCCGTTTACATGCAGCAGGTAGCTTTCCTGGTTGAACGCGGCCTAGTTCCTCCTTTCCCCCTGGAGTACAGCCCCCTGGATCCCGCTGCCCTAAAGCGGTTGAGTTCGGAGATGCCGGAAGCCTTGTCATCTTCTATCCATAGCGGTGCTGCCCGGGCGGCAGCGCTCTCTTACCTTTTCAGCCCGGAAATTGATGAGAAATCGGTTGGAGAGGTGCTCAGTGCACTAATTAAATACGGTGATGATTGGGGCGAGGCTTTTGGAAAGCGCTTGCTGGAAGCTGCCGCCGTGCCCCGCGAATTTAAGATAAACGCCGCTCTAGCCCTGGTAGAGTGCGGCGTTTTCAAAGTAGACGAACCTATCCCGGTGTTTATCGACGGTTACGAAGAGATGATTAAAATTACCACAAAAATGGTGACCCTGGAAAGTGATCCCGAGCTGGAAAGATTAAATTGGCAGGCCAGGGAGCTGCGCGACCGGGGTTGCCTCGAAGATGCTGTCGAGTTGCTGGAACCGCTTTTAGAGCAGGGTCGTTTTCATCCCGCGGCCATGGTAACCCTGGCTAATCTCTACCGCAGCCTGGAGAGATTTGAAGAGGCACGTACGATCTTAGAGCTGTTAGATGAGATCTTGCCCGAAAGTCCGGCGGTACTTTTTAACCTGGCCGGGTTATGGATTGAGTGCGGCGTTCCCCGGCGGGCTCTAAACTACCTGGATCAGCTGGAAGAGATCGAGCTGGACGAAGAGTTGACGGCCAGGGTCGAGGAGCTTCGCATGATGGTCGAGATGAATGCAATCTTCCCCAAATTGGAGGATCCAGGTATTTTGGAAGAGATTCTTCTTTCCTATGAAGAGCAAGCACGTGAGGCTGTAGAGAAAAAGGTGCTCCCCCTGGAGGCGTCTTTGCTCCGGGGTCTTAAGAATATGCCCAACGAGTGGCTGTTAAACATCTGCGCAATCTACGGCCTGGAGCCCTGCCGTCGGCGGCCGGACCGGGAAAAAATGATCACCGGGGTCCTGAACCGGGAAGAGGTGCTGCATAAGGCGGTCGCCGAACTAGACGAAACCGAACGGGAGCTGCTGGGTTACCTTTTGAAACGGGGCGGCTGGGCCCGCCTGAATGTGGTCACCCGCAAATTTGGGACCATGCAAGAAGACGGCTATCACTGGCTGGAAGACGAGCCGCTATCGCCGCTGGGGCAGCTCTGGTCTCGTGCTCTGGTCATGGTCGGCCGGGCCAGGTTAACAAGCGGTTATGCCAGGGTGGCCGCTATTCCGGT
>FZPS01000049.1_pt99 | contig 12102 bp, 8 predicted proteins | sample 1817821 | NCBI WGS metagenome assembly FZPS01 (sample SAMEA104158645, study PRJEB21678) | metagenome | place: Germany | collected 2015-04-21 | reverse complement strand
AAAGGTAGTCGATGAGTTTTTAACGACTCAAGAAATTATCACGTCTTTAACAGGAATAAAACCAAAAGTCTTTCGCCCTCCCTATGGATTATATAATACAAAAGTAATGGATATTGCCATTGAAAGTAAATGCTCTATTATATTATGGTCAACCTTTCAAGATTCTAAAGACTGGAGCAATCCAGGTGTGGATCAGATTGTAAATACTACTTTCTCAGAATTAGAAAACGGCGATATTATTTTATTTCATGACTATGTTTATAAGGAAGAAAGTCACACTGTAGAAGCATTAAAAACAATTTTACCTGAACTGAAAAAAAAAGGGTACCAATTTGTAACCATATCAGAACTCTTAGAACTATCCGAAAATTAAACCTTAAATACTATAGGCATCCTCCACTATTACAAGAAGGATGCCTTTTTTGTATGTTATATTTATTTTAATCTTCCTCGTCTGTAATCCCTCCTCTTTTGCTTTAGGTGGAACATATGCAACGCCAAAATAATCGCATATCCCTTTTGCTATAGCTACAGCACAATTCATTTGATGTTTTACATTTAACATTCCCTTCGCTTCTTCTAAATTATCCATAAAACCACATTCTACTAAAATAGCTAACATCTTCACAATTTACGCCACAGCAATGCTACTTGATTAATGGAAAAAGGTGTTCATCTAAACATCGTGTGTGAAATATTAAAATATTCAGATATACAAACTGCCATGAATCCATACTCCCACGTTAGCATAGATATGCAAGAAAACGCTATCGCAAAAATCGAACAAAATAATTTATAAAAATTTGGTTTGCAGTTTGGTTTGCAATTCAGTATTTAGAGATTAATAAAACAAAACCCAATGCCTACACTACATGTAAACACTGGGTTTCGCACAACGCACGCAGAAGGATTCGAACCCTCGGCCCTCTGATCCGAAGTCAGATGCTCTATCCAGCTGAGCTATGCGTGCCTACAAGATGAAGTTTTACTATACCATATCAAAACCACAAAAATTATTATAACATACTATTTTTTAAAATACAAGTGTTTTTATTGTGTTTTTATTTTACAATTAAGTGCAAAAAATCCTCTTTTGATATTAAATATAGATATCCACATTCATAATTGAAAATGCGCCAATTGCTAAGCAAGTGCATATGATCGGCCAATACGTGATTTTTCTCCCCCTGTTGCTTCCTTTTCTTATATTTGGAGCAACAGGAGGAACATCCGAATGTGAGCCCATCGAGATGCATCTTGAAAAATTTAGATTATGAGTGAGGATATCTATACAGGCTTACTAAAATTTTAAATTTTCTACTTGCTCCAGTTTTCTTTCATTTTATGAGCTGCTAATTTAGGTTGCCTTTCTCGTGTAAATAATCCTTTTCGATTTAAAACGACCCTAGAAGGAGTTTGACTTGTCTTAAAATCTGCAAAGGCCCAAATATGAGCTCCAATAGTATACGGTTTTGAAAAAATAATATTGTATTGTCGTTCTACCATTTCAGCTTGGTATTCTTCCGAAAATTCTTCTGCTGGATCCATGTGAAGCCCTGCCATAGCATCTGCTCCAAATTCAGTAACAATAATAGGCTTTTTAAAGATCTCATAACAACGATCTAATTTTTTATCCAATAACTCACATCCCATATCCAATCTTCCTACTTGGTCATACCAACCATAATATCGATTAATACTAATAAAATCAAAATATTGTAAGGCTACATCTTCCTCTACATCGATACAGTTTGTAATGGTGAAAGGACGGGTATCGTCAATGGATTTAGCATAATCATACATGCCTTTGTAAAATGGCTCTGCTTCTGGAACAAAAGTATCCCCTTCATTAGCAAGGCTCCATGCAATAATGGAAGGATGATTTCGATCTCTTGTAATCATCTCTTGGATCACTTTCTTTACCTTTCCTTTTATGGTTGGATTAGTATAATGACTTTTAACGAATCCAACGAAAGGAGTTTCACCAATCACTAAAATTCCATGAGCATCTGCATAATGTAAAAATTCTTCACTATAAGGGTAGTGGGATGTTCTTATGGAATTGGCACCCATCCATTTAAGTAAATTAAAATCTTTTGTAATAACAGCATGATTCATTCCCTTTCCTATAACGGGAAAATCTTCGTGCATTCCGAAACCTCGTAAAAAAATTTCTTTTCCGTTAAGTAATAGTTTGCAGTCCTTTATTTCAATGGTTCGAATACCTATCTTTAATTCATAATAATCAATAGTTTTGCCTTTTTGTGTTAGACAAGCAGCCAATGTATACAAATAAGGATCTTCTATAGACCAAAGTCTTGGCTCTGATACAATCCATTGTCCACAAATTGTATCTGTGTTATTTACTACAATATTTTCATAAACTTCTCCATCCAAAGTAACTTTTATTTCTCCATTAAAAGCTTGGTTTAAAAAAATTGTATAGTCTATAATTCCTTTATGATCTTCTGTAGAAGTTTGTATAATCATATCTTTAATATGAGTGGATGATACGGTATATAACATAACAGGACGATGAATACCTGCATAAGGGAAAAAGTCATAATTGTTTTCTGGATACTGTCCCTTAAATCCTACAATCATTTCATGTTGCACTTGTCCTGGTGGCAAACGATCAGCCTTAAGTCGAGCATCTACAGCAACGGTAATAATATTTTTTTGGCCACATCGAATCACATTGGTAACATCAAATTCAAAAGGGAGATGTGCTCCTTCATGTTCCCCTACATATTCTCCATTTACCCAAACTTTAGCCAAATAATGAACGGATCCAAACCGTAAATAAATTGTTTCCCCTTCTACTATTTTAGGTACTTCAATTTCTTTTTCATACCATCCTGTTTCAAAGAAATACATAAGATCTTGAAATTGCTCATTCCAACTAGCTGGAACCCCTATTTCTCGGTCATGAGGGATTCCTTTATACCACTGTTTTTCTTCTCCAGTATTGTGATAATCGGGAGCAAATTTCCAAAATCCATCTAAACTTATTTTTGTTCGCATGGCATTTGTTTGTGGATACAGCATTTTATATCATCTCCTTTTTGGAATATATTTCAAACGTAAACTCTATCTTTTTAATGTTACCTTCACCTTGGAAAATAAAATCACTTTGATGATCAAGTCCATGATCCAAAGTCGTATTTTCCTTAAAAACCTTTACTTTAGCCTTTTTCCATTCTCTTGTATTATCTTTTTTAATGTCACACACAATAGAAAAATCCCCATTCCATGTAGCTTCCCGATCTGTATGGGTTTTTACAAGAATAGATCCTTCCCCCTCATCCAAATACTCAAAGGATAACCACCCTATAAAATGGTTCTTTCTTAATGAGTCTGCTAACTCTTCCTTAAATGTGATATAAATGCCATGATCCATAGAAAAAATTACATTTTCATTCATACCCACTTGATTAGCAAATACAGTGATTTCTTGCGAAAAAGAGTCTACTTGTACAATCTTTTTCTGTATTGTTAATTCTAATTTTTGAAGTTTTGTATCTGCCTTTATAAGCCAAGCTTTTCCTTTTTTATATTGTCCTTGGGCAATGCATAAGGCCAATTGGTCTAAATACTTATCAACTTCTTCTGTGGAAATACCTATATTTCGTAAAAAAGCAGCTCTTTTTCTACCATAAAATAAAGGAAGAGGCAGGTCAATACCCAAAGGATCTGATTCAATTCCTTTAAAAGTAGCTCCATATTGTTGTGTTATCTGGATTTCTCGATCTCCATCTTCTATGGTGGGTTCAATTTGATGCCGTTCCGTAAAATCATTCCAAGAAACAATAAAGACTATGTCAATCTTCTCTTTATTTTCCAAATTAAATTCCCACATCTTACGGTAGGTCTCTCCATCTTCTCTTGGGATATGAGAAAGATCATGCTTCCCCCAAGAAGCACATCCTCGATTATCCATTTCTGGACATACAGAACTAATCCCTAATGCAAACTTTTCTTCCTTGTGAAAACTATCAATGAGAGTTCTTAGGTAGCTTATCGTATCTTCTCCTGTTGCGTATCGATCCCATTGTTCAAAAGAACTCCCCTGCCCTTTTCTAACTCGAGTCGGTATCCATCCAAATGCTCCATCAAATGCTCTTTCATTACCTGTATCTTTGCTGGAAAACCAAGGATTAAAATGAAAATGATATTGAGCTTTACCTTCCACTTCCTCTCCTTCAATAGGAGCCCTCCCAAAAAATAAGGGAGGCTTTATACCCGAAGGTAGGACATAAGGAAATTCTTTAATTTCTTTAAATTCTTCTAAGGTTGGTCCTCCTCCAAACATAAAAATCAGAGGATGTCCATCAAATAAAACACCGGTTCTTTTCCCATAAACATGATCAATTACATATTGAAGAGACTTTTTGAAATATCTTACTTTATCTTTTCTTGTTTGTATATCGGGATAGGCTGCTTCAATCCACTCATAAAAATGCCATGCATCACACCAATTAATCCCTATTTCAAAGTCATACCGATCTGCCACTTGAAGTAATTTTTGCAATTCATCATTGGCTTCATGTTCCGGAAATCCCCATTCAACTAAAAATCCATCAATATTAGCCGCTTTGGCAAGTAAGACTTGGTATTCTACATAATCCAAATCATTTAGGGATTGCATTCCTACCAAAGGATAAGATAAAGCTGAAGTTTGGTGCCTACCTTGTTCATCGACTACATCTGCATTCCAATTAACATAGGTATCTTTTACTTTACTCTTTAAAGCTGTGCCACTCCATTTCCATTGCCCTAGCTTACCATCTACTTGCCTAGTGTATCTCATACCATGATAATCTGCATAAATCTTTTTTTGTAGTTTTACCTTATGTTTATCCATTTTTTTCTCCTCGTTTTATTCCTAGTATACTTTTTCATTTATTTCTATTGAATACTAAAAATATCAAAATCAAAGGAAATGTTTCTAACTTTTGCATCTCCTTTAAAAATAAAGTCTGAGTTGTTTTCTGCCTGATGGGTAAACTGGGTATTTTCTTTATAAACTCGTACTTTACCTTGTTTCCATTCTCCCGTATCACCTTTATTGATACTGGCTATAATGGAGTAATCTCCACCTTCTTCTGAAGGACGATGGGTATCTGTATAAATTTTAAAATTTTCCAATCCCTCATCTAAATATTCAAAAGTGATATATCCTTCAAAATAATTTTCTCTTAATTTTAGAGCAATGGAATCATCTACCGTAATATAGAGCCCTGTAAGAATATCATATTCTTGATCTAATTCTACAGCATTTATATTTATCTCATTATTACTTGTAAAAAACACTCCAATGAAAAGAACAATTCCTATTATATACTTTATTGTTTTCTTCATATTCATTCTCCTCACTTCACCCTTTTTTAATGAATCCTATCATAGATTCTCTTCATAGTAACAATGGCCTGAGCCCTCGTTCCATGGCCTTTAGGTTCAAAATGTCCAGATGGAAACCCTGTCATAAAACCTTGTTTGCTAACAAAGCTTACGGCTTCCTTCGCCCAATCACTGATTTGATCACTATCTTCTGCTATTTCTAGGGAAGATGGTATATGAGAAATTTCTTTCTCTCTTTGATACATTCTTGTTATAAAAACAGCCATTTCTTCTCTTGTAATTCGATCATTAGGTTTCATTTCTTTTTGTCCATTTCCTAGTAATACTCCTTCTTCAACTAAAGCTTATATTACATCTGCATACCATTCATCCCCACGAATATCTTGAAATTCACCTGTATATCGTAAAGGTTCAATATTTACTAATCTTGCTAAAAGGGCAAAGAATTCCGCTCTTGTAATTTCTTGATCAGGATAGAGAAAACTATCGTCTCTACCTAACACCATTTCTTTGGAAGCCATAACTTCTATTTCTCTTTGTGCCCAATGTTGTTGGAGATCTTCAAAATAAACTTGGTTTTCCATCATTGCATATATACCCGGTTCCTCGGCTGTAAAAATAATGCTGTCTTTTTGTTCGTTTAGGATTCCTCCTACATAAATCCATTTATCTTCATCTTTTTTATAATAGAAGATACCTACTTTTTCTTTATCAATATCCTTTTTCTTTTGATCTATTGGTAAAATAATGAGGGTTGGTTCTTTTATTTTATTTTCTTTCCATTGAAGATCTACTAAAGGATCCAAGGGAATGCGTTGTACCTTTTCTTTTGTTCCTTTTCCTGTGTTTTTTAAATATTCTTTTTGGACTTCTTGAGGTACTTTTTTTATGACCATATTGGGATTATCAATCCATATTTTTTCCTTCTGATCAACAGTAGAACTTGTACTATTTTCATCTTGATTCTTTTCTGTTCCTTCGTTTTCATCTTCATTTGAATCTGAAGTGTTCGAATCCTCTTCTCCCTTTACCGTAACTACTAATGTAGATGATTTTGACCAAAGTCCTGCATTATCATATGCTTTAACTGTATATTGATAGGATCCTTGTAAGACTCCTTCGATGGTAAAGGTATATTGATCCAATGCCTCATCAAAAATAGCTTCTTTATCTAGAAGTTTTTCACCTTGATAGAGCTCTATTTTAGTTATCTCTCCATCAGGATCCATGGCCTTAACTTGGATGGTTAGGGATTCTCCTAATCCAAGTTCACTTTTCTCTATGGGTTTTACTAGTTCTACCATAGGTTTCTTATTATAGGCTAAAACCTTTATTTCTCTTACTCTTAATCCTCTTGTACCATCATTGGAATAAAATCGAACTTTATTGGTTTGTACAGGCTGTTCTGTCAAAAGATTGACTTGGGTTTTCTTATTTTCTTGAACACTAAGACCAGGTATATCTACCCATTGTTCCCCATCCCAAGCTTGCAATTTCATATTTTTAACAGCCCAACCCCCATTGCTATATCCTGTAATAAACTCTACGCCGCAAATTTCTTCTGCTTGCATTAGGTCAATTTCCAACCAATGTTCTGCATCCTTTACATTGGTTCGCCATCTTAAGTCATCGCAGATTTCTCCATCAACCGCATAGATAGCTGGACTATCTCCCATCTCTGAGCTAGCCACGATTGGCTTTTTATAGGCAATATTAACTAAAGGTAGATCTGCCCTAATTTGAATTTCTTGAGATTTTGTAAAGGCTCCTTGGTTATCATAAGCTTTTGCTATAATTCTATGCTCTCCCAGGTCAAATCCCTGGATCACAACAGAATATTCTTCTGTTTCTGAATCATACATAACAGGCTCTTCTACCAATCTTTCATTAATATAAAATTCTACTTTTTCTATGTTTCCATCTCGGTCAAAAGCATGAGCTATCATTTTTAAAGGAGTATCAGGTAATAAGGTTTCATCCTTTTTAGGTGACTTTAGATCGATTTGAGGAAATTGATTTGAAAACAACTTTATTTCTCTAATTACAATTCCTTCTCCTTTATCTTGACACAATACCCTTACTTTTTGAGTCGTAACCGAATTTGAAAATTTTATATCTAAATTCTGTGTAGGATTCTCCTCTATTAACCCACCTGGAATATCCTTCCATTCGCCTTGATCAAGATATTGAAGTGTAAAATTGGTAAGCATACCTGTTTCATCTGCTGTACCACTGATCACTTCTGCTCTCACAAGATTATACATATCCTCAAGATCAATTTCGATACGGTATTCATCTTCTCCTATCCCTTGCCAAATGGATGTATCCGTATCCACACCATCTACCAAATAAAAAGCATTTTCATTATTACTATTGGTTGTAATGGGTTTATTCAACGCTACATTTTCATTGGACGAAGTTTGTACCTTAACCCCTTCTGTCTGTAGATTGAATGTGATACTTGTTTTTTGAATATGACTACGTAAGCTAGTTAATTCTTCCTGGACTTCTTGTAACCCTTGTTTAGCTATATCAAAATTTTGTGTACTAATGTTTTGGCCAATTTCATTTAGTTTTTCTTGGATGGGAATGAGGGTGTCTTCTTGGATTCCTACTTTTTTAAGAAAATTATATTTTTTTCTTAAGTGAAATAGTTCTTCTGGCAATTGTAAGGTTTCTTCCTCATTTGGAACTTCCTCTTTAAATTGTGCTGCATATTTTTGTGTTGTGGCTATTTCTCGATAGCCATCTTCCATGGTAGGCTCGATTTGATGCCCTTCTGTATAATCATTCCATGAAGCAATATATACAACATCAATATCTTCTTGATGTTCTACATTAAAATTCCACATATCCTCATATGTTTTTCCATTTTCCCTTGGAATAAAAGTAAAATTCGTACCCCATCCTGCACATCCTCGGTTATCCATGCCAGGAACTACAACACTGTTTCGAAGTTTAATTTGGGCACTTTCATTATTGATAGCTTTTGTAAGGGTATCTAAATAACTAACCACATCTTCCGAGGTAGCATATTTATCCCACTTTGAATACAGCTCTGTTGATGCATCTCTTACTCTAGGAGGCATCCACCCAAAGGGCCCTTCCACCAGTGGCTTTTCTAACTTCACTTTATGCCAATCTGTATTTTCATATTTATAATTTACTTCTCCTGTTGTACTTTGGCTTCCACCAATGGGTGCTCGTCTAAAAAACCAAGGTTCTTTTAATCCTTCGGGGATTAAATAGGAAGAATCTTTTATTGGTTCAAATTCTTGTGGAGTAGGACCACCACCAAATAAATAAATGATAGGATGTCCATCGTAGGTTGGACCTGTGGTTGTATTAAAAACTTGATCGATCAAGTACTGAACTTCTCCTTCAAAAGCATGAAGTTTATCTTCTCGAGTAACAACTTCTGGACGATACTTGGTAATCCAATCATAAAATAACCAAGCATCACACCAGTTAACACCTATTTTGAAGTCATATTTTTCAGCTATTTTTTGCATCGCTTGTAATTGCTGGTTGCTACTGTGCTCTTGAAATCCCCATTCTACAAAAAACCATCTATATGAGCTGTCTTTGCTAATAAAATTTGGTATTCTATATAATCAGGATCGTTTTGGGACTGCATGCCTACAATAGGATAAGCCGTAGCAGCAATCTGGTTTCGGCCATCCTTTCCTATTAAATCACCATTATAGTTAACAAACGTATCTGTTGTCTTACTTTTTGAAGCATTTCCTGTATAACTCCATAAACCAGTACTTCCTTGTATATCCCTTGTATAACGTGGTCCATGATAATCTGCATAAACCTTTTTAGGCTTCTTCTCTTGTTCTTGAGCTGGCTTATCTTCCCCCTCTGTATCGTCTACCTTTGGTGATTCTGGTTCTTCAGGATCTTGGTTGTTATCTTCAGCAACTTGAAAAACTTGTAGTTCCCTTACAATAAAGTCTCTTCCTTTTTCTGTGCATACCAATCGAACCTTATCTGTACTGATAAGTTCTTTAAAATGAACTTCTAAAAAGTTCTCTTTGTTTTCTATCAATAGAAAGTCAGGAACATCGATCCATTCACCTTGGGCATTATACTGAAGTTTTCCACTCCCTAAAACTTTACTGCCGTCTTCATTTCCTGTATAAAGGTGAGCTCTATCTATTTTAAATTCTTTACCAAAATCAACTTCAATCCAATGTTCCTCATCGTCATTATTTATATGAGGTTGCCAAAATACATCCTCTGCTACTCTATCACCATCTACAATAAAACAAGGATATTTTCTCGTATCAAGGCCAGAAGATCCTCCATCATGATAAGAACTTGCTATTACTTTTTTTCCATAAGCGATGTTGTTATCACTATTTTCATTATAAAGAACAATTTCTTTAATTCGAAATGATTCCATACCTGTGTAAAGAAATTTCACTTTATTGGTTTGAACTGGTTTTTCAAAATAAGTAGTATTTGCTTGTTGTTGGTTATCTACTACTTGAGATCCTGGGATATCCTGCCACTGTACACCATCCCAATATTGAAAAATATAATTTTGTGCTACATCATCTACTTTTCCTGCTGCATCAAATCCACTAAAAACACCGGAACCAATAAGGGAATACTCTTCTTGTAAACTGATTTCTATAAAACTCCCTTGGGCCTGTTTCCCAGATACATACAGTCTGCTATTTTGTTCACCTACGGCTCCATTAAAAAACCCATCTACCACTTTAGGTACATCTGGTGAATTAATATTGGATGTAACTTCTTTTCCCAGTGCAATATTCCCATAATTTTCATTTCCTTCTTCTGCGTGAACTTCCTTTTTAAAACCTAGCCCAGGCATTAAAAAAACATTTAAAAAAAGGGCTGCTGTCATGGCTATAGCTATTTTTTTCCTTGCTTGAATCTGAAACATTACCTATGCACTCCTTCCATTTTCTTCTGATTGATAAAATTCCCTTCCCTCATAAATAGAGAGAAGGGAATCAATAAGCCTACTTTATATTGGATAATTTTTGTTGGTAATCTTTATATGATGTTGTATAGATTTCTTCTAATTCTTTTGCTCCGTTTTTCTCAAGGTCTTGAATAAATTGATCCATTTCCTCAAGAGATTTTTCTCCTGTAATAAATTTAACTGTCATTTCTGTTACCATTGTATTAAGGTTTACGTTTAGGTTATTAATTTTTTCTTGTTGTTCTTCTGTAAAAGTTAAGTTTATTTTATAGTTGTTTTCATATAATTCTACATCTTTTTTGTATTGTTCGAACATATCTGCTACAGGTTGAGCAAACATTGTTACCCCATCGTCTTTAGAAACTCTCATAAAGTTAAGGTTATTAATACCTAATTCATTATCTGCTTCAATCGTTCCTTCTGGATTATAAGATGCTTTAATGTTTGATGCAAATTTTTTCTTATCTCCATCTTCAATATAGGTAACATCTTTTTCACCCCATTGGAATAAGGTTGTAGCTTCATCAGTAAACATATAATCTACGATTTCTAATATACGATCTAAATGTTTTGTATTGGTAGAAATTCCCCAAAAGGTAAAAGTACCTACAGATTGAGCTACATTTAATCTTTTGGTTTTGTTTGTATTGGTGGTTAAAGGCATCATAAGATCCCAATTAAAATCCTTATCTTCTGGATGAAGCTTTTTATAAGCTTCATTTGCATTGGTAGCTCGTACACCATAATCTACTGTAAAAACACCGGCTCCATTTACCATTTTTTCTTCCCATTGTTGAGTCGATGCTGTAAAGAAGTCTTGATCTAATAACTCATCTTTCCACATCTTATTCATGGTTGTAAGTAATTCTTTATATCCTTCATGTAAAGGTCCAAATTCCCATGCATCTTTTTCTTTATTATAATACATTCCTACATCTGTGTTGTAATAAGGTCCAAAGGTATTTAAAAAGTTAATCTTGTTTCGATTAATAACTCCTGCAATAGAAGGTTCTTCTTTTTTAATTGTTTTTAAAACATCATAAAGATCATCAAATGTTTCAGGCATGGAAAGGTTATATTTTTCAACTAAATCTTTTCTGATCATAGGTACTTGTTTAAAGTTAACCGAGTCAGTGGCAAATCTTGGTATAAAATAAATGTGTTCATCAGATGCCATACAAGATGTATATACTGCTTTATCTTCTTTCATGTATTTTTCAAAATTAGGCATCTTATCAAAATGTTCATCAACTGGAACTAAAGCTCCTTTAGGACCTATGTCTTTGGCATTCTCATCAATAATAGGACAAACTACGTCTGGAAGCTGATTGGATGCAATTAAAAGTTTTAATTTTTCAGAATGAGCATCTTTTGTGTTTAAAAGAAATTTAGCATCTACATTAAATTTATCCTTGAATATTTTTTTAGCTAAAAATTGTTTATCATCGGTTCCTTTATTATTTAGAAGCATAAATTCAATTTCTACAGGAGCCTTTTCTTCTGTCTTTTGTTCTACCTTTGTTTCTTCCTGTTTTACTTCTGATGCAGGTTGTTTTTGATCTTTCTTTTCTCCACACCCTACAAGGGTTCCTGCCATTAAAGCTGCTGCTAAACCAATGGATAAGCCTTTTCTCCAATACTTGTTATTCATTTGAGTCCCTCCGTTTTTTATACTTGTACTTATATTTTTATTATCTTTTTTAACCCTTTAAAGAACCAATCATAACTCCTTTTACAAAATACTTCTGTATAAAAGGATACACACATAAAATAGGAATTAA
>FZPS01000062.1_pt1133 | contig 12106 bp, 7 predicted proteins | sample 1817821 | NCBI WGS metagenome assembly FZPS01 (sample SAMEA104158645, study PRJEB21678) | metagenome | place: Germany | collected 2015-04-21 | reverse complement strand
TATGCTTAAAGGTTTATTAATATATTTGTGCAAATAAAAAGAATATCCAACTATTACCATAAATGCGACGAATGTTAATATTATAAACCATACTTTAAATCTTATTAGAGACTCAAACACGGCATTTTCGGGCATGTATATGCATAAAACAGCATCCAATACGTCAGAAAAAGAGTAAATAGACAAGTATTTTGTTCCATTTATATTGACAGTCTCACTAATATTTTTGAGCTTGGAATCAATCTTAACCAACCTGTTTTTTATATCTTGGTCAAACACATGGCTATCATTTACAGATATTTTAATCTGATCCACTGGTCTGTAAAATATTATTGTCTCTTCTCCAATACTAATCATTGATTCTAAATCTTGTTCAATCTTATCTTCCATTAGTTTGATTGTAATAATATATCTTGAGAAAACCTGGTTATCTATATTAGTATAAGGCTGAGGACTCACAGCATACATATATATACCACTATCATCTACGACAATAGAAGAAGTTTTTTTGTATTTACTATTTACACTATAACTATGGTAATCTAACCGCCTGGAACCACTTGCTGTTATTGTTTTATTTATTGCAGGTATGTCTACGGTCACATCATCAATATAAGCACTGCTGTTTTTAACTGTATAGATATTTTGTTGTAAATTTATAAGGGCTTCTGCTCGTTCTATATCTCTCAGAGCTTCTGGTATAGACGCTAATCGCTTAAGATTTATATCATACATAAAATTATACTGGAAGTTTCGGATCCTTTCAATTTCTTTGCCTAATTCTTCCATATAATAGGATGCTTGGATGCTTATGGTGTTTGATATTTTTTCTCTTACTGTACTAATACCCCAATTGTAAATGATAATACTTAATACATAAATAGGTAAAATCACACAAATAAAAGATATTACCAAACGCCTAAAAACTGATTTTTGCCACAATTTATCACCCCAACTCATCCTCTTATCCCCCCTATAAAGTTTCTCTCTTTTTTACACCTGTTGGGGTATTGGTATGTTTATTTACTATGCTAATTTGATTAAGTAAAAATATTTCTATTGATTAATGAGTTTTTATATTCCTGTGGTGTTACACCCGTATATTTCTTGAAAAAACGAGAAAAATTCGTAGCTGACGAAAGCCCTATAGCCTGGGCAATATCCTTAATTTTCATATCACTTAACTTTAAAAGTTCCTTCGCTTTTTTTATCCTTACCTCTGATATATAATCTGAAAAGTTAACTCCAGTAACTTGTTTAAATAATCTTGAAAGATAGGATTGATTGAGATATACCAGTTCTGATATCCTTGTAAGATTTATTTCATCTGGGTTACCTATATTATCGTTAATGTAATGTTTTACTTTGTTGATTATATTCTGTGTCCTTATATCTTGTTCAGATTCTTGGATATCAAATATAGCCTCTCCTACCATCTTTAAATAATTGGCTGCATCAAACCAACTGTCGTGATCGGTGGCAATCATGAGTTTTTCAAGCCCTATTTTCGAATTAACCTGTTCTGCTATATTCCATTTTTTAATATACGAAAAAAGTATCAATGCTACATTATAATAGAGCTCCTGGGCAGGCAAATAATTGAGATATGTTACATTAGAAAGCTTATCCGTAATGGAACTGAGTGTCTCAATAAATTCCTCCTTCTGCCCATTATCCAGACTTGTCCGAAGAGTCTCCAGTTCACGAATATTTATATTTATTTTTCCGTCGCTTAAATTACTATTACCTTCCCGACCTCTTACCATAATACGCTTATCTGTAATCAACATACCCTTTCCCGATCCTAATCGATAGTTCAGAAACATTTTAAGAAGCTGATAACGGTCTGGTATTTCTCTCCACTCAACATAATCATCATCCAATACAAAGGAAACAGAAATGCCAACTGCTTCATTACTAGAAGTCTGAACTAATTCTAAGGAACCTTTAATATATTTAATGATTTTTTGCCAAATTTCATTATTATTTTTTTCTATTTGTTCATTGGACGGTTGAATTATCCACACTAGGTTTGAATCGTCATCTACAAACTGAGTATATATAATATCAGGATGTAGATATTGCTCTGTAAGCAGTTTTACAGAATATAATAATTTTGTTCTTCTTGTGTATGAATCTCCTTTAGGCATATCGTCGATCTTTCCAATTAGCATTAAAACAGGTCTTTCCAAATTCAAGTCCACGCCTATATTTTTAAGTTCCTCTTGTTTTATTTGCTTATTACTATATATTCCTTTTATAATTCCAGTAAAATACTCTTTGCGTAATAATTCTTGAGTAATCTTTATTTGTTCTTCGGCTTTTTGCAGTATTTCCTTATCCTTCAATCTCTTTTCAATATACATTAGATCATCTTTTACTGCCTGAATTATTTTATCAAAGCTCTCTGACTTTAGTATATAATTTGCTCCTTGATATTTAATGGCTGAATAGACATAGTCAAATTCACTATAGCCTGTCAATAATATTACCCTGCACTCAGGCCATTGTTCCTTTATCTTTTTCAATAGCTGTATTCCATCCATTCCAGGCATATGTATATCAGATAAAACTACATCAATTCTTACTTTGTCAAGAATATCTAAAGCTTCCATAGCAGAATATGCCTTGTATATCTCAAGTTCTATATCCATTTTTTTGTGGAAAAGGGCAACCAATCCATCGGTAATATACTCTTCATCATCCACTATAAGCAACTTAAACATAATCTTCTTCCCTCTTTGATTTTATATTCATTATAACCTCTAATCCATCCAAATCTTTCAAAAATGAAATGATACATCGGTTCCAAACTTCAGCCATAAAAGTAGATATGTGTTAAGTACAATCGTTACTTGCATATCGTCTAAATTCACTCCCGTGAGGTTAATTAGCCTGTCCAGTTTCACAATATTCCATCAAAACTCATAAAAAGGTTCATATTTTTGTTGATAGTAGTTGAAATCCAACCTAAATTTTTCTTCCTTTAAGAGTCAAGTCCAAATTAGTGTGTAAATTCCCCGGTTATTCACCTGGTAATTCATAAATATCATACTTTGCACTTTATTAGTTAAGAGTTTATGCCGCGAAAGCTATTTACAATGAGGATATGGCATGTTAAGCTTATCGCCGGGCATCACTTTGTTTACAGAGGCATACCTATAATATAGGTGATGCCCGCGATGCCCTACAACATGCCATAAGAGGCTCGTTGTAAATAGATCGTGGAATAAACACCTTGCCCAAAGTAGCAGTCATTAGAATACTACTTTTTAGCTTTCTACGCTTTGATAATACATCTGCATATCAAAACATCTTCGGCCTGATTGCCATTTTTCATCTAGTTCTATAAGTAGTGCTCCCATTAGACGTATTACTGAAGCCTCATTTGGAAATATTCGTATCACTCGCTCTCTCCTTCTAATCTCCTGGTTGAGCCTCTCTACCATGTTAGTAGTACGTAATTTCTTACGATATTTAAACGGTAATATCAATACCGCTGTAACGTCATCAAAGGCTTCATCTAAAAGGGTCATTGCCCTCGGTGCTTTATCTTCATACTTACTAATAATCTGATCTCTTACACTACGAGCACTATCTATATCTACAGCATCATAGAGCTTTCGAAGCTCTTCCTTGACCTCAGGTTGCAGTGGCTTAGGAGTAGCGTCAAGGATATTCTTTGAAAAGTGAGTCTGACATCTTTGCCAGGTTGCCCCTTGAAAGTGCCTTCTAACTGCCTTAACAAGCCCTTTATGGTTGTCTGAGGTAACTAGGTTTACATCCTTTAGGCCTCTTTCTTTAAGGGATACAAAGAAATCTCCCCAGCTACTTTCGTTCTCAGTATTTGCGATTTCAAAACCTATAATCTCGCGATTACCATCTTTATTTATGCCTACAGCTATAAGAAGACCCCTTGACTATACACGATTATTTTCTCGAACCTTGAGGTATATAGCATCCACAAGGATAAAGGGATAGTGATTCTTTAGTGGTCGTGTCTTAAACTCATGGACTATAGGATCTAAGTTCTTACAAAGATTAGAGATTGTAGACTTTGAAAACGTCTCGCCACAAAGCTCTTCAGTAATTCGCTCTACCTTGCGTGTTGATACACCATTTACCACCATCTCCATCATGGCAAGTACTAGAGCCTGCTCACTGCGCTGGTATCGATTAAAAAGTTCTGTACTAAACTGACCATTGCGATGCCTAGGCACCTTCAAGGTTAGTTTACCTACTCTATGGTTAGCTGGCGCTCGCGGACTCCATTGCGGTAGGCGGTTCGTTCATCGGTCCTTTCATAAGGCTTAGCCCCCAGCTGCTCTGTGGATTGAGCTAATAATACCTGATTAAATATCTCTTCTAATAATCGGGAAAATGCCTCATCCTTACCATCTGATAAAAATAGGTCTTTTAAATGTTCGCTACTTAGTGTAATATTAAACTGAGCCATGTTCATCCTCCTCGGTTTGGTATTGTGTAGTAACTATATTTTAACCGAGGCATGAGCTTGGCTCAACTTCTTTTTACACCATTATATAGACTTAATCGTTGTATAACCATATTTTTTGACGGCATGTTCACAGGAGGCACAATCTTTACAATCTTTTAGGCAAGTATACTTTACGGTTTCCCGGGTAGAATCATAGCCATTTGCCTTGCAGACTCTTTTGCAAGGGGCATAGGGCCTGCCCAGTTCGTCATATCCTCTTTTAAGGAGTGCTTCTTTAGTGAGTTTTTCCCTTCGATAGTTGTAATCGATGATGGGAATAGCCCCCTCTCCCCGTACATATTCATAGACATCTTCATTGTCATAGCCTGAGTCCATAATATGATATTTTGTTTTAAAGGGAGCATATTCCTTTAATCTCTGATGGAGCTTTAAAAATTCTGCGGACTCTGTTAGATTCCCCGGACCTGTGCCAACCATAATGGGAAGCTCAAGTTCAAGCTCAATTTCAACAGATGTCATAATGACAGCTTTGTACCCAAATACCGGCTCCGTCTTATTAGGGTTATCCTTACACCTTCTATACCCTGTTCGGGCGGTTATGTCCCTAGATGCTTTGGAGCAGTGATATTTCAAAGCCCCTTCTTTATCACAGGTAACAGCGCAAGTGATAATCTCAATCCCGCAACTATCTGGAATATCAATGGATAATCCAAGGGTATCAATAAGGTATTTCAGATGGTTTTCCCAGCCCTCTATCGGGTTTCGAGTAACTTTGAGCTTCAATATGGTAAATACACCAATCTTATCTGGGGATATCTTCTTCTTTTTTCTTTTCAATGCCTTTTTCATTTCCTCTATAACATCGAGCCTTGGACACTGCATTTCAACCGTTACCATCTTACTGATTTTGTCTTCTTTCTCCATCTGGCCAATGGCTATCTTAATCTGTTCATTGAGATCTCCAAATATTCCGTTAGGACACTCCATACACTCACAACATTTTTTCATGTAGTTACAGCCTCGAAATCGCGCAAAAGCCTCCAGCAAAGTGCCATCGGTAGTGATGATCTGCCCACTAACAATGCCGACAATTTTCAATAGCTCCACTAAAAGACCCATGATTTCCTGGAATACTTCTTCGCCAATCCGAGCTCGGAAATTATACATGTCCACCTGGTCAGGTATCCTGTCTTTTATTCCTGTCAGTTCCCTGTATCGTAAGCCTTTAGTGGGATCTTTCAAATCCTCCTCGAATCGACTGTAGTCATTATACCCCTCCAATAGTTTAAGAAGCTCTAGCAAGAACAGTGTTACCGGATCATAACAATTCCCTCCATAGAAACTGTAACAGGGTGCTACTACATTGCGAATGAAGGAAAAATCAATTAACACAAACAGCAGCCTGATAAGACCACCTTTTATAGTGCCATCCTTGTTAAAATGGATCCTGCGTTCCCTGTATTCATAATGGGACAGCCATCGGTCACTACTCTTGGGAAAGGGTGTATCAACCTGCCTCCCAATTGCATCTAATGCTTTTTTGAACTCTTTCCGTATATTACCAAGCCAAAACCTCTTGACTTTTTTGCTTTTTTGTTCTACCATTTAATCACCACTTTTAGGCCATTTATGGCCTTTTTTTTATACAGTGATGGATTTTTGATCATTTGTCAAATGTAATTGTTGGTAATATACATTTGGTGTATAATTAGATTGAGTTGAGGCTTGTCTCAATGTGTATGAAATCCCCGATAAATCAGGCTTTTTAAGTTCTTAAATCAACTCAAAAATAATATAATTTCTAAACCAATATAACATTAAATGCGTTCATCAATACTGTGTATTAGTAAGAATTTAAGAATTCGTATCCAAAATTAAGGCGTCAAGCCGATATCTAGTTTCTCTCACTTGACCCTATTGTAATTTTGGTCATATCCTCATCGTCATATAGTGACTCCTCTTCATTATTAAATAAAACTAATACATTGCAAATTCATTTTTTGCTATAATTTATCTTGAGCTTGGCAAACATATCCTCCAGTATAAAGCGGCTATTTATATCATTATAAACCCTTATAAGACGTCCATTTTCATCAAAATGATATTTCATATCCTCACCTAATCAATGATGACACGAATTTGTTTTTCTTTTGGGATTTCAAATTTGTACATAATAACACAAATTCCTTTCGCTTCGCTCAAGACACAAATCGTAATAATTGATGAAACGCTTTCTAACCTATCTAGACCATACCACAATTTTATTAATATTGCCACCACTATTTCTGGTATTTTCTGTTATCGAAACTTCTGCAACTTATATTATTGCAGAGATTGGTGAGGTGTTTAATCCTTCAGATACAGATTATTCAAACATACCGGAAGAGCTTTATAGGAAACATAGAGAGCAATACGTATAAAAAGCTATCATGTACTTAGAAAAGTCTGACTATACAATCATCCCTCCAAATACTACAGCCTAATCCTCAACTTAATACCCATTAATTGTAAAGAGCAGTAGTTTGCTGCCGCCCTTATTTTGTTGCGCTGATTTTCAGTCTTTTCTTTCAACCTATACCCAATGTCAGGAATCTGTCTCCAGCGTCTTTTAAAATAATGGACTGCAAGTTTCGGATTGCGATAATGTGAGGCCTTTTTTGTAGATTCCAAATCGCTTTCAAATATATACAATCCATAATAACGGTTAAGACATATAACATCCATGGCCGGAAGAATTTTATCACCACGGTATGCACTCTATGCTTCAGTCAAAATAATAGGTTGGTTTGAGGATCACACTCATAGGTCAAATCATATAGGGGTTTATAATAACTGTATGCACTATCAGGGTTAATATCAGTATTCTCTAATAGTTTTTTTAAATCCATTGGATACCTTCGTAATAATTTGTTTTCGCATACTAGCTCAAAAGCAGATTTTTCTTGCTGTTCCAGAACTAACTCCTTTTATTTTACACCCAAATCCTTTCTAATGCGTTTCTGTACAATGCGAAGTATATAGCGAACATTGCTCCTAAGCCTTTTCAAATCAATCCTACCATCTTTAACACCTTGTATAATAGGTGTAACATAAGTATCATCGGTACTGCCGGGAGTCATCCAACAGTTGCCGGCTTGAACAGCAGCTACAATATCTGCCGTATCATAAGAATTCCAGTCCGTCATCACAAAACCTTCAAATCCAAATTCCTCACGGAAAATACCCTGAATCATCTCCTCATCTTCTGCTGTGAAAACACCATTGCATGCATTATAGGCTGTCATGATAGAATCAGGTTTGTTAACATCCATGGCTATTTCAAATACCTTCAAATAAATTTCACGAAGGGCACGCTCTGTCAGGATGCTATGGTTTCTCTTTCGTGCAGATTCACAATTGTTACAAACCGCATGTTTCATACAACTAGAAACACCATTATCCTCCAATCCCTTGCTTTGATGACCTGCCATAATACCAGCTAGATATGGATCTTCGCTGAAATATTCGGCATGTCTACCGTTAAGAGGATTACGGTGGATATTCATGGCCGGAGCCAGAATCATGTGTATACCATTTTCTTTAGCCTCCTCTGCTATGACTCGTCCCACTTCATATGCAATATCCCTATTAAAGGTAGCACAGACAGTATTACTGCAAGGCATGCCAATATTAGGCTTATGAATATTGACACCATTATTACCATCTGCTACTACAAAATCCGGGATCTTATATTTATCCAGTTTATATATTCTCCCAGCCTCTCCCTTCTGGTGCATACCCCAACCATGGGAAGCGCATACACTTAACCTCGCCAGCTCTTCCACACTCATCCTGCTTACAATATCATCTATATCTTCTATTTCTTCAAAGTGGTCCCGCACTGCCTTAGGTTCTAGTTCTGTTATTCCTTCTTTTATCCCAGAATATAAGCCTTTTGGAAACTGTGAGTTCTTTTTTGATAGGATATCGACGTCAAAAGGTGGAGCCATACGATTTTTTACTTGGCGAATTATCTCATCTTCTTCCAGTACCAGTTCACCACATTTATTAATATTTTTTACTGAGTTTCCTACATACAGCTCATATTTTCCCTTCTCCAACACCCAGCAAGCTGTTTCGGTATCATAGGATGCCAGATCTTTCTTTGAAATATTAAGTACTAACTCTTGGCTTTCTCCTGGCTCCAGTTGTCGTGTTTTTGCAAATCCTACTAGCCTTTTTGACGGTTGTTCCAGCTTACCATCAGGAATTTTGGCATAAACTTGAACTACTTCTGCTCCAGCTACTCCTCCAGTGTTGGTTACTACAGTATGAACACGTAAATCTTCTGTCTGTGCCTCTATATGGAATGTAGTATAAGAAAGACCATAGCCAAATGGATAGGCTACAGGTTTGTTAAAGGTTTCAAAATAGCGGTATCCTACATAAATATCTTCTTCATAAACCGTATCTACAAAGAGAGAGGAATCAGTAGATAAAACTCCCTTACCGTCGATAGCATTATAAAAATTTGCACTGGCAGGAATATCATAATAATCAAGGCTCCAAGTATCAGGCAATTTACCAGAAGGGTTGACGCGTCCGTCAAGAATCTCTACCAGAGCTCTTCCTCCCTGCATCCCCGGATATCCACACCAAATTAGTGCATCAACTTTGTATTTAGAAGCAAAACGTACATCCATAGGATAGCCAGTATTTAGTATTACAATAGTGCTAGCATGATTCTGAGTTGCTTCCGAAAGCAAGTTCTCTTCTTCTTCTGTGAGGTAGAATTCACCTTTCACTGGATTGCTATCCAAGTTCTCACCGCTACCTCTACTTATTACAACAATGGCAGTGTCTGCATCCTCCTTTAGCCGAAACTTACTGTATTCCTCTATACCTCGCATTAAATCAATATTATATCGGGGATTGATCCTCCCAGCTCCAGCTGTTCCGGTACGAAACAGCCTTCCACCAATTATATTTATCTCACTGTTGGGCAATAGGGGTAATACCTTACCCTCATTTTTAAGTAATACAATACCTTCCCTAGCCGCCCTTAGTGCCACCTCATCATGCTCTTTGTAGGCTGGATCTGGCTGAGGTTTAGGAAGTGTTCTTACAACAATGTCCTGAGGCTCCATTTCAATTCCATAGGTGTCTACAAAGCCTTCTATATGCAAGATATACTCCTTATCATACTCGGTAAATATATCCCGTACCGGTATTCCCAGCATCTGCTGGCCTCCTGCTATTTCTATGGACTTTAGCAAACCTTTGGACAATACTTTACCCTCACAAGTAACACATCCATATACACTTTCATCCATCTTCTTTGTAAACCTTAATATCAGGCATCCTGAAAAGTTACGATCTAACATATACATCTGGCCATCTATATCATCAATGTTATATGTCATTTCTCCCTGAACGTTGATCCGAGGAGGTTTTCTTTGTATTTCGGAAGGATCAAAATCTACCTCACGTCCATTAGCAATATCCAATAGAGTTTCAATTATCTCTTTTTGAGTATCATCCATAGAAGCTGCAATATCTTTAAGTTTCATAGTCTTTATAAAATCTAAAGCTGGTCCTTGCGCCATTTCAGGCATGGCCTTATTGATAAACTCAATTACCTTGGGCTTTGTCATAAGCTCATCCATAGTTGACTCCATAGTAAAAGGATTATTATCCATACTTTTCCCCTTTCTGTTCTTGAATCCAGTTGCCTTTATAGTTTATCGAACTATGTTCCAGTTCCTTACTATTGCTTACTTTCTTACTTCCAAAACTTCGCCTTCCGTTATACCTACTTCATTGAACACATCCACCCTTACATAAACCGGCTGTCCCTTAACTAGAGCACCAATTCGTTTTCTGTTTGCACCAAACACCATATAGCTGTGATAAAGTTTATCTGGAGCATGCCCCCAAAGGATGTTGTACCCAACAACAGAACTATTAGTATTTGATTCTTCTTCTGGTTTTTCCCAAGATACTTCCATATCTAGATCTCCATCTAATCTAACTGTTACTCCCTCTACTTGCTTAGGTAATTCCCCTTCTCCCAATCCAAACACACGGATTCCGGATACACAAGGTACTGCATCATATGGCAATTCTTCTATGATTAGCTTCAGAAAACGCACCCGAATTCCTTCATCCCATACAAGAAAATCATGGGAGTAGTCGGTCTGGGCTTCCCGTTTATCCTCAATAACAAAATATTCTCTTCCATCAACGGAGCCTTCCAACAGCCACCTTGTATACTGTTTTACTGTATCTATATAACGCTCTTCATGAAATGAACGAAATGGTTCTCCCACAATTGGAGGTTCAGCTTTTACCTGGTCATCAGCAAAATTAATTTGAACTGCACGGACATCATAATCCCTGCCTAGATCTACTTCCACCCATTCTCCTGACTTATTAGAAGAGGCTCGCCAACATGTACGAATGTTCTCGTCAGTTACATTCTCTGCTCCTGTTCCAGAAGAAACTCTAACTTTCTTACCATAAGATAGCAACATCCAGTCCGGTTTTGCAAATGGAGGTTTGTCCATAGCTATTGGCCAATCCCCATATCTTTGATCGCAGAATAGTTCACCATCTTCATCAAATCCCGCCTTCCACAAGCCAAGCCTCCGTTCAAACTCGTGATTGTGACTAATTCGCATAGTTGATATGTGCCAGAAACGACCTTCCTGATCTTTCAATGTAGAACCATGCCCTGCTCCTGTGATAAATCCACCTGGCTTATAGGAATAAGGATTATTTTTCGCTGGCATAAATGGACCCAATGGAGAATCGCTGACATATACGCCATCCCCATAAACATTATATTGTGTTCCAGGAATTGCATACTGCAAATAATATTTCCCTTTATATTTTGTCATCCATACTCCTTCGATATATGGTTTATTACTCATATAACCATAGAGCATTTTCCGCAGATCCTCTTCTGACATATCAATATCAGTATGATTTTGCATTTGAGCTGCTTTCTTGACCTGCGCCAGCATCATTTCCACTTTCTTTTCGATCTCTTCTTCTGTTTCTGTCTTTGGTGGAATATGGTCTTCCCCCGTTCTCTCATATCCTCTTTCTTTTTCATAGGAATCAATCATAACTTTAGGTTCTGTCAATGGTTTCATAGTCTCTGGATCCATTTCTACTCCATAAATCGGCTCCACATTCGAGCATCCCCAGTAGAAATACAGTCTGCCGTCATCATCCAAAAACAGATTCGGATCCCAGAACGGAAACGTCCCATTGATTTCTTCAAATGGCTCGCTCAATGGATCTTTGGTACGATAAAAGGAGCAGTTTTCATCACGTTTCGATGCACAAAAGTAAAGATATTCCCCAACTGCACAGACATCCGGCGCATAATCATGAATGGGCATATCTTGGCGGAATTCATGGAACTTCCAATCATTTAAATTTTGGCTTGTGAAAAAGCCTGCTGTCTTGGAAGGGAAAAGATAGTACTGCCCTTTAAAAAAAACTAAGGATGGATCCGCTGCCTCCCTAAAAACCGTAAATGGGGTTTTCCCCTCATTTGGACTAACTGTCCTTATAAACTGATAACGGTATTCTAAATTCATTGGATTGCAATAATATCTCATCTTTGTTTACCTCCTTCAATGTTGTTACGCTCTGTAAACT
>FZPS01000227.1_pt17 | contig 12109 bp, 11 predicted proteins | sample 1817821 | NCBI WGS metagenome assembly FZPS01 (sample SAMEA104158645, study PRJEB21678) | metagenome | place: Germany | collected 2015-04-21 | reverse complement strand
TCCTTGATTAACATACACTACTAATGCAGCTTTATTTTTCCGTTTAAACTTTGGAAACTCTCTTTCAATTTCTTCTAAAGTTTTAACTTCATAAACTTTACTAAAACCTAGTCCTTCTAATACTTTTTTAACATTAATGTCTAATGCAATAGTGGGTTGACCGCCTACTGATTCATGTGCTCCGTTGTTTATAATAATGTATTTGAAATTCTTGGGTGCATTAATCGCCGCTACACCTAATCCGCCTAAATGCATCAACATAGAGCCATCCCCATCTATACAAAATACACGCTTTTTGCTAGATAAAGCTATCCCAAGCGCAATTGACGAAGTGTGACCCATTGAACCAACGGTTAAGAAATCTCGCTCATGGGTATCACCGCTTTTTTCTCTAATTTCAAATACTTCACGACTTGTTTTACCTGTAGTGCTAACAATAACGCTTTTGTTATCAATATGCTTCATCATCGCTTCAAGTGCTTCTTCACGTGACATAGAAAAAGCGTCAGGCGGAAGTTCTAATTTAACTTTACTAAATGTTCCCTTTTTAACAACGATGGCCGCTGGTTTAAGTGTTTTCTTCATATAACTAACAGCTTCATCAATAATCGGTTTAAATTCATCTTCAAGAATAAATGTTTTTACTCCTAATACTTCAAGAGTACTTAGCGTTATCTTTCCTTGTTTTTTGTGTTGCGGTTCATCTTTTGTCCCGGGTTCTCCGCGCCAACCAACCATAAAAAGAACAGGAATATTATAAACATCTTCGTCCGCTAAAGAGATTAAGGGATTAACAATATTACCTAAACCACTATTTTGTAAATAAACTATTGCTATCTTACCTGATGCCAAATAATGTCCGCATGCAAGAGCAACAGCGTTACCTTCGTTTGCGGTAATAATATGCTTTTCAGAAGGTGTGTTTTGTGTAATATAAGCACATATATCTTTTAATAAAGAATCAGGCACACCAAAAAATGTATCAATGTCTTTACTTAATAAATATTCATAAAATGTTTTAGTATCAATCATCTTATTTACCACCCGGAATTAATGTTAATACTTCATTAATTGGTAAGCAAAATTCATCTGCTTCTTTACTACGACCATTTTCTAATATTGTTTCTGCTGCTTTCACCATTGCGGGATAAGCAGCTCTCAGTAAATGGTTAGCGTGAATTATAATATTAGCGCCTTTTTCCGCTAATTCTTTTTCGGTAAATTGATTATATGAAGTTGGGACAAGAATAATTGGAATATCTTCACTAAATTCGCGGAATTGGCGTATAAATTCAAAGATATCTTCTCCGGTTTTGTCTTTAGAGTGTATCATAATACCGTCTGCTCCCGCTTCAACATATATCATGGCGCGCATCATCGCATCTTTAACATCTTTTCCAGCAATTAAGCTTTCAATGCGTGCAAAAATTAAAAAATCACGAGTAGTTAATGCGCGTTTTCCTGCTCTAATTTTTTCCGCAAATATTATCGGATCTTCCAAAGTTTGTATCACTTCAGTGCCAAATAAAGAGTTTTTCTTTAATCCTGTTTTATCTTCAATAATAATTGCTGAAACACCTAGTCGTTCTAATGTTCTAACATTATATACAAAGTGTTCTTCTTTACCGCCTGTATCACCATCTAAAATTATTGGCTTAGTGGTAACTTCCATAATTTCGTTAATTGTCACTAACCTACTTGTAAGATCCACTAATTCGATGTCGGGCTTTCCTTTAAATGTTGAGTCACAAAGTGAAGAAATCCACATTGCATCAAATGAACGCGGTAATTCTGTTTCTTTATCAATAACACTTGTATTTTCAACAATTAAACCAGAAAGACCGTTTGACGCTTCCATTACTGAAATAAATGGTTTTAAGTGCAGTAATCTCTTAAGCGTACCACGTCTATATTCTGGAGCTCTTAAATCTTTTGTTATTTCAGCGTGTGTTTCAGTAGCACTCATCCCGTGAGTATAAGGCACTTCAATAAGTTCACCACCCCACTCTTCCAGCACTTCAATAACTTTTTGTCTCACTAATTGCTGAACACCTTCTCGCCAATCATCACCATGAACAACATAATCAGGTTTTATTTTTCTTAAGTTTTCAGTGTAATCAAGAGAATTTTGCATAACAGTTTCAGAAACATTTTTAAGGTTACCAAAAATTTCTTCACGGGCTTCATAAGGATAAATAGGGAGCCTTTTATATGACGCTATTGCTTCATCAGAAAGTAAGCCAACTATCACTCTCCCATATTTAGCTCCTTCATTAATTATATTAATGTGGCCAGGATGTAGAATATCTGCTCCAATTGCAATGTAGACCTTTTTGTTCATTATAGTTGTTATAACCCTCCTGCTTTTATTAATTCCAAAATTCTATTTAATTCTAAGTAATTTAATCACTGTCCAAAATAATATCAAATAAATAGACTTAAAAAATGAAAGTTTCTCTAGTTTTCTGTAAACATGGTATTGATATTTAACGACTTTTATTTTGTTGCTTGAAATCGATTTCTTTCGTAATCTATAACTTGCTAATACTTCATTTATTCCATATACATATTTTTCTTTTCTAAGTATTTTTAACCACAAAGCATAATCATTTCTACGTTTTATATTTGGTATTTCAACTTTACCAAGTTTTTCCACATCATATAGTACTGTGGAATTACCAATTGGATTAAATTTAAGCGCTGTTTTATAATCAATTTTTTCTCTAGTTTTAATTACACGTTTAGTAATATTATCTTCAGTAATTTGTTCATAATCTGTTGCCGTTATCGCAAAATCATTATCAAGCATAAATTTAATTTGCTTTTCTAATTTAATCGTTTTCCAAAGGTCGTCGCTATCCAAAAATGCAATAAACCTTCCTTTTGCTTCAGCAATGCCTTTGTTTCTTGCCATAGCAGCACCACTATTTTTTTCTAAGGAAAACAGTTTAATTCTTTTATCTGTGGCGCAATATTTTGTAACCACTCTTACTGAATTATCAGTCGATAAATCATCGACAATTATTAATTCCCAATTAGAATAAGTTTGCTCCAAAACCGATTCAATTGTTTCAGCTATTACATGCTCTGAATTATACATTGGTGTAATAATTGACACTAGCGGCTTGTTATTTTTATTTTGTACTTCCATCATTTTTCTGCCTTAATCCCATTTATTCGTTCAATTTTTGTTTCGCTTTTAGCCAAAAAGCTTTTCTTCTGTTTTTTCTTTTTTTTCGATATTTTTCCCATTTCTCATAAAATATTCTAAATGTTTCTTTCCCAGTTAAATCATATAACACCTGAAGTTGAGCAATGTGTAAATTATGATAAAAAGGGCTGGCTATCTTTTCCTTTATATCGTACATACTCCAAAAACCATTATCAAATTTCTCTAAATTATTTTCTAAAGTAATAATTGCTTGTTCAATTATCTGTTTGATTTCTTTTGATTTTGAAACGAGTTGATAATCAAACAATCCAAATAAAGCAAAAATCCAACCGTTTAAAACGACAGGTAAGCATGTAAATTCCTTGAAGTATAATTCGTCACCATCTACTACTGCTGTTCCGCCTTTGCTTATTGGAATAAGCATAAACTCGATAGCCTTTTTTGCTTTAAGTAAGTACTCATTATTTTGAGTTAAGGTATATGCTCTCAATAGTAACGAGGCACCTTCACCTTGCGCCATTGCGGAGTAAGGTGCGTCAGAATAATCAAAGGCGAATGTAATCCATGACCCATCTTCTGCTTGATTTTCAAGTGCCCAATTTACCATAGTTTGAAATTTTTCTAAATATTCATTATTTTTTTCAATTAGAAATAAATCATAACAAGCGAGGCCATATTGAAATATTTCAATAGAAAACTCAACATTTTTTTTATTAACTCGTCGAGTCGGCACTTCGTTTATATTTAATAACTTTCCTTTTAAAACTTTTTCGGTTAAATCATTATAATATCCTTTTATCTCTGTTTTAGAGTAAATTTTTCCTGGTCCTTGGTTAACATGCAAAATACTCCTACCTGTTATCATCTTTAACCATTTAATTATTTTTTTCGGTGTTAAATTTTTTAGTTTCATTTTTATTTTATGTGCTTTTGGAATGTTTTTATAAAATATTCTTTCGAATAATAGTTTGCAGCTTCCAAGGCTCCTTTCTTCATATCATAAATAACTTTTTGATTATCATAACAATATAATAGTTTGGAATGCAAGTCACTTTTATCTCCCAATGTAAAACCTAAACCTGTAACATTTTCCTTAACTACTTGTTCGAAGCTATTCCAACGAGACGACAGCACGGGGACACCCGCAAAATAACTATCAATTATTGATCCTGGTATTCCTTCAGTTTTATATAATGTGGGAAATACTTGTAGAAAATAATTTTCAATAACACTAACGCTTTCATTGTAGTCAACAATACCTTTATATTTTATATATGGTGTTTCTTTAATCGCAGAGAAAAACCAATCATTATTTTCATCATGAATAAACCCATAAATATCTAAATTATAAATAACTTTATCTTTATTAATTTCTTTAATAACATCGATTAAATCAATGACTCCTTTTTGGGGTTCAATTCTTGAAAAAAAGCAAATATTCAAATTTTCTTTTCGTTCAAATTCTTTATAAGTTAAGTTCGTTTTTTGTAAATTTTTAAAGTTGTTGAGAACGACAACATTTTTAATGTTAGACTCTGCGAGTTCTAATTTCATAACTTCCGTCTCAACATAAATCATATAAAACTTAGATATTTTTCTTAATTTCTTGTGCTTTTTAACTAATTTTCCAATTTGGCCACCTATTACTATATAATGTATTTTTCTACCGAAAAATACATTTAAAAAGTTTAACAAAGGTGTAAATAACCTGACTCCATTGTATGATGTCATTAATATAATATGCCTACTAACAAAGAAGGAAAAAAAGACTTTTAGAAAGAGGAGAGGTGCTTTTAATTTCCATTTGTGAGTATTAATAACATTTATTTTGTAATTATTATTTTCTCTTAAAAGGTCAACTACGCTGACCGTCTTTACAAATTGCCCACCATTGAATTTTTCACCTTTTTGGTATGCGCCAATTACAGTAATTCTATTTCTTTTCATTTTAATTTTATTATCATGTAAATTATACACTATATTTACTTGCTTTATAACTATAATTAAGGCAATTAAGATAATACTGAGGAATTTAACAATATTACATATCAGCATGTCGTAAATTAATATTCTACGATTCTTTTTTGCTTTTTTAGACAATTAAATGGATATAGAAATATCTGTTATCACAATTTTTAGTTTATAATAGGTTTGTATGATAATAAAAGATTTATATTAATAGTTTAGAAAGGGATTATTATGTTTAAAAATAAAGTTTTGTTAATTACAGGTGGAACAGGTTCATTTGGAAATGCTGTTCTAAAAAGATTTTTAAATTCGGATGTTAAAGAAATTCGTGTTCTTTCACGTGACGAGAAAAAACAAGAAGACATGAGAAAACTATACAATAACGACAAGTTAAAATTTTATATTGGTGATGTTCGCGACTATAATTCAATTGAAGGTGCATTTATCGGCGTTGATTTTGTCTTTCACGCGGCAGCACTAAAGCAAGTGCCATCATGTGAATTTTATCCACTAGAAGCAGTTAAAACAAATATACTAGGTAGTAATAATGTTATTACTGCTTGTGTAAAAAATGGTGTTAAAAAAGCAATTTTCTTATCCACTGATAAAGCTGCTTATCCAATTAATGCAATGGGGATGAGTAAAGCACTTATGGAAAAGAATGTGGTAGCCCGTTCCCGTCAATTAAAACCAACTGACACAGTTCTTTGCTTAACGCGTTATGGCAATGTTATGGCGTCACGTGGTTCAGTGATTCCATTATTTTTAGATCAAATTGCGGCGGGTAAACCTGTAACAATCACTAATCCAGATATGACCCGTTTTATGATGACGCTTGATGACGCTGTTGATCTAGTCCTTTATGCTTTTGAACATGGTGAACAAGGCGACCTATTTGTGCAAAAAGCCCCAGCTGCCACAATCGGCACCCTAGCACAAGCAATTCTTGAACTTAAAGGGGTTAAACAAGACCCAGTATCAATCGGCACTCGTCATGGTGAAAAACTTTACGAAGTTTTAGTAACTCAAGAAGAGATGGTAAAAGCTATTGATTTACCAAACTTCTTTAGAATTCCCGCAGATAATCGCAATTTAAACTATGATAAGTTCATTGAAAAAGGATTAAAAGAATTCTCGCAAAAAGAAGCTTATCATTCTCATAACACGAAAAGACTGGATGTTGAAGGTATGAAAAAATTATTATTAAAGTTGGATTTATTTAAATAATGAAAATATTAGTAACTGGCGCTAAAGGGTTTATCGGTCAAAACTTAATTGAACGATTAAAAGAAAATAAAGAATTAACAATATTTCCTTATGATATCGATTCCTCTCCCGAAGAATTAGATAAATATACAAAAGAATGTGATTTTGTTTATCATCTCGCCGGAGTTAATAGACCAAAAGACGAAAAAGAATTTTTAGAAGGTAATTTTGGTTTTACTTCAGTTCTTCTAAATCACCTAAAGAAACATAAAAACAAAGCACCTGTTATGATTTCTTCTTCTATTCAAGCTGTTCGTGATAACCCTTACGGGATTAGCAAAAAAGCAGGTGAAGATTTAATGCTGGAGTATGAAAAAGAAACAGGCGCTAAAGTATATATTTTTAGATTCGAAAATGTTTTTGGTAAATGGGCTAGACCAAACTATAATAGTGCAGTTGCTACTTTTTCATATAATATCGCTAACGATTTACCAATAACAATTAATGATCCTAATGTTGATATGCAACTAATTTATATCGATGACGTTGTAAGTGCATTAATAGCGCTACTTGATAAAAATAACGGCAATTTGCCGACATATTTGCAGGTTTCACCAGTTTATAAAGTTAAACTAGGATATATCGCAGAACTTCTTTATTCATTTAAAGAAAGTAGACAAAATTTAATAGTGCCTAAATTAGATGACGGTTTTGAGAAGAAACTATATTCTAATTACTTAAGTTACTTACCAAAAGATAAATTCATTTATGACTTAAAAATGAATATTGATAATAGAGGTTCTTTTACAGAATTTATAAGGACTATTGATAGAGGTCAATTTTCAGTTAACATAGCTAAACCAGGTATTACTAAAGGTAATCACTGGCATCACACGAAAAATGAAAAATTCTTAGTGGTAAGCGGTAACGCTATCATTAGATTTAGAAAGATAAACACTGATGAAGTGATTGAATATCATGTAAGTGGAGATAAACTTCAAGTAGTAGATATCCCGCCAGGATATACACATAATATTGAAAACATAGGTGACACTGATCTAGTTACTCTTATGTGGGTTAATGAACCATTTGATAAAAATAATCCCGATACAATATATGAGGAGGTATAAAATTATGTCAAAATTAAAATTAATGACTATTTTAGGTACTAGGCCTGAAATCATTCGCCTCTCCGCTGTAATTAAAAAGGCTGACCAAGTATTTGAACATATTTTAGTACACACTGGGCAAAATTATGATTATGAATTAAATGAAATCTTTTTTAATGATTTAGGACTAAGAAAGCCTGATTATTTCTTGGCAGTAGCAGGAAAAGACTTAGGTGAGACAATGGGCGGCATTATTGCTAAATCGTACGAAGTAATATCTAAAGAAAGACCTGATGCAGTCCTTATTCTCGGAGACACAAATAGTGCATTATCAGCTATATCTGCAAAAAGATTAAAAGTCCCTGTTTTTCATATGGAAGCTGGCAATAGATGCTGGGATTGGAATGTGAGTGAAATGATTAATCGCCGCGTGGTCGATAGTATTGCTGATATTAATTTACCTTATACCGAAAATAGTCGTTTGTACTTGATTGAAGAGGGTATTGATCCTAAAACCATTTTTGTCACTGGTTCTCCCATGGCAGAAGTTTTATATATGTACAAAGATAAGATAGAAAACAGCGATATTCTTTCTAGGTTAAATTTAGAAAAAGGAAAATATATATTAGTTTCGAGCCATCGCGAAGAAAATATTGATTTAGAGAATAATTTCTATAGTTTAATGAATGCGATCAACGAAGTCGCCAAAACATATCAGCTGCCAGTCATTTATTCGGTACACCCCCGTAGTAAAAAATGGATTGAAAAACGCAACTTCAAATTCCATTCACTTGTGCAGCAAATGAAACCGCTTGGTTTCTTCGACTATAACAAACTGCAAAAAGAATCATTCTGTGTATTAAGTGATTCGGGCACTTTGAGTGAAGAAAGCGCTATGCTTAACTTCACTGGTGTTTTAATTAGAACCTCCACCGAAAGACCTGAAGCGGTCGATTCAGGTAGCATTGTAATTGGCGGAATAACAACACAAAGTATTACTCAATCAATCGAACTAGCTACATATTTTAAAAATGAGAAAATCACGATCAACAAAGATTATCTAGATTTAAATGTTTCTACTAAAGTGATTAAAGTAATTCAAAGTTACACTCCAATTGTCAACATAACTACATGGAAAAAATAAATTATTCTGTATAAAATTTAAAGCCAAACTTTTTTAAAACTTTTTTAAAGATTGATTTGGCTTTTTGTGGAATCATATGACTCATTCTTACTTTTGATTTATATTTAAATTCTTCAAATCGAGTTAGTTGTTTGCGATTATTCGTTAATAGTTCATCATTTTTAACTTTTTTATATGTTTTTCGAAAATATTTGCCACGTAGCAGACCGTGTTCGAAAGGTAATTCATTGCCTAATGTTGCGTAACAATTGTAACCTTTTTTTATTGATTTTTTACGCATTGATACCTCAAATTCCCAAGGATTCATATTACCTTCTGATATATTCAATAATGCTTCTTTACGCCATATTCCTGGTTGTAAATTAACAGCATAATTAATATTGAGGTCTATCTTATATAGTTCGCTATTAGGTTCCATTTTTTTCTTTTTTTGCCTTGGAACCTTGAAGACTCTTACATAATCTACTTTGTTTTTAATCATAAATTCCACAATGTAATTAATTTTGTCGTTATTAATTTTTTTTGTTAAAAAATAATCATCTAATAATAAAACAATATAATCTGCTTCAATCTCTCTTACAGAAAAATGAATCCTTTCAGAAAAAGATTCTGATGGTACTGTTATCACTTTGACATCACCAACACTGGAAATGTCAGATTTATCAGTAATTATGTATGTATCATCATATATTTCTGGCCAGTTATTCTTTAAATAATGATTATTAATTGGCCATAAATCTCTATATTTATAGTTTGATAGAATCACTAAGCTATATTTCATTTCGTTGTCCCGCTTTTTAAATATTAATCTCTTCTTAACAAATCTCTTGTATACACTTTATACTTCACATCATCAAGAGAGTTTTCATATCTATTAGCAATAATAACTTTCGATATCTTTTTAAATTCATCAAAGTCTTTAATGACTTTAGAACCATAAAATGTTTTGGCATCTAATGTTGGTTCGTAAATAACTATTTTAGCGCCTTCCGCTCTGATTCTTTTCATAACACCTTGAATTGATGATTGTCTAAAATTATCAGATCCTGATTTCATAGTTAAACGATATATACCAATTGTTATATCATTCTTACAATCCTTGCAAAAGCCGGCTTTTCTTAATACTTCGTCAGCAATAAATTGTTTTCTTGTTCTATTTGATTCTACAACTGCACTAATTAAATTTTCAGGTACATCCTTATAATTTGCTCTAAGTTCTTTAGTGTCTTTTGGTAAACAATAACCACCATAACCAAATGAGGGATTGTTGTAAAAATTGCCAATGCGTGGATCAGCAGAAACACCTTGAATAATATCTAATGTATCTAATCCTTTACTTTGCGCAAAGGTGTCTAATTCATTAAAGTAAGCAACACGAAGCGCTAAATAAGTATTAGAGAATAATTTAACAGCTTCAGCTTCGGTTGCTCCTAAAATAAATATTTCAATATTTTCTTTAAGTGCTCCTTCATTTAAAAGTTCCGCAAATTCTTTTGCTTTTGATAAATATGGTTCTTTTTTAAACGGAACACCCACCACAATTCGTGAAGGATATAAATTGTCGTATAGTGCTTTTCCTTCTCTTAAAAATTCTGGGGAGAAAATAATCTTTTCATAATTAAGTTCTTTAATTATTCTTTCAGTGAAACCAACACCAACAGTAGACTTAATAACAATCCAAGCATTAGGGTTTGTTTCTTTAACTTCTTTTATAACCGATTCAACTGAATCAGTATCAAATTTGTTTGTTTTTGTGTCATAATCAGTTGGGGTAGCAATAACTACTGTATCAGCATCAACATAATACTTTTTACCATCAGTAGTGGCTAATAAATTAAGTTCTTTATTTACTAGATAATCTTCAATTTCAGCATCACGAATCGGTGATATCTTTTTATTAATTAATTCTACCTTTTCAGGAATAATATCAACCGCTATTACTTCATTGTGTTGCGCAAGAATAATAGCGTTGCTCAATCCAACATACCCTGTCCCAACTACTACAATTTTCATTTTAATAATCTCTCCTTCGTTCAACATCATTTCTTTTTAGATTAAATCCCACTCTAGGATAGTTTAGCATAAAGGCCTTTTAAAAACATAAAAAGCATATGTTTTGTCGTAATTAGACGCATTTTTAATCATAGGTCATTATAATTAGCAATAAATAAATCTTTTTTATAAATCACAGCCCATAATAGTTATGAATTCTTGACAATAATTATTGATAAAGTTAGACTTTATATATGACATATATAAAAGAAAAGTTTTTTTTAATTGTTACAATCATCTTAACGCAACTTTTTTTTGCGTGCATTTTTTTATCTAATGAATCACTTTTACTAGAATCAAGAATGCTTTATTATCGACAAGTTGCTATCAATGAAAAGTATGAATCTAATTTTATTCACGCCACTATGCAAAATCAAGATAATTCTATTTCACAACAGATGACCGATTTTGTAAGAAAAAATACATCATGTACAAGACAATCTGTTATTTATCATGAATTGTTTAGTAATGAAGTCTTTACTCCTAAACTTAAAACTAAAACGGGCGAATATTATAGCACCGCTAGTAAATTGTTATATAATCCTTATAGATATGATTTGAATAGAAAATATTTCGAAAGTTTCCGCCTAAGGCAAGAGTTTCAAGATGTTGATTCGCGTTACTTTGATTCTAAATATGATTTTACCATTCAAGTACCAAATACTTTAGCGAATAATCTTCTTTTTATAAATGGAATTAATGACAATTTTAATTATTTTAAAAATAACCGCTTCGAAATTGAGATTGCTTTCAATGATCAAATATTTTCAGGCTTTATTTCTAATATTTTTTATATAGAAAACACAGAACCCATTTCTTTAACTTTAGAAAAATATCACGGACAATTTAGCATAATAGTTCCATCATCACAAATGCAAAAATCACTTAATAAAAGAACTCATTTTGATTTTGTAAATACATCTTTACGCACCATAAAAGAAATGAAAAAGATATCAACTTTGACAGACTATAATACTGACTTCCAAGATAATAACGGGAATAGTGAATTTTTAGCAAATACAATGACTATAATAAGAAATAATAACTTTAATTATCTCAAATTGGTGCTGTACTCACTTTTATTCACAACATATCTTGGCCTTTCGATTTTTCTCGCGGTAAAATTATTTAAAAAAAAGGCATTAAATTATTACACAATTATGTTTCTAGTTTTTATTAGTGCGATTATTTATTCTACTTTTTTATTCTTCATGAAAAAAGTGTTTTTTGGCCTGTTTACATATAATCTAGGAAATATTTATTCTGGATTTTTATCTGCTCTAGTATTTGTTTCATTTTTCATTATTACATTTTATAAATTTATATTCAGGAAGGAACATAATGTTTAAAAAGTTATCTATTTTCTTTAATAAAAAAAGTAAAAAGATAATATCTAATTATTTTTCTAATGATTGCAATCATTTTAAAAGATTAATTTTCAATACATTGACAATATTC
>FZPS01000199.1_pt211 | contig 12120 bp, 11 predicted proteins | sample 1817821 | NCBI WGS metagenome assembly FZPS01 (sample SAMEA104158645, study PRJEB21678) | metagenome | place: Germany | collected 2015-04-21 | reverse complement strand
GGTATGGAGAAAGGCGCCGGTCATAACGTTTTCCTCCACCGTCATTTCATTAAGCGTTTTTACTATCTGAAAGGTACGGGTAATCCCCAGCTTGCAAATCTCATAGGGATACATCCCTGTAATGTCCCTGCCGATATAGACCACACGACCGGCAAAGGGCTTGTAAAACCCGGTGATACAGTTGAAAAGCGTAGTCTTCCCGGCTCCGTTGGGTCCAATAAGGCTTACTATTTCGTTGTCGTGGATGGTGAAGGACACATCCTCGTTCGCTGCAAGGCTTCCGAATTTCATCGTGATGTTCTTTATTTCAAGAAGCGGCTTCAACGCTGCCCTCACCTCCAGTCTTTTTCCGTCCAAACTTCCCGGCCGCTTTCCCGGCTATCCCGATTACCCCCTTGGGCTGGAAACAGGTAATAATTACAATTAAAAGCCCGTATATCATAAGGTCTATACCGGTCCCGGACCCCCCAAGCTTTATCCTTGTAAACTCGGACAGCGGAATAAAGATGGCCGCGCCTATGATGGGGCCGTAAATATTTCCTATGCCGCCAAGGACGGTGAGCAGCACTATTTTCATTGATATATCAAGAGAGAACATCATGAAGGGGTCGATATAGAGAATATACTGGGCATATACCGAACCGCACAGGGCCGATATGAAGGCGGAGATTATCATTGCATGCAGCTTGCAGTTGGTGGGGTTTATGCCGATGGCCTCCGCCACCTCGTGGCTTTCCCGTATGGCCTTGAGGTAATAACCCATCTTGGAGTTTTCAAGGTAACTGCTAAGAAAAATCACCGCCGTGAACAGGGCAAGGCTAATATACACCCAGGGCAGCTTGTCACTAAACTGCAGGTAAAAAAGCCTTATTAAAAAGTTCGATGAGCGTCGTATTATGGGTATGGATATTCCGGTGGCACCCTCCACGTAGCTCCAGCTTACGAATACCTGCTTTATTATCTCCGCTACCGCCAGCGTGGCAATGGCAAAGTAGTGCCCTTTGAGCCGGAAGCATGGGTAGGACATGACCGCGGCAACAGTCGACGCTATTGAGCCGCCCAGAATCATACCCAGCCAGGGGGTGACGCCGTATCGGTAGAACATGACCGCCGAGGTATACGCCCCTATGCCAAAAAAGGCCGCATGGCCGAAGGAAGTCTGCCCGGCAAAACCGGTGATAAGGTTCCAGGCTTCGCCCAGCGTGGCGAAAATAAGCATTAGTATTATCGCGTTATGCACCGCCTTTGCCTTTGTAAACAGCGGCACTGCCGCCAAAACAAGTATTAAAACAAGCAGTGCTTTCTTATTCTTTACCATCCGAACAACCCCTTTGGCCGAACTTGTATTACTATTAGATAGATTAGGAATACAAGGGCATATTTGAATTGGGTGCCCAGGAAAAAGCCGCCCAGGGCCTCGGTAAGGCCTATTATTAGGCCGCCGAACAGCGCGCCCTTTATATTGCCAAACCCGCCCAGCGCGACTATTACAAAGGCAATAACGCTGTAAAGGGCGCCGGAGGCGGGATATATCGGGAAAAAAGTGGCCATAAGCGCACCGGCCGCCCCCACGCAGGCACCGGAAAGGCCAAAGGTAATGGCGTACATTTTGCCGGTGTTTATGCCCATCAAAAGGGCGGTGTTTTTGTTAAGGGCAGTAGCCTGGATGGCCTTGCCGGTCCTAGTCCTGTCAATAAAAGCCATTATTACTACGGTAAGAATAATGCTTGCCGCCGCCGCCACGATCTGCGGCATGCCTATAACAATACCGCCCAGTGAGACGGACCTGCCGGAAACTAAGGCGTTGTTTATGTACCTGTAGTTGGGCGTCCACAAATATTGGGCAAGGTTTTTGAGAAACATGCTAAAGCCGAAGGTGGCAAGAAGCGCGGTAAGGCCCGGGGCGTTTATTACCCTTTTTATGATGCCGGAATAGGTGATAACCCCCAGCACAAATATTACCGCTATGCAAACCGGCAGGGACGCCAGCGGGTCCACAGCAAACAGTGAAAACATCCAGAAGGCGGTATACATGCTTATCATCAGGAACTCACCGTGGGCAAAGTTAATGATATCCATGACGCCCCATGTAAGGGTAAGTCCCACCGCCACCAGGGCGTATATAAAACCCATCAGTATTCCGTTGACTATTATCTGTCCAATAATCATAGGCCCTCCTCCTTTACGCCCCCGGCCCCGTCACCGGGCAGCGCAGGTTTAAAAATGACAGCAGGGAACGGAGCGGAAGGAAACGCACCGCTCCCTGCAGAGTTTACACGGCTAACCCCGGGCAATTCCTTAAGGCCCCGGCATAACCTTCGCCAATACTACCTGCCTTTCCAGGCCGGGATGGGCACCACCGGCTCGGCTGTGGCAGTTTCAGGGGGATATACCGCCTGGTATTTCCCATCCTGGGTCTGCACCATGTAGGAGGCAAGTATCTCGTTCTGGCCGCTGTCGTCAAATCTTATCGCTCCGGCGGCGTAATAGGGAGCATCAAAGGTGGTGCTCTTTATTACGTCCATAATAGCATCACCGTCAAGGCTCTTGGCAATGCTTATGGCCTCGGCAAGCACCATTACCGATGAGAATTCCTCCAGGGCCGGCCCGTCAAGGTCTGCGCCTGTTTTGGCCTTGTACATGGCATTTATCTCCGCAAGCTCGGGCATGTCACTCAGCTTCTCAGCCGAGAACGCGGCACCGCCGGCAAAGTAGTCGGCATCACTGCCAAGGTTTACTACAAACTGGGTATCCTGGAACCCGCCGCAGTAGTTTAAGACAGCCTTCGGCGCAATACCAAACTCCTTGTACTTGTTAACAAACATGGTTATGTCGGCAATATACGAAGCGTGGAATACGGCGTCGGCGTTCAGGCTGCTTATTTGCTGCACCTCGGTATCAACGTTGGTCACATCGGAGGCATAACCCACCGTGCCCACCAGCTTAAAATCAAGGGCACCGTATTTTTCTTTCACCCACTTTTCCACCATTTCCTTTGCATGAACACCAAATTCGTTGTCTACATAGGCCACCGCCACCGTTTTTATGTCAGCATCATAGTTTTCGTTCAGGTATATCAAGTAATCGAAAAACATTTCCGTCTCGATATCGTCGTTGGGAGCAACACGGACAAAGTAATTAAGCCCGCGTTCCGTTAAGGCTGCCGAGGACGAAGACCCGGCCACAAATGGTACGCCATACTGCTCGGCTGCCTGGCTGGCCGGCTTGGTGGCCGAGCTGTGGTAGCAGCCTACCAGTCCTGCAACGCCCTCGTCTATAAGTCGCTCCGCCTCCGACTTTGCCATTTCGGGGTTGCCCTGGTGGTCGGCAAACACTATCTCCAGCCTTGCATTACCCATATTGGACAGCCCGGCCTCTTTGGCCAGCGGGATAGCTATATCCGGGTATTCACCGTTTATAATCTCCTGGGCTACTTCCATGGCTGCCTGCAGCTTAACCCCGGTGGCGGCGGCACTGCCGGTAAGGGGCAGTATCGCGCCTATTTTAACCGTTTCGATGCTTTCCGTCGCCCCGCCAGCTTCGAGCTCCTCAACATCCGCCGGCTGCTCTGCGGGAGTACAGCCGCTGAAAAACGCTGTTGCCAGCATAATCCCAACAAGTAAAAATACCAGCTTGGTTTTCATTTCATTTACACCTCCATTTTTTTCTTGTCCTTATTCATATTGATATTGTAAAGAGGCGTAAAACATGACAAGCCGATAGGTAAAAATGGATGGGCAGCGCATAGGACCTGTAAAAGAAGTGAATGTAGAGGTAATGAAGGTTCAAAGATTAGACATAATAGAAGTGATAACGGGCGAAATCACCTGTGAAGACCTTAATATGGTGGCCAGGAGATACATCGAGGAACGGGGCTACGGCAAAGGCTTCCGTCACCGGCTGGGGCACTCCATAGGCAGGGACGTCCACGAGCACCCCTACCTTATGCCGGGGTACAGGGAAGTGCTGCAAAAAAATATGACCTTTACCATAGAACCTTCGATTATTATTGACGACAAAATGCTTATCCGGGTTGAGGACGTAGTGGCTGTGGGTGACAGCGGCGGCGTACCCTTAAGCAACTTCTCAAAAGATATTATTGTAATTTAGAGACAATCGGCCGCTATAGGGGGAAGTCCTCTACAGCGGCTTTATGTTATTACAGCCGTTGCCGGATTCCTCGTAATTGGTGCAGCCGTAGAAACGACCTTCATCTCTCCTGCTTTTTTTAACAATCATGTACCCATCTTCGCATTCCGGGCACTTATAGATATCCGCCTTTGCCACCATGTCGTTTGTCATGAAATCGCAAATTTCCGGTTCATTGGTGCATATATAAAGGTGTAGCCCATAATTCTTGTTAAACTCGAACTTAAGCGGGTAATTGCATGCCGGGCACCGGTACCTGAAATGCTCCACTATCTGCCGGTTCAGCTTCGGGTCACATTGGATATTGTATTCCTGAACCAGTTCCACCAGGAACCTCGACGGCTTATTCAGCGGCGCCACTATGTATACCCTGTTCTTGGTACGGGTCAGCGCCACGTAGAACAGCCGCCTTTCTTCGGCAAAGGGCACCGACCTGTCCTCATAGGTCACCAACTTCATTATTGGGTCGTTCTCGATCTGGGACGGAAAACCGTACTTGCTCTCTATCATGTTGACAATGACCACGTTGTCATACCCCAGCCCCTTTGAACTGTGGGCGGTCATATAGGTAATATCCGCCCCGGGGTAATGGGCGCACCTTAGCTTGTTCTTGGGCAGTTCCATGAACTCGCCGGAATTGAGCAGCATATACTTGTCGAACCCGTACCGGCCTATGAGCAGGATGCTTGACTTTGTCCCATATTCCCTTAATATCTCCCCGATTACTTTGGTTACCGCAATGCTCCTGTTTGCATTGGACATGTATGAATCGTCGTAGGTACGGATAACGATTGGGTCTTTTAATCTCTTTGGTGAAATAAGCCGTTTTTTTATCTGTGCGCTGTTCTTCTGGATAAAGCCCCCGGCTATGTCTATAAGCTCCTGCGAGTTCCGGTAGGTATGTGTTATCTGCAGCTCCCGGCCGGTGCCCATAAGTTCAAGAAACCTGGTAAACAAGGTTATGTCCGCCCCGGCAAAGGCAAATATGGACTGCCAGTCGTCCCCGACAGCCACCACCTTTGCCCCGGTAATATCCGCCAGGCGCTTGGTCAGGTTAAACCTCTGGCGCGCGATGTCTTGGAATTCGTCGATTATTATGTATTTGTACGCAAGCCGCACATGGGCGTCCTCCATTTCGCCCAGCAGCCTTTCCGCATCATTTATCATGTCGGCAAAGTCTATCTGGTTGTTTTTCTTAAGCCTTTCCTGGTAATATTCATAAACCTCCCGGGCTATGTCGATAAACAGCCTGGTCCTCACGTTGTCGGTCTTGCTCCGCAAAAGGTCGAACCCGGAGGCGGAGTACCCGCTTGTTTTATACTTTTCAATAAACTCCAGCATGAACAGTATCAACTTTATAATGTACTTGTCCTTGTCGGATTCCACCAGTTTCCGGTAAACTTCCTCGTCGCTCCGTTGCTTAAGAATAAACCCGCGCTTGCGGAGCTCCTCCTCGAGGTGTTCTACAAGATGCCTGCCGTCATTGTAGGATGCCCATGTTGTAATAAGGGGTGTATTATACTGTTCGTGCAGCCGCTTCTTGTAATTGATACCCCTTATGTATTTTGCCAGGTCTTTAGGTGAATAGATAAAGCTCTTTCCGGCTTCGGTTATGCCAAAATGCTCTATGTAGCACCTGTTTTCTCCCTGCTCTAAATAGAAGTCGGGGGTGTACTGTTTTTTGGCATAGCCGGTGACAAAGGGGTAGGGCTTTTCATACTCGTAGTCGATGCTATTTAGGTAAAGGAAATTAGCTATCTGTACTTCCTGCACCGAGCGGAGGAATTCGCCCTGGATGGTGCGCGCTTTTTTGCTGCGCCGGTTTATAATATTCCTTACATACTCGCCCAAGCTGCTCTTTATGGTTTCAAAGGTCATGTCCGCCTTATACCGGTGGAATTCCTCCAGCGAATCGAACTCAAGGGCAGTTTCGGGTATATCGAAATAATAGCCGAAGAAAAGTATCAGCTTTTTCATCAGTTCCTTGTTGTGGAATATGTTTCTTTCCAGCAGTTCGAATATTATACTGTAGGCATGGGCATTGACCTCGGGAGGCACATCGCTGGCTTTTCTCAGCAGGTCATACCCGAAGGCATGGAACGTGGTCACCCTTGCGGGTATGCCCAGCTTGACGCATATGCGCTCCCTAAGCTCGTCCACCGCTTTGTTGGTATAGGAAATGACTATTATGTCATCGGGGCTTATCCCAAGCTTGTCCACCAGGTATTTTACCTTTGCGGCCATGGTGGTGGTCTTCCCGGCTCCGGCGCCGGCTATCAACAGACAGTGGTCATCATCGGTAAGCACCGCCCGGCGCTGCTCCTGGTCCAATAAAACGTCCGGGTCAACTTCATTCAGCATCCCGTCGAAGTACCCCTTGTACTCCTTAAGCTTGCGGGAAATAAACCGTTCATTATGGACATCCACATCCGCCTGCATCCGCTCCATGAGGTTTATGAAACGCTGCACCTGGCGCAGGTCAAGGCCCAGTTTTGCCGAATTGGTCTCTATATACTGCTCCACCAGCGGGTCCTTAAGCATATCGAGGTATTCCCGGTACCTTCCATGGAACTTTTCTCCTTCGGAGTTGGCTATATACCTGTCCCCTGAGAAAAAATCCAGGTGGTCCTTTTCAAAGGATATTAGAACGTCCCGTATGACGTTATAGTCTTCGCTTGAAGGGACCTGCGGTTGAGAGCTGCCTTGGCAGCGCTGCGGATGCTGCGGCTTAACGTCTCGGACTACCTTACCGGTGGCTTCCACGGTAGTTGAGACATCCACTTCTTTCGTCTCAATGCCGCCGTCAAAGAAGCTGCCCGGCAGCCCGCAGTGGGGACAGGCGTACGCCTTATCGGATATCTGATTTTTGCATTCGGGGCACTCTATTAACGCCATGGCTACCTCCCATAAACAATGGCCGGTTCTTTTGCCGGTTTTAGTAGTCCCTCCTCGCGGGTTCCACTTGGATAGTAACCCTGCTTCCCTCACCGAGCCTTAAAAGCATGTTGGCTATAAATTCCATGCTGTAACTCTTCTTGCCGACATTTATATATGTATCCGACCATCCCCAGGCTACCGTTCCTGACAAACCTTTGCCAGTCAATAGCTTTATCGCGGTGTCCAGGTCGTCTTCAAGCGCATACTGTAGCCTTCTGTTTACTTCATTTATGCTAAAATACTCCGGGTCATAAATACGGCCCCCTGTATCTTTTTCGGCCCATTCAAGCATTTCCTTTCGTTCCGGTTTCTTTTTGTCACCTATGATACGAATAAAATCCAAATATCCGCTTATACTGCCGACATCCTCGGGAGGCCTTTGCCGGGCACCGGCGGTACAAACAGGAACAGCAGTCCTTTTGGTGTCTTTAAGCCGCTTCTCTATCACAATCAAATGCTCCCATCCATCGCCGAAGTCATATTCATACATGCATATGTTGTTGGAATCAAATAGTTCATTGATTATTACCGTCCTTGCGTCCAATTCTGTAACCCCTTTGCCATACAATTCTCCAGGCGGGAAGTCATCGTCAGGAATGGTAACCACCGTATTATCAAACTGGAATTTGAACAGGTGGTAATCAAGCCATCCAAAGGCGTTTTGTATTATTTGATGAAGCTGCAAAAACGAAATATTCCCGGGAATCTTAATTCTTCTCCAAATCTCCGGTTCAATCCCTATTATTGATACTTTGATTTGATATGCCATTTTAGCCGCCTCCTTTTCTCGGTGCCAGGTACTCCCTAATTTTGTCGCATATATTCTATTACCCTTTTATTCATCATTCTTGTAAGAGCAACTCAAATTCTTTTGTGTAAATCTCCACAATTCTCTGCTCAATCCCTTCTGCCATTTCTTCATTGTATATATGCGAAGTCATGTTACTGTCATTAATCTATGTCACTTATTCCAACTGTTGACTTACTAAACAAAATGAGCCGTTAAACGGCTCTTATTTGACATATTTCAGTTTCTAGTTAATACTGTAGTAATAGTCTTCTTCATCAATATCTACATTTTCCGTTTCAACTGCGATGCGCACATAAGGCAATGAACTCTGTTCTATTTCCGCATATTTTCCTTTTGCAGCTTCCTCAATAAAAGCCAGCAAATCATCCTGTCTCTTTTCTTTTTTGTCTATTGTTTTAGTCATTTGCCCAACCTCCTTATAAAACAATCTTCTTTCCGGTTTTTGTCTCTATCTCGTTTCTTATACCAGCAAGGTCAATTTCAAACCCACACTCGCAAATAATTTTATTCTCCGCCGGGAATGGTTTTCCTCCTTTTTTCATCTGCTCCTCATCTATCCTTTTGTCGTCTTTCAATTTCGCGTAGACTTTATGTTCTTTGCCGCATTTGGGACATTTTATCTCAATATTTATTACTTTGGGTTCCTCATTATGAATCTGTCCAGGCAATCTTGATACTATCCCGGTAGGAACAGCCTGTTTCACAATTTTCTCATCTGATGTTGCAAATATCTTATATGTACTAGTATTTATGAATAACAACCTAATTACTGTTTGTATTCTATATATTATATCGGCAAGTTTTGGAGTATCATCAGCTTTAATAATCCTTAGTCCAATTTCCTCTAAATCTCTTATTTTTATGGATCTGTTATGGGTTCTCCATTTCCCATGATTAGTTAGGTCTTCAGCGATTTCTTTTGCTCTGTCATGCTTCATTTTATCAGTCACGGGGATTCGTCGGCTTTCAGTAAAATTCCAATTCTTGAACTTATATTTTGGTAACCAGTCAATAACCAAATCCTCAGCAAACTTTAATGAATTATGAACACCTTTAAATTCTCCTGGACTGATCTGGGCAACCATAGTCGCATCAAAGGGATTCAACTTTTCTTCCTCTTGAGCCTCTTTATGTTTTTCTTCTACCCATTCTATATAATCATAAGCGGATACTCTGGATCTTCCAATCTGCACCTGAGCATCTATCGGCCCCAGACTTCCACTTTCCGTCATAATTATTTCATTCCCTGAGAGTACAAGCAAGGTTCCGGCACTTTTCGCCTGCCCGGATACTACAAATGCGACATCATCAAATCTGCTTCTTAAGCATCTGACTATTTCTTCTGCCGTTTCACCGCTGCCACCTGGAGTTTCGATATAAAAATCAAGTCTATTTGAGGTCACGCCTCTCAACATATCAGACAAAATATAGTAATCATCCATGCATATACCAATATCCGGAACTGCTTTTCCTATGGCCCCCGCATAGATGATCAGGTATGTGTTTCTAATTTCATTATATTCCTTAACCAGCCTTAATAACTCATTCTCAAGGTCCGCTGTACTTAACCTCTTCTTTATATATTCACCCATAAGACTCACTTGTATACTTTCCCCCTATCGTTTTTTACTTGATATGAGTATGCGGTCAGTCTTAAATGGTGATATTCGATATTGAATTCCATTTTCCTGCAAGTTATTCCATATTTTACATGATTATCACAACATCTTTTTTCCTGTTTAATGATTTTTTAAGCCCAAATTAAAAACCCCTGCCTTTCAGCAGGGGATAATAGCCTGTTCAAATACTAACGACCGGTTCGCCGCCTATCCTGTCTATTTTAAATAAGTCCGACTGGTACAGGTCGTCCATACCAAGGTTTAAATCAAAGGGGAAAAGCTCCTTAAGTCTGTCTATCCCCGAAACGCTTTGATACAATTTGCCGCCGGTCTTTAGTGCCGCATACAACAAAATACATCCAACATCCTTATCCTTTACGGTATGCCTTACCACCCTGTATACCCCGGGTTTAACCTGCTCCAAGGCACCAAATTCCCTCAGCGTCTTAATATTCTTGGGTATAGCGTGAACCAGAGTATTCCTTTCCCCCCATATCTCATAAATCCTTCTTTGAACCTGCGAAAGCGTTACTTCGTCCTGCATGTCGGACAGCTTCCCGACAATTGTACACAGGTCCCTAAAAACGGGAAAGGCCATAAGCATCATTGCCCAGTGCACCGCCGTGCGGTCAGTTTGAGGGCACTCCTTATACACCTGCAGTGCCCTTTCCCTGAATTCCCGGTTGCCGCTATCAACCTCCACCCAGGTATTTATCAGTATCTCCCTTGTCTTTCTTACGTTTATACTGCTCTTAATGAAACGGGAGACATATTCATTAATGCTCCCCCTTATCTCATCCCTGTCCCGGGTCCCGGCCAGAAGTTCCGCCGTCATATCCAGCCATTCCGGTTTTATTGGTCTAGCCAAAACAACAGCCTTACTCATTTTATGTCCACATCCTTTACTGTGATAAATGGTACAATAACCTCCTCAATGCTCATCCCACCGTGGCATACATATCTCTTGCCCTTTATTCCAAAGGCGGTGTCCCCTTCACATAATAAATACCTGTACTCCTTGGGCATATAGGTACCCGGATATTCAAAAACCCTGTACCTCTCCTCGGTTGTATCGGTCTGGGCAAATTCATTGTAAACCCTTGCCCTAAGGCAGGTCATCTCGGTCAAAAGTCCTTCGTTACCCGGCCTTCCCTGGCCTTTTGCCTCAATATTTCCGTGGTCGGAGGTAATGTAAACATCAAAACCCCTAGAGGCCAGCCCTTCAATAAGGCGTTTGAAGTCCCCGCCCTCCGCCCAGGACGCTATATCCCTGTACATACCACTCTGCCCCTGTACCTGTCCGTGCATAAGGTCGTCTATAAAGCTTATTATAATACCGGCAACCCGGACGTTGTAGGGAATGTCCGGCCCAATGCCCTTCCCGAAATATATGTCGCCATCTACGTAACCACTGTTTTGCCAGTACTGCCTCCACTGCTTTTCCTCGTGTTTTAGTGAAAAACAATCACTGTGGCTTACCGGCAGGCTGCCAGAAAACACTGATTGCCTTGAAACCGCCGTGGTAGTGGGCACCATCGCAAAGCTGTATCCCAACTCAAAGTCCCTTTCAAATCCTGTTAAATGGGCAGCAATGGTAAGCCAGTTTTCCACCGACATGCCGTCAATCAGCACAAGTGCAATCTTTCCGCTTCTCGCCCTCATATAATCGTTTATCCTGTGGACCATCACTGGGCTGCCGGTACTGGCACTCCCCGACAGGTCCTTGTAATGCTCCAGCATCCATTTCTTAAAAGTCCTGTCAATGGCCTCCGCCAGCCCTTCGATGCCAATAGTAGCAAACCCGCCGTCAACCAGCATCTTAATTCTTGCATAGTCCCCGGCTATCCCAAACCAGTCCCTATAGCCCATCTCCCCTGCCAGCCGGCTTTCTATGCGTACCTTCAATATATCAACCAGTTCATTGGCGTTTTCTTCGGTGTATACTTGATTTTTAATGAAGTCCCTGGTACCCTTGGCTCCAAGGTTTCCGCCATAATAGTTCCGATAAGCCGTGTAAAGCATATCGTGGTCAATGTGCCGGGCTTTGTATAGCTCTGCCGCATCCAGCTTCGGAAAAAGGGTGGAATAATCCAAAACAACATTGTAGTACCTTTTCCTGATATCATAGGGCACGAACAAATCCGGGTCCTTTACCCGGATAATCGCCTTGAGGCCATCTTTGTCCCGAATCTTTAACTCGTACAAAAACCTAAATTCCTCGGGGTCGGTATATTCAAATACCTCGAAACCCTTTTGAAAAACCGCCTGCCGCGCCCCGCTTCTTTCTAAAATGCCCGCCCGGTCAAACAACAGTATTCTGTTTTCATAATCGACAGCCAGCCTTTTTAAAATGAATCTTCCAAACACCGCCATCACTCCATAAATGCTATGAACAAAGGCTTAAATACAGGACATGGTTTAATTTTTTGGGAATAATAGGCCTGCATCCTTTCCCTTTCACTGTTTATATCTTCAATCCTGCGCTTTTTAATGTTCTCTATACCGATTCTTTGTGCCGCCTGGAGCCTTAACTCCAGTGCATACAGGTATTTTTTATACGCCGCCCGGTTCCTTTCCTCGTACCTGAAGCCAATTTCCACAAAC
>FZPS01000022.1_pt175 | contig 12122 bp, 12 predicted proteins | sample 1817821 | NCBI WGS metagenome assembly FZPS01 (sample SAMEA104158645, study PRJEB21678) | metagenome | place: Germany | collected 2015-04-21 | reverse complement strand
AGAAAAAATAATGGAACATACAAAGGCTTCTCAATTGCACCCAAAGGCAGCAATTATGAAGGCAAAATTATTGAATACGATGCCTCGGGAATTGAAATTCGTCCCTTGGATTTATCATTTACCAAAACAGCTTGTTCTGTCTTTATAAACGGCATATTGTTAATTGTAATTATTTTATCGGTAGCCCATTGGTATAAATCATCGAATCATGTCGAAGCACCAAAAGGATTTGTCGGTTTTATGGAGATGTTTATTACCGCCCTTGTCAACGATATAATAAAACCGACAATAGGTGACAATTATCGAAAATTCACACCTTTTTTATTGACTCTCTTTTTCTTTATATTGCTAAACAATATCATGGGATTGATTCCCATTTTCCCTGGTGGTGCAAATGTTACGGGAAATATCTCTATTACTTTTGTATTGGCATTTTGTTCGTTTATTGCGATTAACGTATTTGGCAGTCGCGCATATTGGAAAGGAATCATCTGGCCCGACGTGCCGATATGGATGAAAGCACCTCCATTTCCGATACTCCCTATTATTGAGTTTTTTGGCATATTTATAAAGCCGTTTGCTCTGATGATACGTTTGTTTGCCAACATATTTGCGGGGCATACGATTATTTTGGTATTATCATCACTGATTTTTATTACGGCAACTCTTGGATTTGCCATCAATGCAGGAATGGCCATAGTATCAATTCTTTTCAGTGTTTTTATGCTTTTCTTGGAATTGTTGGTAGCTTTTATCCAAGCCTATATATTTACGATGTTGTCATCAATGTTTATCGGATTTGCTCAGGAAAAAAAATAGAAATTCGTTATATTATAAATTAACCATTTAAAAAATTAAAAACTATGTTACTTTTAGTATTATTACAAGCTGTTGTTAAAGCAGAAATTTACAGATTGGGGGCCACCATCAGCGCCGGCATTATCGCTTTTGCTGCATCTTTCGGTATCAGCAAAATCGGCACTCAGGCTATCAATGCTACGGCTCGTCAACCCGAAGCGGCAAACGACATTCGTACAACTATGATTGTTTCCGCAGCATTAATCGAAGGAGTTTCTTTATTCGGCGTAATTGTTTGTTTAATGGCATTTTTCTTTTAAAATTCACATTATATGTCTTTATTATTGCCCGATTCAGGGCTCGTGTTTTGGATGTTGATCTCATTCGGAATCGTCTTTGCGATATTGGCAAAATACGGTTTCCCCGTAATAATGCGTAAAGTAGAAGACAGAGAAGTCAAGATTAACGATTTTTTACAGAAAGTGAGTAATGCGGAAACTATCTTGGCTGAACTAAAAACAGAAGGAGATAATTTAATATCAAAAGCCAAGGAAGAACAAGGACGTATTTTGAAAGAAGCGATGCAGAGGTATGAGAAGATAATCAAAGAGGCACAGGAAGAAGCCGAAAACATACTTCAGAAAAAATTAATGGAAGCCAATGAATTAATCCGTATCGAAAAAGAAAATGCCGTACGTGATATTCACAAACAGGTAACAGAGCTTTCGTTGAATATTGCAGAAAAAGTGCTTCTCAAAAAACTAGAAGACGAAAACGAACAAATTGAATTGATCAACCGTATATTAGAAGAATATAGCCCAAATTAATATTGAATCATGCACCTCGGATCACCCTCAATACGGTATGCAAAGGCTTTAATGGAATATGCCCTTGAACGAAATACGGAAAATATTCTGTATGAAGAATTTTCCATATTGGCGTACATTTTGAAAACAAATCGGGATCTTCGTGAGGTACTCGAAAATCCGCTTATTTCAAAAGACAAAAAACTAAAACTTATTTGCGTAGCAGTTGCCGGGAATGATTCTCCATCCGAAGATTTTATTCGTTCGATGAATCTCGTTCTACATCAAAAACGGGAACCGTATCTATTGTCTATCAGTTTAATGTATCTCGATCTATACCGACAATATAAAAATATTGTTCTCGTCAAGGTTATTACTGCTATTTCAATAGATACTGAAATTGTCGAAAAAATTAGAACACAACTCATAAAGGAGCTGGAAACGCAAATAATGATGGAACAAATTGTAGATCCTTCCATCCAAGGCGGTTTTATTTTGGATTTAAATAATAATTATCGCTTTGATGCAAGTGTATCTACCCAATTAAAAAAGATTAGAAAACAACTTATTGAAAGTGATGCAAAAATTGTATAGGGAAATATGATGGAAAATATAAAGATAAGCGAAATTTCAGAAATTCTTCGCAAGCAATTAGAAGGCATTGACATGCAAGTCCAATTCAATGAAATTGGGGAGGTAATCGAGGTGAAAGATGGTGTTGTACATATTTATGGATTGAATAATGTGGGTGCCAACGAATTGTTGGAATTTGAAAATGGCATGAAAGCTATTGCTATGGATTTGAAAAACGACAGTGTAAGTGCCATATTGCTAGGATATACCGACAAGGTAAAAGAGGGTGATATTGTAAAACGAACGAAGCGTATCATTTCTATAAATGTTGGAGAACAACTATTGGGACGTGTGATTAATCCATTGGGTGAACCTTTAGACGGTGGAGAACCCATAAAAGGAGATTTAATAGAAATGCCTTTGGATAGGAAAGCTCCCGGCGTTATTTTTCGTCAACCTGTAAACCAACCTTTATATACGGGTTTAAAAGCAATCGACGCAATGATTCCCATCGGTCGTGGACAACGAGAATTAATTATTGGCGACCGACAAACGGGAAAAACGTCCATAGCAATAAATACCATTATCAATCAACGCAAAAATTTCGAAGAAGGAGATCCCATATATTGTATTTATGTAGCCATAGGGCAAAAATCGTCAACCGTAGCATCCATTGTACGTAATTTAAAAAAATTTGGCGCTATGGACTACACAACCGTTATTAATGTAGGTGCCGGCGAACCTGCTGCCTTACAATATATTGCTCCTTTCGCAGGAATGGCTATCGGGGAATATTTTAGAGATACGGGACGCCATGCATTGGTAGTTTTCGACGATTTGTCGAAACAAGCAGTAGCCTATCGCGAAGTATCACTCGTATTGCGAAGACCCTCCGGTCGTGAAGCCTATCCGGGAGATATCTTTTATCTCCATTCTCGCCTTTTGGAGCGTGCGGCAAAAATTATTGTACAAGAAGAAGTAGCCCGTAATATGAATGACCTGCCTGCGGATTTAAAGGATAAAGTAAAAGGCGGTGGTTCATTGACAGCCCTGCCGATTATTGAAACTCAGGCAGGAGATGTTTCATCCTATATTCCAACTAATGTTATTTCGATTACCGATGGGCAAATTTTTCTTGATACCGATCTGTTCAATCAAGGAATTCGCCCTGCTATTAATGTTGGAATTTCTGTTTCACGCGTTGGAGGCGATGCACAAATTGACGCAATGAAAAAAGTAGCCGGCACCTTAAAAATAGACCAAGCACAATTTAGGGAATTGGAAATATTTACCAAATTTGGTGGAGATCTGGATCCGGTAACAAAGTTCACTATCGATAAAGGGCAAAAAAATACTCGTCTATTAATTCAACCAAAATATACGCCTATGCCCGTCGAAAAACAAATTGCAATTTTATATTGCGGCACACATGGATTATTAAAAGATTTGTCTTTGGAAAAGGTTACGGAATTCGAAGACAAATTCTTGAAATTTCTGGAAGTCAATCATCAAGAAGATGTTTTAGATATATTGAAATCGGGAGAAATAAACGACAATGTAATAAAAATCATTGAAGAAACAGCCCGGTTGATAATTAAACAACTTTAATTATGCCCCCTTTAAAAGAAATCAAACATAGGATAGTATCCGTAAAAAATATTCAGCAGGTAACCTCAGCAATGAAGCTTGTATCGGCAGCCAAATTGCAAAGGAGTGGAAATGCTATCCAAAAAGTACGTCCTTATCAAAACAAATTGTACACTATGGCTACTCGCTATTTTAATAGTGTTTCTCCATTCCCTTCTCCTTATCTTGTAAAAAGAGAAATTTCACGTGTAGCCATTGTTGCTGTTGCCTCCAATACTTCACTTTGTGGATCTTTTAATGTTAATCTGGTTCATTTTTTAGAAGAAATACTCGGCTCCTACGAAAATCTAGGGAAAGAAAATATTTTAATTTATCCCATAGGCAAAAAAGTGGAGGATGCCCTAAAAAAAATGGATTACCCAATTCAAGGAAGCTATCAAAACTTAGCGGACAATCCCACTTATGCTGAAACACAAGAATTGACACAAGAATTGATAAAACAATTTAACGATAAAAACATCGATCGGGTAGAAATAGTCTATCATCATTTTAAGTCCAAAGGTTCAATTATTTTAACACGTAAAATTTTCTTGCCAATGGTAGATCTAATACAAAATGAAAAAAACAACCTGGAATATATCGTAGAACCATCGCCTTTGGAATTGACTTCAACGTTATTGCCCCTTTTGTTGTATTGCAATATGTATTTCACATTGCTGAATGCCGGTGCATCAGAACATGCTACACGCATGATTGCAATGCAAATAGCTACCGATAATGCGGGCGAGTTGCTCTCTGATTTGACTTTGCAATATAATAAGTCTCGTCAACAAGCCATTACAAATGAGTTGTTGGATATTATTGGGGGAAGCATGCAATAATCGAGAAACTTTTTTGACGCGATCAACCAAAAAAAGAGTGCCTGTGTGAGACACTCTTTTTTGGTTTTATTCTGTACTCGGAGCGGGACTTGAACCCGCACAACCGCATTTGGTCACAAGATTTTAAGTCTTGCGTGTCTACCGATTCCACCATCCGAGCAGACCTGAATTTTTATGGAAATTTTCCAGAACACAAAAGTACAACTTTTTCAAGTGAATCCAAATATTTTTCGGGTTTTATTGATCTTAGTATGTTACCTTTTTTCTTTCCTCAAATCTTTCTTTTGTTTCTCATCGATTAACACTTTTGCCCGTTCGACTGCCAAATGAATATTGGAGCAAATATTTTCTTCGCCGATAAGTTGGGGAATAGCCGATTTATTGAGGCTTTCGCGTACATTTTCCTTCACACCGGATAGAATAACCTCTATTTTTTCTTTGCGGGAGTTTCGGCACAACGTCTCCAAGTTGTTTAACCCGGTAGCATCGATAAACGGAACTTTCCGCATTCGGATGATTCTCACAGCGGGGCGATCGCCAATGATGCGCATCTTTTCATCGAACTTATTGGCTATGCCGAAGAAAAACGGACCATCGATTTCGTATACTTCAACCCCTTTGGGAAGGTAGAGCACCTCCTCGTTTAAATTGCCCGAATGCGATTCGATTTCTTTCGATATATCGATTTTATCGGTAATGAGCGATATCTCAGTGCTTTCCGTGATGCGCTTGATGAAAGCAAACACGGCCAGCAACAAGCCCACCTCGATGGCAATGGTCAGATCGAAAATCACGGTGAGCAAAAACGTGGTCAGAAGAACGGCCAGTGTCGATTTCGATTGTTTTGTCAATGACAAAAACGTACGCCATTCGCTCATGTCGTAGGCAACCACAACCAACACACCCGCAAGACAAGCCATCGGGATGTGGGCAGTCAAATCGCCCAAGAACAATAAAATGAACAATAAAACTACGGCATGTATCAGTCCTGCAACAGGAGTTCGTCCGCCGTTGTTGATATTTGTCATGGTGCGCGCAATGGCTCCTGTGACGGGCATTCCGCCAAAAAATGGCGTAACGACGTTTGCCACTCCTTGCGCCACGAGTTCCATATTGGAATTGTGCCTGTGTCCGGTTACGCCATCAGCAACGGTTGCCGAAAGCAACGACTCGATGGCCCCCAGCATGGCAATGGTAAAAGCCGAAGGGAAAAGCAGACGGACACTTTCGAGATTAAACGGTATGTGTTTTGCTTCCGGCAGATCGGTATTGATGGCAAACCGATCGCCAATGGTTTCTACGCTGCGAATACCTCCATACGTTTTCATCAAATACACCACAACGGTCATTAAAACGATGGCCACCAGCGCTCCGGGTATTTTTTTTGAGATTTTCGGCATCAAAAAAATAATCAAAACGCTTGCAACGGCTATCAGTGTTGTCCAAGGATCAATCGTGTGAAAATGTTGCGAATAAATTGCCCATTTTCCCAAAAAATCCGATGGCAGTTTCGGCGTGGTCAACCCAAAAAAATCGCCGATTTGCGTAAAAAATATAGTGACGGCAATTCCACTCGTGAAACCGACCACAATGGGATAGGGAACAAATTTGATAACCGTTCCCAGTTTGAGAGCCCCCATCAATATGAGCATGGTGCCCGCCAATACGGTTGCAATGGCAAGCCCTTCAAATCCATATTGTTCGACAATACCATAAACAATAACAATAAAGGCGCCGGTAGGCCCTCCGATTTGTACAGTACTCCCTCCGAGCAGGGAAATCAAAAAACCGCCAATAACGGCCGTGATAATTCCTTGTTCGGGGGTCACACCCGAAGAAATACCAAAAGCAATGGCCAATGGCAGGGCAACAATACCTACAATTATCCCTGCCATTAAGTCGGCAGTAAATTTTTCTTTATTATAACTTCGCAACGAATGGATCAGTTCCGGCCGGAAATCCTTCAAAAAATCAATATTCACCCTAAAACAACCTTTTTAATCAGTTTAAACAGGTGCGAAAATAAGGATAAAAAGCAAAAAAATCAAATTCAACTCAAAACGTTCCCGGCCGGGAGCACAATTCCGCCGGCATCTCGATACGGTATTTAAACAACTCTCATGTGTCCCGGCCGTAACCGCCGCTCGGATAAATGTGCAGGGCAGCCGAAATGCCCTTCTGCCAATGCCAAATGTCTTCGGGCATCGATAGATGGTGAAAGGCGATTTGGGTACCGCTGCCGTTTTTTCCTGTAACCAAACAATAGGGCACGCAAAAAACACAAACAATAAAAACAACGTAAGTTCAACTTAGAAGTGCGAATTGACCGGGAATTCCCACCACATTTGGAAGAATTGTTGTATTTTTGCGGAAAAAGTTGAATTATAAATCTTTATAAACGAAAAGAAATGGGAAAAGTATTGATAATCGGTGCCGGTGGTGTGGGTAGAGTGGTTGCCAACAAAGTTGCCCAAAACACTGACGTGTTTACGGAAATCATGCTGGCAAGCCGCACCAAGAGCAAATGCGACGATATTGCCGAAGATGTTAAACGTCGTACAGGGGTCAGCATCCAAACGGCACAGGTGGATGCCGACAGTGTTCCGGAACTGGTAAAACTGTTTGATGAATTCAGACCGGAAATAGTGATCAACGTTGCATTGCCTTATCAGGATTTGACTATCATGGATGCATGTCTCGAATGTGGCGTAAATTATCTTGACACGGCCAATTATGAACCAAAAGACGAGGCACACTTCGAATACAGCTGGCAATGGGCATATAAGGATAAATTTCGCGAAGCAGGATTAACCGCTATCTTGGGTTGTGGTTTCGACCCCGGAGTAACCAACGTGTTTACGGCATATGCGGCAAAACACCATTTCGACGAAATTCACTATCTCGACATCGTAGATTGCAATGCGGGTGATCATCACAAACCTTTTGCCACAAACTTTAATCCCGAAATCAACATCCGGGAAGTGACCCAAAAAGGAAGATATTACGAAAATGGAAAATGGATCGAAACCGAGCCTCACGAAATTCATAAACCACTGACTTATCCTGAGATTGGTCCAAAAGAATCGTATGTGATTTATCATGAGGAACTCGAATCGTTGGTAAAAAATTTTCCGTCCATACGGCGTGCACGTTTTTGGATGACTTTTAGTGACGAATACCTCACTCACCTGCGAGTAATTCAAAATATTGGAATGGCACGTATCGATGAAGTGGAATTTAACGGTCAGAAAATCGTTCCTATTCAGTTTTTGAAAGCTGTTCTTCCCAACCCCGGCGAACTGGGCGAAAATTATACCGGCCAGACATCCATCGGATGCCGAATCCGCGGAATAAAAGATGGCAAAGAACGCACCTATTATATCTACAACAATTGCAGCCATGAGGCGGCATATCGTGAAACCGGAGCACAAGGGGTAAGTTATACAACGGGCGTACCGGCAACTATTGGCGCCATGCTGTTCCTGCAAGGCATCTGGAAAAAACCGGGTGTTTTCAATGTAGAAGAATTTGATCCCGATCCTTTTATGGAACAACTCAACAAACAGGGACTCCCTTGGAACGAACTCTTCGATATGGATTTGGAAGTGTAAAACAAAATACAAAAAAATAGGAAGAGTGCCCGTTTGGCACTCTTTTTTTTGATTTTCTTCCCGGATATTATTCGATTTAACCCCAAAAAATCAAATTTTATCACGAAAACAAGCATCTTTTTACTATAATTTATATTAAATTCGGGTAACCAAATTTAATTCCCTGAATAATTTTTCTTATACCTTGATTTCCAAAAACCTACACGGTTAAAAATTCTTTATTTCGACTGAAAACAACCTTGTTTTTAGGGCTGAGCGGTCGTTTTCATGGTTTCTAGTTTTTTGATGGAGGCTGATCAAAATTTTTACTCAAATCTAGATAACATTCTTTAACGACTGCGTTTTATCACCCCAAATTTAAAAATCGATTTTATGGCTGATCGATTGATCACCCCAAATTTAAAAATCGATTTTGAGGTTGATCGGTTGGTTTGCCTGTTTCCGGTTTTCAGAAACCTTGAAATCTTTTTAATTCCTTACATCAGGTTTTCAGAAATCTTGAAACGGATTGAAAAGCGCATGTCGGAATTTCAGAAATCTTGAAACGGATTGAAAAGCGCATGTCGGAATTTCAGGGAAAAAGAAATTGGATGAATTTGCGGTTTTCGGTTTTCAGGAATGAAGGAATGAATTGAATTTATGGTTGCCGGTTTCAAATCAATCGTTATGTTGGTAATGGCAAAATCGGATACGATGCCTTAAGTCGCACCCTTCCTACACCTACATTATGAATAACGAATAAGAAAAAATTACATTATCGTTAAGTTTTATATAACAATCAAATATCACTCTTATACCCTGTCTATTAATCTAACATACAACAGTTTATTAAAAACAATGGGTGACGGTTATCTTGCGCGTTTCAAAAATCAATTAAACACTTTATACAAAGAATAACCCCGTTCGTCTGAAACCACAAGGAGCTTGGGTAGAAGAACAGCGAACGAAACAGTGTGTTACGCGACAGAAAAAATCGCACATCCGGCAACCTGTAATGTTAAATATTGTTTATTCAACGAATTACGACTTTTTATACACCCTCTTTTTTTCTATTTTTGTGGTCGACAAAAATCCACTTCAATGGAAATACTCCCTATGAAACCCAAAAGTCTGATTGATATTAACGACTACAACAAAGATGATATTTTGCGCATACTTAACAATGCTGCTAAATTCAAAGCCAATCCCGATCGAGATTTTTTAAAAGGAATAGTTTGCGCAACGCTCTTCTTTGAACCTTCTACGCGTACTCGTCTAAGTTTCGAAACAGCAATCAATCGCCTACAAGGACGCGTTATCGGTTTCTCCGATACGGCAACAAGTAGTCTGACCAAGGGCGAGTCATTGAAAGATACCATAATGATAGTCAGCAATTATGTTGATCTTATCATCATGCGTCACTATTTGGAAGGATCGGCACGATATGCTTCCGAAATTTCACCTGTTCCCATTATCAATGCGGGCGACGGTTCCAATCAACATCCAACACAAACGTTGCTCGATTTGTTTTCCATTTACGAAACGCAAGGAACACTCGAAAATCTCACCATCACCGTTGTTGGTGACCTCAAATACGGTCGTGCCGTACATTCGTTGATCGAGGGGTTGTCTTACTTTAATCCGACCTTCAATTTTGTAGCTCCGGAAGAGCTTAAAATCCCCGAGAAATATAAAACGTTCTGCGATAAAAAAGGCATCCGGTACAAAGAATTTGCCGAGTTTTCAATCGAAGCTATCAATAGTGCCGACATTTTGTACATGACACGCGTACAACGTGAACGTTTTACCGACCTCATGGAATACGAAAAAGTAAAAAATGTATATGTGCTCCACAACGATATGCTGAAAAATTCAAAAGACAACTTGAAAGTATTGCATCCGCTTCCACGAGTAAAAGAAATTGACCAGGATGTGGACGATAACCCCAAAGCATATTATTTCCAACAAGCAAGAAACGGCATGTTTACACGCCAGGCCGTAATTTGCGATCTGATGAGGATTGAAGTGGTATAATACACAGAAAAAAAGACAAAAAAATAGAAACCTATGAGAAAAGCATTACAAGTAGCTGCTCTCGAAAATGGCACCGCCATTGACCACATTCCGCCACAAGCATTATTTAAAGTGGTGTCGTTATTGCAGTTGCAACAGCTCAATAATCGAATTACTATTGGGAATAATCTAAGGAGCAGCAAAATAGGGAAAAAGGGCATCATTAAAGTGGCCGACAAATTTTTCGAAGAAGACGAAATTAATCGTATCGCTTTAGTAGCACCCAACGTAACACTGAATATTATAAAAAACTATGAGGTAATTGAAAAGAAAAAAGTTATATTACCCGATGAAATTATTGGAATCGTAAAATGCAATAATCCGAAATGCATCACCAACAACGAACCGATGAAAACTCGTTTTCATATCATTGACAAAGAGAAAGTAGAGCTGCAATGCCACTATTGTGAAATTAAAATAAAAAAAGAGGAGATTATTTTATGATGAAAAAAGACCTAAAACCGGCAACAATGATCTATCCCCTGCCGGCAGTGATGATTAGTTGTGGAAGTACACCGGAAGAATATAACATTATTACCGCAAGCTGGGTAGGAACCATTTGCAGCAATCCTCCCATGTGCTATATATCCATACGTCCCGAAAGACACTCGCACGATATTATCAAACGAAACAAAGAATATGTGATTAATCTCACAACCGAAAAATTGGCAAAAGCAACCGACTGGTGTGGTAACCGCTCCGGACGCAATCATGATAAATTCAAAGAAATGCAGCTTACACCCGGTAAAGCCACAGTGGTCAATGCTCCGATTATCGAAGAAGCACCCCTGTCTATTGAATGCAAGGTAAAAGAAATCATTTCGCTAGGGTCGCACGACATGTTTATTTCGGAGGTGGTCAACATTAAAGCCGATGAGAAATATTTTGATCCGGAAACCGGAAAATTCGATTTGGAACGTGCCAGACCACTTGTTTATGTGCAGAATAAATATTATGGATTAGGCCAATTTATCGGTAAATCGGGATGGAGCATACAAAAGAAAGAATCCAACAAATAAACAGATACAATTAGCTATTATTCAATTAGAAATTTATTGATTACCGCAAGCTGTTTGAAATTATGCCTCTGAATTTACCTCACAACTTACCTGCCATAGATATTTTGAGCAAAGAACATATCTTTGTGATGAGCGATTTGCGTGCATCCACACAGGATATTCGCCCGCTAAAAATAGCGATTCTCAACTTGATGCCGCTAAAAATAACGACCGAGACCGATTTGATACGATTACTTTCCAACTCTCCATTGCAGATAGAGATCGATTTCGTTCAGTTGGAAACCCATTTTCCAAAAAATACGCCTATCGAACATCTGATGGAGTTCTATAAACCTTTTTCGATAATCAAAAAAAATTTTTACGACGGTTTCATCGTTACCGGCGCACCGGTGGAATTAATACCGTTTGAAGAAGTAAACTACTGGCAAGAACTGAAGGATATTTTTAATTGGGCACAAACCCATGTAACCTCAACGTTTTACATTTGCTGGGCAGCACAGGCAGCTATGTATCACTTTTATGGAATCAACAAATATCCGTTGGAAAAAAAATTATTTGGCGTTTTCAAACACAACATAAACGATCCTTCTTTCCCTCTTTTCAGAGGGTTCGACGATGAATTCTATGTTCCCCACAGCAGACACACAACCGTCTGTATCGACGAAATTGAAAAACACCCGGAATTGACCATTTTATCGCAATCCGACGAAGCAGGTGTTTATATTATTTCTTCACGTGGTGGTCGAGAATTTTACGTTACAGGGCATTCCGAATATTCACCCCTCACCCTTCATA
>FZPS01000076.1_pt449 | contig 12125 bp, 10 predicted proteins | sample 1817821 | NCBI WGS metagenome assembly FZPS01 (sample SAMEA104158645, study PRJEB21678) | metagenome | place: Germany | collected 2015-04-21 | reverse complement strand
ATTAATGCTCCGGGCCGGACTGATCCGCAAAGCCGCCGCGGGAATCTACACCTTTTTGCCCCTGGGCTACCGGGTGGTGAAAAAGATCATCCGCATTGTGGAGGAGGAGATGGACCGGGCGGGCGGGCAGGAAGTACTTATGCCCATCGTCCAACCGGCGCAGATTTGGCAGCAGACTGGAAGATGGAAATTATATGGCGAGGAGATGTTTCGCCTGCAAGACCGGCATGGGCGGGATTTTTGTTTGGGCCCCACCCATGAAGAGATGATTACCACAGTGGTGAAGAATGAGGTTCGCTCCTACCGGGATCTGCCGCTGTTGATCTACCAGATTCAGAATAAATACAGGGACGAGATCCGGCCCCGTTTCGGGGTAATGCGGGCCAGGGAATTTATTATGAAAGACCTGTATTCCTTTGATACAGATGAAGCAGGAATGAACCGCAGCTATGAAATTATGTATGATGCGTATACGCGGGTTTTTCGCCGGTGCGGCCTGAAATTCCGGGCGGTTGAGGCTGATACAGGGGCAATCGGCGGTGATGTCAGCCATGAATTTGTCGTGTTGGCGGAGACGGGCGAGGCGGTTATTCTTTACTGCAAAAAATGCGGTTACGCGGCAAACGTCGAGAAGGCGGAGGCCGCCCTGCCTGCTCCGGGGGATGCCGCCCCCGGCGACGTAAAAAAGGTATCCACCCCGGGTTATACCACCGTCCCCGCGGTGGCCGCTTTTCTTTCCGTGCCGCCGGAAAAATTAATCAAAACCCTTTTTTTTACGGTGAACGATGAATTGGTCGCGGTTTTACTCCGGGGCGACGATGAATTAAACGAGATTAAACTGGGCAACTTCTTCAATGCCCCTTATCACTTGGCCGGACCGGAGGAAGTCAAAGACCGGTTGGGCTTGACCGTCGGTTATGTCGGACCTGTCGGGTTCCCGTCCGGAGTCAAACTGCGGGTCCTGGCCGATCTGCGGGTGCAGCGGATGGTCAATGCGGTCTGCGGGGCGAACGAAGAAGGGTATCACCTGCTCAATGTGAACCCCGGCCGTGATTTTACTGTTGATACTTATCTTGATCTCCGGCTGGTCCGCGCCGGTGATTCCTGCCGGCACTGCGGGGAACCCCTGGCGGAGACGAGAGGAATTGAAGTCGGACACATCTTTAAGCTGGGGACCAAATACAGCAGTTCGTTGCAGGCCAACTTCTTGGATGAGCGGGGAGAAGAAAAACCGATGGTGATGGGGTGCTACGGGATTGGTGTTACCCGGATTGTTGCCGCTGCCATTGAGCAAAATTATGATGAGAATGGAATAAAGTGGCCGTTCCCGCTGGCTCCCTTCCATGTGCTGGTGCTCCCGGTTACGCAAGAGCAGATGGCGGAGGCGGAGAAGATATATGAAGAATTGACCGCCGCCGGTGTGGAGACCCTCTTGGATGACCGGCCGGAAAGGGCGGGCGTGAAGTTTAAGGATGCGGATCTGATCGGAATTCCCCTCCGGATTACGATCGGGCCGAAAGGCCTGGCCACCGGGGAAGTGGAAGTGAAAAACCGGATGACCGGCGACCAGTGGCGGTGGCCGCTGGCGGAGGTTATCGCCAAAGTCCAGGAATATCTTGCGGTAGAAGGGAGCAGAATCGGATTGGAGGGAGAATAATGGCGGTTGCTGTTATCATCCCAGCGTTTAATGAAGAAAGAACGGTGGCCAGGGTGATCCGGGCCGCCCTGAACTCCCCGGGGATCTCCCAGATTATTGTGGTAAATGACGGGTCCACAGACCGGACGGCGGCAATCGCAGAGAAGGCCGGGGCCAAGGTGATTGACCTCCCTGCCAATATGGGGAAGGGCGCGGCGGTTGCCACAGGAGTGGAAGCTGCCACCGCCGAGATCATCTTGCTGCTCGATGCGGATTTAGTAGGGCTTCGTCCTTCCCATATTCATGCGCTTCTCCAGCCGTTGCTGCAGGATGAGGCCGATATGACCGTCGGCGTTTTTACCGACGGGCGGAAAGTAACCGATCTTTCGCAGCGCCTGACACCTTTTTTAAGCGGGCAGCGGGCGGTGAAGAGAGAGATCCTTGAAGCCATTACCGACCTTAAATCCAGCGGCTTTGGGATGGAGGTGAGCCTGAGCCGGTTTGCCAAGCAGGAAAATTTACGGGTCTTTTATATCCCGCTACGCCGTATTTCCCAGATCATGAAGGAAGAAAAGAGGGGTTTGGTCCGGGGTTTTGCCGCCCGGATGAAAATGTACTGGGAAATAGTCCTGCTTTTACTGGGAGTTAAACTTCCACCGCAATAATCGTAACCGGGATAATTGGGGTGACTGCAGTGGGCGAAGAATACTTATTGAAACCGGCGATCCGGAATATTTTAGAACTGAGAGGGATTGATGAAACCTCTCTTTCTTTTGGGACAAAGGAATGTCTCCACCGGCTGAGCTTGGAAGAAGTAATCATCCATAACAAACGGGGCTCCGCAGATACAGGGTATCTCGAGTTGAAAGTGGGGGTTTCCGCGGAACTCACGCCCGAAAGGCAGCAGGAACTGGAGGCTGTTCTCAGCGAACTGGCGGGGGTTGAGTGTAGAATAACGCCAACCAGTGAGTGTAAAACCGCACCGGCCGGGAAAGACCGCGTGCGCACGGGCGAAAAGGCGCGCGGGGAGGAGACGGAACCGTCCCCTGTCTTCGAAGAGGCTGCGGTGGACTGGCCCCGCCTCCTGGAGGCAATGAAGAAAAAACTACCCGGCCTTTACGGCTGGTTGGCGCCGGAACCCCCTGAAACGAAGAATAACGGAGGATTACGTTTAAAAGTCAACAGTCCGCTGGCGGTTGAGTATTTACAACGCCGGGAAGATAAACTCCAGGCTTTTCTCAAGGCGGAACTTGGCCGGACCTGTCGTCTCTCCTATGAAATTGTGGAGGAGGCAGGGAAGCCCCTGGATTATGACTATGAATACGAAGAAGAAATTCGCCGTCGGGCAAGGGAAGCGGTTGAAGCCGCCGCCCGTGCCGGCGAAAAATCAGAAGGGGATGTTCTTTTTGGCCGTAAAATCCGCGGCAAACCCTGCCCCATCAGGGATCTGCCGGAAGAAGGGCGGGTGGTCATTGAGGGAGAAGCCTTTCAGACAGAGCTCCGCTCTTTACGGTCGGGAGGGACGATCCTTCTCTTGCTGATCACCGACTTTACCGATTCGCTTACGGTAAAGGTCTTTTCCCGCAAGGACCAGGAGAAATTGCCGGCGATCCGGGAAGGCGCCTATTTACGGGTGAAGGGCAAAATCCAGTATGATGAGTTCCAAAAGGAACCGGTAATGATTGCGGAGAGCATTCAAACCGCCCGGCCGGTAGAGGTCCGGGATGAGGCGGAAACAAAACGCGTGGAATTGCACATCCATACGAAGATGTCGGCTATGGACAGTGTGGTAGACCTGAGAGAAGCAGTGAAAACAGCGGCGGCCTGGGGACACCCGGCATTGGCCGTCACCGACCACGGGGTTGTCCAGGCCTATCCTGAAGCCGCACTGCTGGGAAAGGAATACGGGGTAAAGATTATTTACGGGATGGAAGGATATCTGGTCCACGACCAGGAGCCGGTCTTTACCGGTGTCACTCCGGACTGCGGGTTTACGGAGGCTCCTTTGGTGGTCCTGGCTTTGGCTACTACCGGCTCTAACCCCTGCCCTGATGAATTACGGGGTCTGGCCGCCCTCAGAATCGAGGGGGGAGAGCCGGCCGGGGAATTTATCCCTGCGCCCGGCCGCCCGCTGACTGATGAGGCGCTCCGGGAGTTTCTGGACTTTGCCGGCGGCGCCGTCATTGCTCTTCCTAATCCCGGCTCCGGTTGGCATCAGTTATCCTGCCGCCTCCGGAGTATTGACCGGGCGTATGAGCCGCCGGTCTTAAGTATTCTTCATCTCTGCCAGGCTTTACGCTCTAGTTCAGAAGAGGAAGAGCTGCCGGAATTGCCTGCGGAATTTAGCGGTGCGCCTGCAGAAGAGGGCGGCGGGGGCAGCATGGAAGGAGAGGTCAAGGCCTTATGGGAGATAATAAGGAAGGCCTTTGTCGTTTGCCGGGAGAAAGGAGTTGCGTCCTGGCAGGAACTGGGAAAACTCTTGCCACCGGCGGGAGCCTTGCAGAACCCGGAGCAATTACCATCCCACCATATTTTACTTTTGGTCCGGAATATGACCGGTCTCAACAACCTCTACCGCTTGGTCTCCGAGTCCCACCTCCGTTTTTTCCACCGGCATCCGCGGATCCCCAAATCCCTTCTGACCCGGTACAGGGAAGGGTTGCTGCTGGGGACGGCCTGTGAGTCCGGGGAGTTGTTTTCTGCCTTATTGGCAGGGGCGGGGGAGGAACGGATTAGGGAGATCGCGGGTTTCTATGATTTTTTAGAGATTCAACCTCTAGGCAACAATGAGTTTTTACTCCGGGAGGGGAGGCTGACCCGGGAGGAATTGATGGAGCTTAACCGGGAAATCTGCCGTTTAGGGGAAAAATACGGCAAACCGGTGGTGGCCACGGGGGATGTCCATTTTCTCCGCCCCCACGATGAAGTTTTCCGCCGGATCCTCATGGCCGGCCAGGGTTATGCGGACGCCGACCGCCAGCCCCCGCTGTACTATCGCACTACCGGTGAAATGCTGGCGGAATTCTCTTATCTGCCGCCCGAGACTGCTTTTCAGGTGGTCGTCGAAAACCCCCGCCGCCTGATCGCGGGTATTGAGGAGTTGGAACCGGCGCCGGAGGAGTTCTGCCCGCCGGAGATTCCCGGGGCCGGTGAAGAGATCCGCCGCATGGCTTATGCGCGGGCCCGGGAGGTTTACGGGGAACCGTTGCCTCCCCGGATTCAAGAACAACTGGAGTGGGAACTCCAGAGTATTATTAACCACGGGTACGCCGTTATTTTTCTAATCGCCCATAAATTGGTGAAAAAGTCTTTGGAAGACGGCTACCTGGTGGGTTCACGGGGTTCGGTCGGCTCTTCGCTGGTGGCGACGATGTGCGGGATTACCGAGGTTAATCCCTTGCCGGCCCATTATTTATGCCCGGCTTGCAAATATTTGGAGTTTCCCGAGAATGTGCAGCGTCTCTCCGGGATCGATCTGCCGGCAAAGGATTGCCCCAGGTGCGGGCAGCCCCTGCACAAAGACGGCCATGATATTCCTTTTGCCACTTTTATGGGTTTTGAGGGTGATAAAGAACCGGATATTGATCTGAATTTCTCCGGGGAATACCAGGCGGAGATTCAGAGATATACCGAGGAACTTTTCGGTAAAGACCAGGTATTCCGGGCTGGAACCATTTCCACATTGGCGGAGAAGACGGCTTTTGGTTTTGTCCGGGGATACCTGGATGAGCGGGGACTAAAAGTCAAAAGCGCCGAGATCGACCGGCTGGTAAAGGGCTGCAGCGGGGTAAAGCGGACAACCGGACAACACCCCGGGGGAATGATGATCATCCCGACCGGGCGGAAAATCTATGACTTTACCCCTGTCCAGTATCCGGCGAATGACCGGAAGGCGGAATGGATAACCACCCATTTTGATTACCGCTCACTCAGTGGCCGCCTGATTAAACTGGATCTTCTCGGACACGATGACCCTACGGTCCTGAAGATGCTTTCGGATCTAACGGGGGTCAACCCCACGACCATCCCCCTGGATGATCCGGGAACCCTGGCCTTGTTCTCCTCCGCGGTCCCACTTGGCCTCGACCCGGAAGAACTCGGCTTTGACCTGGGGACGCTCGGGATTCCGGAATTCGGCACGGAATTTGTCCGCCAGATGCTGGCGGAGACAAAGCCGGCCACCTTTTCCGATTTGGTTTATATCTCCGGGTTATCTCACGGGACAGGGGTTTGGCTGGGGAACGCCCAGGATCTGATTAAAAAGAAGGTGGCAACCCTTTCGGAGGTCATCAGTACCAGGGATGATATTATGAATTACTTGATTGATAAGGGCCTCCCGCCCCGCCAGGCTTTTGGGATCATGGAAAAAGTGCGTAAAGGGAAGGGACTCTCCGACGGGGAGGTCAAAATCCTGAAAGAGTTCGGGATCCCCGACTGGTATATCGGCTCCTGCCGGAAAATCCAGTATATGTTCCCGAAGGCCCATGCCGTGGCCTATGTGATGATGGCTTTCCGCATCGCCTATTTCAAGCTGTATCACCCTGAAGCTTTTTACGCCAGTTACTTTACGGTACGGGCCGGTGAGTTCGACGCCGGGATGATGCTGAAAAGTGCCGGGGAGATCTACGAACAGCTTCAGGAGTTAAAGAGGAAAGGGAACGAGGCCTCAGCCAGGGAAAAGAGCCTCTACACCATCCTCGAACTTGTCCGGGAGGCAATGCTACGGGGTATCCGCTTTTTACCGGTTGATCTCTATCTCTCGGACCCCACCCGGTTTTTAATTACCCCGGAAGGACTCAGGGTACCCCTGGTCTCTCTCCCGGGTTTGGGAGAAAACGCCGCCATCTGCCTGGACCGGGCCCGCCGGGAAATGAACTTCTTTTCGGTGGAGGATCTGAAAACCCGGGCTCGCCTTTCTTCAGCGGTGATCGATGTTTTGAAGAAAAATGGCTGTCTTAAAGGACTTCCGGAAAAAAACCAGCTTACGCTCTTTTAACCCACTCCGGGCGGCGCTTGACAAAAGGTGTCTTGTCGGCAATAATGTCTTTGTAAGCAGTAGGGAGGAAAGTTTAATTGCGTTTGGTTTGTTTTTTGCTTGTTCTTGTGGCCGCAGCCGATCAGGCTTTAAAGCTCGGGATCCAATGGTTTATCCTGGAAAACCAGAGGGTTCCGGTTATACCGGGGGTCTTTTCTGTAACCCATGTTTTGAACCCCGGGGCGTCATTTGGTATTCTTCCGGGGCATACCCGGCTGATCCTTTTTATGACCGTGGTCCTCTTCGCCCTGATTTTTTTCTTCCGAAAAACCATTCAAGAACAGCCGCTCCTTTTCCGGTTGGGCCTGGGCTTGGGTTTGGGCGGCGCCCTGGGAAATTTCATTGACCGCGTACGCCTCGGCAAAGTCATCGACTTTTTGGCTTTAGAGTTCTGGCCGTTCCAGAATTGGCCGGTTTTTAACCTGGCCGATGCAGCCATCACCACCGGCGCCGTTTTAATCGTTATTTTCCTCATCGCCTTTGAAATCCGCGCTGCGCGCAGATCCACGCAACCGCGGATAAACCCCGGGAACGAAGATTGAAAAAGTGCAAGGGAGGAATGAAATGAGAAGGGTTCTTTTTTCCATCGGCAGGCTGGAAATCTACTCTTACGGTTTTACGGTGGCCCTGGCCCTTTTTCTTGGTTTACTCTGGGTCGGAAAAGCCGTAGAAAAACGGGGTATCGGCAAATTTGACCTTGTAATAGATCTTGCCATCCAATTATTTATCGGTGGACTAATCGGGGCCAGGTTGTTTTATGTTGTCACCGAGTACTCCTACTACCTCAAAAACCCCCTGGCTGTTTTAAAACTCTCCGACGGCGGTTTATCGTTTTTTGGGATGATCATCGGCGCTTATATCTGGGGGGTTTTATATGCGAAAAGAGCCAACCTTCCCACCTGGCAACTGGCGGATCTGATCGCTGTTTATCTCCCGCTGGGTTACGCGTTGGCGCGGGTAGGTTGCCTGCTCAACGGGTGCTGCTATGGAGTACCGTCAAGGCTGCCCTGGGCCTTTGTTATCCCGGCAGTGGACAACCTCCCGCGTCACCCGACACAGGTTTATGCCATCATCGCCAGCCTCTTGATTTTTATCATCCTATGGCTGTTGCGGGAGACCAAGTATTTTCCCGGTTTATTGTTCTGGCTGTATGTGGAGTTATACGCCGCCAGCAGGTTTATTATTGAGTTTTTCCGGGAAACCCCGGTCATCGCCTTTGGCTGGCTCCGGCTCACACAGGCCTTTTGTCTCCTGGTGATCGCCGGGACGACCGTATATATTGTCTACCGGCTTAAAACCAAAACAGGAGTAGAAAAGGATGCCCCGCCGGGTGTTCCAAGTTAAACCGGAAGAAGAAGGGGAAAGGATTGACCGCCTGTTATCCGTTATGGAGTGGGCGCCTTCCCGTGCCTATATCCAAAAACTTCTCAAGAACGGGAAGGTCTTTGTGAACGGGTCGCCGGTAAAAGCCAGCTACCGGTTGGCGCCGGGCGACGAGATTATTGTTGAGGAGAATGAACCGGCGCCCGCCGGGGTTAAGGCCCAACCGTTGCCCCTGGACATCCTTTACGAAGATGAAGACCTGGTTGTCATTGATAAACCCCGGGGGATGGTGGTCCATCCGGCGCCTGGCAACCAGGAGAATACCCTGGTTAACGCCTTATTGGCCCACTGCCGGGAGTTGTCGGGGATCGGCGGCGTGGCCCGGCCAGGAATTGTTCACAGGCTGGACAAAGACACCTCCGGGGTGCTGGTGGCGGCAAAAAACGACTTCACCCATTTGGCCTTGGCCCGCCAGTTCCAGCAACGGACGATGACCAAAAAATACCTGGCTTTGGTCCACGGGAGGGTTTCTCTTCCGGAAGGGGAAATCAACGCGCCGATCGGGCGCCATCCGGTCCACAGAAAAAAGATGGCGGTATTGCCTAACGGCAAGCCGGCGGTCACCCGCTACCGGTTGCTGGAGTATGCCGGGTCCTGTTCTTTCTTGGAGATTACTCTGGAGACCGGCAGAACCCACCAGATCCGCGTCCATATGCAACATATCGGCCACCCGCTGGTGGGTGACGGGCTATACGGCCGGAAACGGGAACAGTCGCCCCTGGCAGGGCAGGCTTTGCACGCGGCGGTTCTCGGTTTTGTCCATCCCCGTACCGGACATTATCAGGAATTCACTGCCCCGTTACCGCCGGAGATGGAAGAGACAATCGCCTATTACCGAAAAAATTGACAGCAGGATATTGACGGGAAGCAAAATCAATGATAAAATCTAAAAGACAACACAGCATCCTTGCAAAGTAGAAGTTTTCCGCTTCTCACCCGGCGGCCTCGCGCGCGTGGCGCGCGGATTGCCAGTCCGGGTTAACAGACCGTTTCAATACCAGGCGAGTTCTTGTTTGACGAGCGGAAATGACGCTCGTTTTTATTTGGCGCCTGTTTACCAGGGGTGAAAAATAGGAGGTGGCGGCTGATTAACAGTGATCTGCGGATAAATGAAGCTATTCGGACGCGTGAGGTTCGGGTGGTGAATACCGACGGAGAGCAGCTTGGGGTCCTGCCGATAAAAGAAGCCCTGCGTATCGCTGCGGAGAAAGATCTGGACCTTGTGGAAGTGGCACCGACCGCAAAACCCCCGGTTTGCAAGATCATGGATTACGGGAAGTACCGTTACGAACAGAGTAAAAGGGAACGGGAAGCGCGGAAACGCCAGAAGATCGTGGAGTTGAAAGAGATCCGCTTAACTCCGAAGATTGAAGATCACGATTTTCAGGTTAAAGTAAAGGCAGCGGCAAAATTTCTTAAAGAAGGAGATAAGGTTAAAGTCAGCGTACGGTTCCGGGGCCGGGAGATTGTCCATGCGGAGTTAGGCAGAAGTCTCTTGCTGCAACTGTATGAGGCCGTCAAAGACCAGGCTACCCTGGAACGGGATCCAAAAGTTGAAGGCAGAAACATGGTGATGATTCTCAGCGCCAAAACATGATAAGCGTGCGCTCCAGCAGAATCACGGGTTAGATTAGGAAGAGAAGGAGAGAACGGAATTGCCAAAGATGAAGACCCACCGTGGAGCCGCCAAGCGGTTCAAGTTGACGGGACGCGGGAAAGTTAAAATGAACCGGGCTTTTAAGAGCCATATTTTGGAGAAGAAAAGTGCAAAAAGAAAGCGTAACCTCCGTCATGCCCAGTTGGTGAGCGAGGCGGATGCTAAAAAAGTCAAACGCATGCTGGGAGTAGGATAAGTTCCTGACAAAAAGAGAGTTTGAATACGATTTTGTGAAGTGGAGGAGTTGTCATGGCAAGGGTAAAGGGTGGCACTGTTACGCGCCGGCGGCATAATAAAATTCTCAAGCTGGCTAAAGGATATCGCGGTTCACACAGCCGTAGGTTTCGGACTGCCAACCAACAGGTCTTAAAGGCGTTGTTCTACGCGTATCGTGACCGGAGGGCAAAAAAACGCGAATTCAGGAAGCTTTGGATTGCACGGATCAACGCTGCCGCGCGGATGAATGGCATTTCTTACAGTGCTTTCATTAACGGCTTGAAAAAGGCGGGAGTTGAGATCAACAGAAAGATCCTGGCGGAGATGGCTCTCCATGACGACCAGTCCTTCAAGGAACTGGTGAGCGTCGCCAAGGAACAGATTGGTAAGTAAAACCGGAAAGCCGCGGTGCGTGTAAAAAAAGCGGCCTGCGGTAAAGGGTAACGAAATTTAAAAAACGGCCATAACGGCCGTTTTTTTGTGGGTTTGCCAAGGGGGCTATCCATTGGTTACTTGATTATTTCCCCTTCAAACCAGAAGGTTTTTTCCTTACCGGTATCGATGATGAATTTCCAAACGCCGTCAGCGTCCGGTTTTCCTTTAATCTCTTTTTTCCGCGCCCCGGTTGGATCCAGGGCATACAGGCGCAGGCTTGTTCCTGCCGGCGGTTGAAAAGATGCTGATAAACGGACCGGCCGGATCCGCGGCGGCGCCTGCCCCCAACGGTCGTCGACGGAGTTTTGTTCTTTGTTCCAGCGCATGCCGGTATTACGGTGCTCGCTCCAGACGGTGAAGAGGAAGTTTTCTGATGCTTGCGACATTAGTGACGTTGGCGACTGTTGCGTCGCTGGTGTATCTTCCGCCACCGGCCACCGCCCACCGGCCGGCTGCAAGAGGACGGCACAGTGGTCCGGGCTTTTTTCTTCCAGATGAAAACTCCAGGCGGGGAAGGAGAAGGTTCTGTTCTGCAAAAATCCCACGGCGCCTGTAACCGCCGGTCCACGCAACTCCAGGAAAGCCCGGGCCGGGTCGTTCCGGTCCCAGATCAGTTGTTGATGGTCGGAGACCACCCGTTCCTCAGGCACCGGCCGGGATAGATCGCCCCCGGGCGGCGCAGCAAAGGAAGTGATCCGGAGTTGGTGGATGAGGGCATTGGCCCGGTCAAAACCATGGGCGGTCAGGAAATAATCGGCCTCGGTTAGTCTTTCGGCGTACCCGGCGAATATCTCATCAAGGTTCAAGGAGAGAGCAATCTGCGACCGGGCCGGTTTGATCTGCCCGCCGAGGAAGATCCGGGAAGCCACCGGCAATTGGGCGGTCTTCACCGGGTTCCCGCAGAAGGCAAAGAAGGAAGTGGTGTATTTATTGGAAAATTCTTCATAATCGCCGGCGTAGTCAAAAAGATAAACCGCATCCCAATCCTGGAAGGCCGCAAAGGCGGCGATGAGGAGCGGCGCTTCCAGGGCGTAACGATTGGGAAAACTCTGGTTATATTCGCTAAGGGTGAAGGGTTTCCCCTCTACCGCCATGGCGGCCAACCGGCAAAGCCGGTCCAGGGAATTGATCTGCGGGGTATTGTTAATGACCCATCCCCGGGGCGACCAGGATGGCACCGCCGGCCACCAGGGATGATCCCAGTAGTAGTGGCTGTCGATGAAGTCCATCTCCGACTGGGCGGCAATGTCGCCCAGAAAGGCCCACCAGGGAGCGGTACCGGTGACCAAGGCTTTGACCCCGAGTTCCTCCTTAATATAACGGCGCATCTGGGTAAAGTAGGACCTGTCCAATTCATAGTAGAAGCGGAGGAGATCCAAGAGGCGGTTCTCCGCGTAGCGGCCGAAACCGGAACGGAGCGGACGGGTGATGTTTCCCAAGACCAGGCTCTCACCGGCTTCAAGGATAACCGGCGCCGTCTCCCTGAATTCCACCCGGTCAATCCAGATGGTGTTTGTGCTATCACCCAGGTTAAAGGTGATCCGGGCTTCCCGCTCATCGGTGGTATTCGCCATGAACGAGGCCCGGTACTGCCGCCAGGTGGTATCCAGGGAAAACTCTTTACTCAATCCGAAATTCTGCCACGGCGGGGCCCCTTTCATCATCGAGAGGTTAATTTTTCCGGGTTTTCTTGCCCGGGCCCAAAAAGAGATCTCATAACGCTGGCCGTGAAGAATGGCGTGCCTGCCCTGCATCAATTGGAC
>FZPS01000189.1_pt34 | contig 12129 bp, 7 predicted proteins | sample 1817821 | NCBI WGS metagenome assembly FZPS01 (sample SAMEA104158645, study PRJEB21678) | metagenome | place: Germany | collected 2015-04-21 | reverse complement strand
GATCGGATAGGCGGCGCCGCGGCAATCAAGTTCTTTCGCGCGAAGTCTCGCTTCCGGGAGGGTGTTATACCTGAACATTAATAGGTTTTTTGCGGCGGGGGGATTAGAAAAGAGATAAACGGGAAGACAAAACGTCTCCGAATCCCAAAACGCGTGACCGGAATAAGCCTCGCCGGTCAGGCCTTTCGCGCCGATGTTGTTGGTATCGGAAAAGCCGTGATAAGTGTTTACAAGTTGAAACAAGCAGAAACGAATACCCTGCTGATTGTATTCGTCGCCGACGATTATTATATCGTTTTTACTCCAGTAATCGCGATAGAAATCAGTATTTGAGCGAAGCGTTTCATTAAACGAGGCTCCGGCCAGTAAATCGTCCGCTTTTCTCGCAAACTCGCAAGCTTCGCCGTCGCCGCGTTTGTTGATGAGGGCGGCGATGTTTTTCTCCAATCTAAATTCATCCTTAAGCTCGAAAGTGATTGCGTTCACGGCCAAACGGTCACGATAAGCGGCCTCGGACTGAAAATCCAAGTTCCCGGAAAACCGATATTTGACGAAAACTTGCTGATTGGTCGTCGTCCTGCCCAAAATATAATTATCGCCATGCGCCGATACTTCCCATCTGCCGGGGGCGCCCCAATGCTTGACGTCAAAATCAAGACCAATATCAAGCCTGATCTTGCCACGATAATTGAGGGGAGTAACCGTAATCACCTGATGGGCAATCTGATGGCGCCTCATGTCAAGAATCCGCTTGAAACTAACCTTTACATAATCTTTGATCCGATAGCTTCTGACCGACACTCCGGTTTTAAAGTCCAGGACTCTCTCATAATCTTTAATGTCGTCTGGATCAAAAACAAAAAGTTCGTCGTTGAAATATATTCTCGTATAGAAAAAGTTGCAGGCGTTCGCCATATAATGATTCTTGTCGGAGATGCCTTTGTATTGACTTTTTTTGATCTCTTTTGGAACTTCATAAATACCGTTGAAATATGTGCCGACCAAGCTTTTTTTCGGGTATCCTTCGTCAAAAAAACCGCGGACTCCCAAATATTCGTTGGATAATGAAAAAAGCGATTCCGATACTTCGGCGCGGTCTTCATGAAATCCTTTTTCAATTAGTTTCCATGGATCTACTTCCAAATACCTTTGCGCAATCTTTGTCATGTCTTCTCCTTGATTATCAGCGAATTTGCCTGATATCGCTTAAGTGATTTAATAATTCTTTCAGCGAATGAACCTTAAGCCTCAACCCTTCGATCCCATATGTTTTATCATCGTTACGGCGTATTACATAACTGTTCGCCGGGGCGTCGCGCTCTTCCGCGAATATCTGATATCCGTAATTTGTTAATTCCCTTATCGCCTGGCTATCTTCCGCCGATAAACCGCTCGGGCGCTTAAGGACTAACGTTCTGATCTTGCGCGCCGAGATTCGTTTTTTGTCGGCGTCAAAGACGAACCCTTTCCCGGTCAAGTCAACGAACATCCGATCGCAAACGACAAAATCGGAAGGCGCCAGCGCTTTGATTATCATCCCGTCCGCGTTAATGTGGAGCAGTTTGTTATAGCCGAAATTCTCAATAATTTCAACTTTTCCCAAAAGCGTCCCCGGCGCTTCCGTCCCGGTCACTTTAACTTCCTGGGGCCTGATCGCATAATAGACGTCCTCGGCAACCCTGTCTTTTAACAACCCCCTTGCATCGTCGCCGATAGCAAAGACATTATTTCCCGATATCATTTTCGCGCCGTCGTATCTAGCCGGGAAAACGTTGATTTCCGGGGCGCCGATGAAAGTTGCGACGTCGAGATGATTGGGGTCGTTATACATCTGCTCGGGTCGCCCCGCTTGAACAATCCTGCCGTCAATCAAAAGCGCGATCCTTGAAGCCATTGTCATCGCCTCGACCTGATCATGCGTCACGTAAATGCTTGTGACATTGTATTGTTTTTGAAAACGAATTAATTCCGTGCGCATTTCCGCCCGAAGCACGGCGTCCAGATTGGAAAGCGGCTCGTCTAATAAGACAAGTTGATTGCCGTCGACGAGCGCCCTGGCCAGGGCGACCCGTTGCCTTTGGCCGCCCGAGAGATGGGACGGATAAAATCCCAGTTTTTCATAGAGCGAAAGCTTTTTCGCGATATTTTCGACGGCGAGACGTTTTTCGAGTCTCGTCATTTTTTTGTTGAGGAGTCCGAACTCGATGTTTTGGTAGACCGTCATATGGGGAAAGAGCGCGTAATTCTGAAATACGAAACTTAGATTTCGGCCGGACGGATCCTTATCATTTTGACGCTCCTCGTTAAGATAAAAATCACCGCTGGTCACTTCTTCAAGCCCGGCTATCATTCGCAAAACGGTGGTCTTCCCACAACCCGAAGGACCGACCAACACGATAAACTCGTTTTCAAATATCTCAAGCGAAAAGTCCTTGATGACCATTTGATCCTTCCGGTACCTTTTATATATATGCTGCAGGGATATGCGACTCATAAAATGCTTCCTTTCTATTTGATGCCGGTCGTCGCCACGTTAGAAGTGATGCGTTTCTGGAAAATAAAGAATATGATTACCGGGGGAATCATCGTGAACAAAAGCAAGCTCAGAAACTGATCCAAGGTTATTCCATACACGGCCATTTCCGCGTTCACCTTAAACAGTTTCACCATGACTGTCCAGTAATTCTGGTTGTTTATCACGATGTACGGCAAAAGAAAATCATTCCATGCGGCGGTGATAGAGAATATGCCGACGACTATCATGGTCGGAACTGAAAGAGGCGCGACCACTCGGAAAAATGTCTGCAGTTTCGACGCGCCTTCAAGCGCCGCCACCTCGAACAATTCTTTCGGCAACGAGTCAAAATGCGATTTAAACAATAGAAAATAAAACGGCGAAGCCCCGGCGATAAACCAGAAGGGGATTAACGTCAAAAATGTGGAGTGGATCTTTCTCAATGACAATCCGGTAACCGCGGATATGATTTCGTAAATGCCCGTGATATTTTTATACAACGGAACGAGAGCGACGGTCGCCGGGATCAGCATTGAAGCAAGTATGAGATAAAAAACAGCCTTGCTTCCCTTTGGACGGAGAATCGAGACAACGTAGGCGAGCAGTCCGTTAAAAACAATCGCGCAAACGGCCGCGCCGACTGCGATAATCACGGAATTCCTGACATTGCGCATCACCTGCGTTTTCGCGATCACGTCTGCGTATTTCCCGAAATCAAACGACTCCGGCAAAAACCGATAATCTTTCGGCAGCTGATAAATCTCATTGGCCCCTTTGAAGGACGTTACAAAAAGCCAAATAAACGGAATCAGTATCATTAGCATCCCCAAAGCAAGCAAAAGAAACATCAGGTAGTAGCCGAGGCGGCGGGACGGCTTTTTATAATCGGAATAAACCAGGATGCCCTCGGTCTTGGGTTTAAATATTCTTTTCGTAAATTTAAACGTCTGGTCAAAAAGCGACGCGAGGGCTTTCTTAGCCGATTCCAAAAGCCGAATCAATTTTATTTTTACGAGACCTTTATAAACGAGCCTGAAAAACCAGGCAAGCGAAGCCTTTATTTTTTTCATTCCCTTATAAATAATATTTCGCTCGCGCTTTTCAGCTATCGCAAGCAGTTCTTCATAAGATATATACTTCTTAACCTTTAAATTTGCGGTTGAAGTTTTTTTGTCAAGAAGCAAATAGAGATAGGTTAACATTAGTAGGATCAGCATGCTGATAACGCCCAGCGCGGCCGCCTGCCCGGTATTCTGGGTTGAATACACCAATTTGTAAATCAACAAACCTAGGGTGTTTGCGGAATCGTTCGTCAACCCCATGAACACCATCGGTTCGTAAAAAATCTGAAAAACGGAAATAATCTGGATTATTAAAAGGAGTTTCAAACTCGGAAGCAGGGCGGGAATCGTTATATAGCGCAGACGCTGCCAAAGCGACAGGCGCTTGATCCTCGCGGCTTCATAAAGCGAGTTGTCAATCGACTGAATCGTCGCGAGATATATCAACATTGTCGAGCCGGCCGACTTCCATGTCAGCGTCAGAATAATAAGTGGGATTGACAACTTCTCATCCGAGATCCATTGGGACGTTCCCAAACCGAGTTTCGCGAGAATAACATTAAAAAACCCGTAATCATTCGCGTCCATCATAATCTTCCACATCAAGATAACGGCGATCGCCGGAACGATATTAGGAATATAGAACCCCACTTTGAAAATGGATTTTCCTTTTACCACTTCGGAGATTACCAAGGCCAGGATAACGGGCACGGCGAAACCGATAATGAGGGAGTAGATAACATACAAGACCGTGTTTCTCAGGGCGCCGATAAATCTCGGGTCTTTTATGATGGCGATATAGTTTCCGAAACCATTGAATGACACCATATCGAAATTGGAAGTCTTGAAAAACGAATATATAATATTTTGAAATAATGGACCCCAGATAAAGAAAACAAACAGGATAATAGAGGGGATCCCGATTATCCAGGAAAGGAGATCCCTTTTTAGAGTGTTTTTCTTTTTTGTAATGATTTGTGCATTCATATTAACCTAACTGTTCGCGCAGATAGCTTTCAAAGAGTTGATTTTTGGAGTTAAGCGACGATTCGACGTCAAAGGACAGATTACGAAGCTGAACGACCACCTGGTCGAGCAATTCATACATATATTGAGTATAATACGGTTCTTCCTGTCTTCTTGTCTCCGGCAACAAGTCATAGAAATCATTAAAGTTGTGAAGCGACTTCACGTTTACATATTGAGTGTTCAAAGATTCAATAAAAGCGACATAATCTTCGTTAATCCACGGTTTAATCTCGGGCAGAATCAACATGTTTTTGTTTGTGGCGGTAATCATGCCTTCCCGATGCGCCTGTTTCGCGACCTCGCTCAATTCGGGAGACCGGCCGATATACTCGAGAAAACGGATGGCCCCCTCCACCGCCGCGTCGGAATCATAGGCGCTAAACATATAAGGCGTTCCCCCGAACAAGGTATAATGTCCGCCGGGACCGGCGGGAAAAGGAACAAACGCGATATCGTCGCGTTTCATGCCGCCCTGAGTAATGGCGTTGGAGATAACGTCATTTCCGCAGATAGCCATGGCTATCTGGCCGTTACCCAACCGGGTCGCCCATTCCGTGTAGTTCATGTTGCCGATGGGGACAACGGAATCGCCTTCGTAAGCGGAATAGAAACTCTTCAAATATTCCATCGCGGCGACCGCCTCGGGGGAATTAAGATTCGCGCGCACTTTGTTATCGGCGTCGACAACTTGAAGGGAAGCCCCGAACGCCCAGGCAAAATTGGAATACTGCCAGCCGCCGTTGCGGTCGACATTCAAGATGATCAAGCCGTCTTTTCCGGTCTCCCGCTTAATGGTGACCGAATACTCCAGCAGTTCTTCCAATGTTTGCGGATAGTATTTCTCATTTAAATCATCGGGATTTACGATATCGACCACGCCGTCGCCGTTCAGGTCAGACGCGAGGCCGGCATCCTCAAACACGGAGAGGTTAATGATGACGCCCAACCCGTAGCCGTCTCGGGGAATGCCGTATAAACGGTCGTCGAATGTCAAGTAGTCTCTTAACGTCGGATCCATTTTGTCATACCAACCGAGTTCTTTGACAATCCCGGTTATATCCTTGGCGTGCCCGCCGGCGACAATCATCTGCGGCTCGGTAAACCAGGTTTGAAACACCGTCGGCAAAGTCTTTTCCCTGGCGTAAAAAGCTTCCACGGAATAGGTAAATGATTCGCCGATAATCTCATACTGCGGGTGGTCGTTTTCAAACCTTTCTTTCCAAACATTAAACATCGCGACATCGGATGTGTTCGCCGATTCCGGCCACATGCCAATGACAACCTCGATTTTCCCGTTTCCGCACGAGGTTGATAATACAACCGTCAATATTATAATAATGAAATATAATATCTTTTTCATTTGGCTCCTCCTAATCTTTTTATAGTATAAATCGCTTGCTTTACACTATAAAAACATTAGATTTCTCCCTCCTCCGCGGAGGAGGGAGAAATCATGGTTTTGCTTATTTTGTCTATTCGTCTGAGAACAAACTCATTTGGAACCCGTATGCGTCTTTGCTTACCTCGATATTATCGATGACAACGCCGCCGGCGTTGATATGAAAACCGAGAACCTGCAAACCGTTTATCGCCGTATATTTACTCAAGTCAATCGTGACTCTTTGAACGTCCTCGGTAAGCGGCGAAGCGACATTGTCGGAAACAAGCGCGGACCAGTACACGATATTTTGGTCTCCCAATTCCAACCTGAATTCTTCGCCGTTCTCTCCCGACGCCAACTTCACGTCAAAAGATAAATATCTGGCGCCGGTGATAAGCGGCGAGCCGAATCTCAATGTCATGTAATCGGCTGTCACCAGCTCGACTTGCTCGTCGTTAACGGCCTCCCAAACGCCCCACCAATATTTTGTTCCATCGTTGACCGGATCCGTCGCGAAGTCTTCGGTCAAAACGGGATAAACGGGAGCGGAGGGTGTTTGCCACCAGGCGAGATTATCAAAGTAGATGACGGAATTTCCATCGAGACAAATTCTGAGCGTGTCGGTTTTCGCAAATCCCGAACCCGTCCACTGGATAACCAAATGATGCCACTCCCCGTCATCCGGGACGGCGTCGACCGTAAGGACTGTTCCGTCCGCAAGCACGATCTTTCCGTCTTTTACCCAAATCGCCTCGTCCGTTCCGGCCATGAAGCGAAGATTAGCCAGATCGGAGCCGGGGGCAAGTTTAATATCGAAGGCAAAGAAATCGCCCGTTCCTTTAATGCCGGTCGCGTATTGAACATAGGCGCTTCCGTCAAGTTTGAGAACTTTACGATCGCCGTCCGCGACCACGCTCGCGTTAGCGGGGGTTGATTCCCCGGCTTGCCAGTACTGGTTTTCGCCCGGAATGCTTAGATCCCCGCTTTCAAAATCAGCGAACACGAACTCATCAACCATAATCGGCAAGGGATTGTAGAAGAGGATATTGTCGATGTAGACTTCGCTTCCCCCGTTCATGAAAGCCCAGTAGGGCGTCAATTCCAATCCGCTCGCAATCGCGTCAATAATTACCGTATGCCATACGCCGTCCGCGGGGACGTATAATGGCAAACCGTCGGAAGTGATTAAAGCGCCGTCTTTCGCCCACGCCGCGACGCCATTGGCCGCAAGACGAAAGTTATCCAAATCGGACCCTGCCGGCACTAAGATATCGAATTGAAGATATCTTCCGTAAACCTTGTAATTCGCCCAGTATTGCGCGAAATCGGCCGACGACGGGAAAAATAGAGCGTAATCGTCGCCTTCGGGAACAATCATCGCCGGGCTGTCATAGAAGGACGCCTCGTATTGCGTTTCTTCATCGAGAACGGAATTGCCGGCAAAATCGGTGACCGCCGTGCCCGAATCAAAATCGACATTGCTTACCGCGTTCGCGAAGAAGATGGCGTCGATTGATATTGACGACCCGGTGTAGTAGAGGGTGAATCCCGCGATATCGGGGCTGAGCTCCGGAGTCAACGTCAAATCAACGATCAAATACTTCCAGTCCCCGTCCTGATACGGGTAAGACGCCATATCTTCCGGAATCGAGGGGAGGCCCAGACCGGCAAGCATCTGATTGGCGTAAACGACGGAACCAATTTTTTGATCATTGTAGTCGGTCGCTTCCATCCGGAAATCATCCAGGGCGCCTTCGTCGTTCAGCTTATATTTGAAAACGAGATATTTATATTGACCAAGATTCGCTTTAACGGTCGAGTGAACCGTGTAACTCACGAAATCGCCGCCGGTGGAATCAAACGTGATATAACCGTCGCCGATCGTTGATGATTGCAGGCCGGAATAACTGATTAAATATGAAAACCCGTTTTCAAGCGCGACCGGGTTCGCCGGGTCATAGGCCGTTGTGGCGCCGATCGTAGCGCGGTTAAAATTATCATACACCAGAATATTCTCGAAATCAAGCGCCGGGTACTCGACCGCTTCATACTCGCCGAGATATGAGAGGAACGAATATGATACGGCGATATCGACATCGTCATTATTGATAAGCTTGTATCCGGCAATGATCTTGTCCTCCGACGTCGTGAAGGCATCGAAAGGAATCGTGACATTGAGCCAGGAAGAGCCGAGTTCCGGCAGCCCCTCGATGCTTGAGTACGCGACGTGCGGCGTCTCGGTCCCGTCTTCATAGACAAGAGCAAGCGCGATCTTCGACAAATCAAACTCCCCGGGTGATTCCTGACGCAGCCTTAAAACGACATGGGTATTGTCGGTCGAGGCGTCCTCAGGCAAATATTCGCCGTAGTAACCGTCTTTCTGAACAACCACGTATGAGGAGACGGTTTTGCCGACGGTGCCGAACCAATAGTCATTATTCTTGGCGTAATCGCCGCCTTCGTAAGGATAGGCGGGATTGGGCAGTTTGGAATAATATGCGTCCTTAATCTCGATGATGCCGCTGCCTGTTTCCGACAGGTTCATAAGATGGAAGCCGACCATGACCCCGGTGGCTTCGACGTCGTTGAAACCGGGCTTGCCGATGTATTGCTTGCCGTCAAGAGTGTCGGGTATGCTGATTACATAATTGTGCCATTCGCCGTTCAATTCCCGCGTATTGGGATCAAGATCGGGATCCAGGGTTTCAGTGAAAGGAACCACCAAAACCTCATGATTGTCGTCATATCTGAACCCGATTGCCAAGTCTTGAACGGACGCCCCGGCGAAGCCCCGGATTCTTAATACCAAGTATTGATATGCCGCCGAGCCATTGTTGGCGGAGCCGGCTTGCTTGTATAAAGCGCCGTCCGGATTATTGCCGATCTCGCCGGAATAGCCGACCGATATATAGGGCTGGTCCGCCATTATTAGCGCGTTCGCGAATATTGCTGAATCCATTATCTCTGAGGACTCAAAGGAATTGATCAGCTGATCGAAATCGCCATTGAAGATTCTTCCCGAATAAGCAGGAGAATCGGGAATACCGACGAATCCGTACTGAGCGTAAAGCTCAATATCCGCCGTTATAGCCGAATCAGCGTCGAACTCCTCGCCTTCAACCAGCCATTTTTCAAAGGTGAAATACTGCTTTTCCGGCGTCGGAAGGTCTGTTAGTTTCGATCCTTTCGCGACAATCCGGCTCGCGATCGCCGTCCCGCCGACAGTGTTGAAGGTAACCTCAACCTCGTTCCATTCCGCTACCAGCGTGATGTTCTCGGTTATCGGCGCGTCGAAATCGAACGGCTCGCCGTTAAGAAGCCATTGTTTAAAGGTAAAACCTTCCCTGACGGGAGCGTCGGGCGCCGTGAGCTTGGAGTTTTTGTTGATTGTCACGGGGTCGATTGCCAATCCGCCGTTCGCGTCAAAAGTGACGACTACCTTGTCCGGGGCGACCGCTTCCCATTCCGCGACCAACGTAATGTTTCCGGTCACAGCTTCGTCGAAATCAAATGGCTCCCCGTTAAGCAACCATTGCTTGAAGACGAACCCGTCTTTAGTCGGGCTTGTCGGACGAGCGACCTTTTCGTTTTTCGCAACGCTTTGCGAAGCGACGTCCGTCCCACCGGCGCTGTCAAAAGTGACCGTGAACAATTCCGTCCACTTGGCGACCAGAGTAATGTCTTTCTCAACCGGCTGATCGAAATCGTACATCTCATCATCCAAAGCCCAATAATCAAATCTGAATCCGGATTTCTCGGGATTGGTCTTGGGTTCTTCGACTTTTTTACCTTTTACAACCTCTACGACCGTAGGGGTTGTCCCGTTGTCCGCGTCAAACGTTACCTTGTATTTTATTTCTCCGCATGCGAATAATAAAATACCGAATATGACCAACAAAAACACGTTAAACGTGGCCGTGATGATTTTTTTCATTTTCCATACCTCTCTTTATTATAATGGTTTATTCATAAACACTGATTTCGGAGAATTGCGCGCCGTAACCGCCGGGCGCGGTATTCGCGGTAACAATAAAAAGTATCGAGCGCATATCCACGGCTTCATCCAAAGTGATTGACACCATATTGCCCTTAGACCCGTCGAACAAATAATCCGCCGGGCCGTCAAACAACGAAATCCAGTTTTCCGAATCGATCGACGTCTCCGCCGACGCGGAATATTTTATCTCGATTGTCTGGATCCTGTTTGGCCAACTCGAAAGGGGCGGCAGATGCAAATTGATAATTCTCACGCCGTATACTTCCCCCATGTCAACGACGACCCAACCCGGCCAAAGATTCTTCTTTGACTCAAAATACGTCGTAACGTCGCCGTCGGTCATTTTTTCCGGATTATAGACGTCCTCATAAGGACTCGCGTATGGCGTTTTCCCGAATGCCAACGAAGCCGGGTAAAACTCTATATATCTTAAAAATGGGTTTTGCGGATAAACTTCGGAATCATAGTAGTGGAAACGCAGCTGAATGGCGATATAATCGCCCGGTTGGATTCTAATGTCGACGTAATTATTCTTCGAAGGCGAAAACTCGTAATTCTCGCCGTTTAATTTTTTTGAAAATATCGGCAAGCCCGTTTCCGCTTTGATGTTCGTGGCCGCGTAAACGGAAATATTTTGCATCAGAAAGTACATGGAGTCCTCTTCGCCAAACAGGCGGATCGAACCGACTTTATGAGCGCCGTCGAAGATGACCGATACCGCCACGTAGTCTGTTCTGGTTGCCCCGTCCTTCCAGGGGGCCGCCTTGAATAGAGAATCATCGTCCGATAGGATATTGTCTATTTCAAAACCGATCTGATGATGATTTCCTTCCGATAACCCGCCCCAGTCGCTTGTCGATACACCGTAAGTCGCTCGCACGGTAAAGTCGCCGGCAATTTTCGTCCCGGCATACGGGGGCTCCGCGGTGGACACGGCAAAGGATGGTATTTCTATCGCGTCCTGAACCCGCGCCGGAACGACAGTTTTTTCAACCGTATAATCATCTTCCAAATCAAGCTCATAGTAATGATAAACCCCGGAACCGGTCGCCTTCTCTGAAGAAAGGAAGTGTATTTCCGACACAAAATTATTGGCGTTAATCGCGGAAAGATCGGAAACCGACGAGCCGTGAAAATCAACATTTGCGAAATAAATATTGCTAATATTTTTGTTCGCGTCAAAACCGTTCATCCTTATCAAAAGATCATATTCGTCGGATCCGTGCTTCTTTTCGTTTATCACTTTGATATTTTCGAAATATATGTTTTTGATCGTTCCTCTTTCATATTGCGATTTGGACCAGTCCGCGTTAAAAGCGATCGTCATATCAATAAAATAATTGTCATAAGTTTCCGTCCAGATATCGCCGACGCCCTGGGCGTCCTCAATCGTGATGTCCCGGAAATAGACATTGCTTATGTCGGCCTGGTCGGCGTTATGAATGCTCATCACCGCTTTATGATAACTATGCAGAACGGTGATGTCTTCAAAAACGACATTTTCGATTTTTGCTCCGTAGGTTTCGTAACCCACTTCCATTGACTGGGCCAGATCCGTCCAGACGATATTGTTCGAAAAAGTTACGTTCTTTGTTGAAGCGTTGTTGGTATTCTTTACAACCAACGAGTCATCCCAGGATCTTACGAAAGAATTCTTCACGATAACATCCTCGCATGACTGGACGGATATGCCGTCGCCGTTCGGTCTTGCGGTAATGATTTTAATGTTGTCAATAACCAGGTTTTTTGTCTGTTGGGCGTGAATCGCCCACCCGGCGGGGTCAAGAAAAGCGATTCCTTCGATATGCACCCCGTCGCAATGCTGCAGTTCGACGGGAATAGCCCGCTGAGCCGCTTCTTCCCGCGGATAAATGGATCCCGATATGATGCCCCGGCCCCGGATTGTGATGTCCGATAATCCGTAGGCGTGGAATTGCCCGTATACCAGGGCGCCCCCGGCAATATAAACCGTCTTCCCCGATTCAAGCGGAATGCTGTCGGTCTTCCAAACGCCCGGACCGATATAAATGATGTCGTCGTCGTTCTCGGCCTCTTCCGCGGTTATCGGGTCGGTTTCAATCGGATTCGCGAACAAATGAATGACTTCCTGAATTACGGAGCCGTTATTGGGCTGTGGAACGGGGTC
>FZPS01000049.1_pt50 | contig 12130 bp, 11 predicted proteins | sample 1817821 | NCBI WGS metagenome assembly FZPS01 (sample SAMEA104158645, study PRJEB21678) | metagenome | place: Germany | collected 2015-04-21 | reverse complement strand
AAATTAGTATTCTTTTGAATATATTTTTCTTCTTGATGAATAGATCATGGGATAACGTTATTACTCCAAAGTCAGCAATACCTAACGCTTCTTCAATATCAAAGTTTTTAATGCCCTGAATTTTTCTCTTATGTATATGTGGTTCACAACCAATAATAGTATATCCTCGATCAAGCAATATATGACACAACTTCAATAACGGACTATTAAGCAAATCATCAACATTTGCTTTATAAGAAAGACCAAAAACACAAATGGCTTTTGCCCTATCAAAATTTATAGCTTTTTCTATACCTTCTTCTGTATTCGAACCTAAAATCCTATCATTGTCTCGTAACTCGTTTAAAATATGACCAAGTATAACACGTTCTGGCGTATGAACAACATAAAAACTACTTTTAGGAAGGCCACTTTCTTTTGAAATAATATCTGTTACCATAGAAGTTGTCCCAAGTGGGATAGTTGATTCAACCACAACAAGATTATTCTCTTGAATTACCGTTGCAATCATGCTTGCAGCCTTATAAACATAAGATAAATTTGATTTTGGTTCATTATCAATTATGTTTATAGGTGTTTGCACTGCAATATAAAAAATATCCGCTGGAATTATACCGGTCTCAAAATGTAGCTTGCCAGATAACATTGATTTTTCAAAAGCTTCTTATAAGCCCGGTTCTTCTATATGAATCTTTCCATTTTTAAGTGTTTGGATAACCATCAGATTAATATCTACACCTGTTACATCATAATCAGCGTCTGCTAATATGATAGAAGTAGGAAGACCTATATAACCCCAACCTAAGACTACCACCTTTTCCATAATGCAAGCATCCCTTCTAAATATTTTTCATTTATAATGTTTGTACCTCCACTGTTTTAAAAAATATTTTTTCCACATATGCCCTTTTGTTGTTTTCACTATATCAACACCATTTTTAAAATGTAAGAAACAATATTTTCTTGCCACACAATAATTTCTTTGTTTGTTAAAATCTAGATTTTGCCCAGTTTCTAATAAAGGAAGAAATTATTTGTTTTTTCTCATAAAATACTGTAACCAAAATCTAATAATGAATTACTGAAGGCTCTTACTAGTCTTTTATTGGCGAACTGGCGAACTGTAATAGATATAAAAAAAGATAGGAGTGAATCTCTCACCCTATCTTTTTTTCACTTTTCTCCATAAGATAATAATCGAATGGCATTTAGAATTACTAAAAGAACACTAACTTCATGAACTAACATGCCAATGGATAAAAAGACTAGCTTCGATACAACGCCAAACAGAAGAAATGCTGCTACTCCAATAGCAAAATAAATATTTTGTTTCATATTCCTAACTGTTGCACGACTTAACCCAATGGCATAGGAAATCTTGTTAAGATTACCTGACATTAAAACCACATCTGCTGTCTCCAGGGCTACATCTGTTCCTGTACCACCCATTGCAATTCCAATATCAGCTGAAGCTAAAGCAGGAGCATCGTTGACTCCATCTCCTATCATGGCAATACTCCCAACTTCTTGTTGCAATTGTTTAAGGATCCTTACTTTATCTTCTGGTAATAATTCAGCATAATAGTTATCAATACCCAGTTCTTCTGTAATGGAAGCGGCAGCTCTTTGGTTATCCCCTGTTAACATCACAATCCTCTTTATCCCTTGATCTCTTACTTCTTGAATTAATTTCTTGGCATCTTTTCGAATTGTATCAGCTATGGATATAGCACCTAGTATTTCTTCTAAAGTAGAAATTAATACAACTGTTTGCCCTTTTTCTTCTTCTTTTTGTATATAGGTTTCTTCTTCTTTCGGTATTGAAATACCATATTCAAATAATAGGGCCCGGCTTCCTATTGCATATGTTTTTCCTTGTATCTCCACTATAACACCTTTACCGACTATCAGTTGAGATGCCTCTGGTTCTTGCTGAAAAGAACCAAATCTTTTTTCTCCTTCTGCAATAATGGCCTTACCTAAAGGATGTTCTGAATACATTTCCCCAACGGTTGCTAGTTTTAAAATCTCATCCTCTGTCCACTGATCTACAAAAGACTTGACCTTAGTAACACTAGGCTTTCCTTCCGTCAATGTTCCTGTCTTGTCAAATGCAATTATCTTAGTAATACCTAACTTTTCAATAATCTCACCGCCCTTGATCAGTACTCCATGTTTAGCCCCATTTCCAATCCCTGCTACAATAGAAACAGGTGTAGATATGACAAGAGCTCCAGGACAGGCAATCACCAACAATGTCAATGATAGAACCAAATCCCTTGTAATAAGGTATAGGAAAAGAGCAAAAACAATAATGCCCGGTGTATAATACCTAGAAAATTGTTCAAGGAAACTTTGGGTTTTTGCTTTTTTGTCTTGTGCTTCTTCTACCATTTCAAGGATCCTTGCAAAAGTTGTATCTTCTCCTACTCTTTCTGCTTTAATTTTGAGATAACCAGATTCAATGACAGTACCAGAAAAAACAGAGTCTTCTTGTTTTTTATTCACTGGAATGGATTCTCCTGTAATAGCAGCTTGATTTACATAAGCATTTCCTTCTATCACCATTCCATCTACTGAAATTTTTTCCCCTGGTTTTACTACAACAATATCATCTTTTTTCACTTCATCTGAAGATATTTCCAACTCTACACCATCTCGAATGATTATAGCCCGATCTGGTGCTAAGTCTAATAAAGCTCTAATAGAAGATCTAGTTTTCTCTAAGGTTTTAAATTCTAAATAATCACCTAACATAAATAAAAAAGTAACTGCTGCTGCTTCCCAATACTCTCCAATAAAAATAGCACCTAAAACAGCCAAAGTGACTAAAGCATCAATACCTACAATCTTAAATCGTAGACTTCGAAAAGCATTGATTAAAATAGGGGTTCCTGCCACCACAGCTGTACTAAGCATAACTAGATTTGTAACGACGAGGGGTACATGAGTATACTTTAAAATAAGGGATAGAAGAATTAATACTCCGGATACAGCCACTCTTTGTTTCTTATTCCATTTGACCATCTTCCACCTCCTTTGTTTCTTAAAAACAACCCTTTTGTCTTTTTTGTTTTTCTCCTAGTACTGTAAATCCCAAAGCTTCTATAATCTTTTTTAAGTCCTCTGATTGTACAATGGATTCCTCAAAAGTTATTTTTGCTTTACTGGCATTAAAAAGAACTTCTGCTCTTTCCACTCCCTTGGTCCTTCTAAGGGCACCTTCAATTTTAGCCATACAGCTTGGACATGTTAATGTTTCTAACAAAAAAATAACGTTTGTCATAAAATATTCTCTCCTTTTCTTTTTTAGTTTATTAATCACTACCGTATCTTTATTATATATAACATTCACATGGAAGACTTTGATTTGAATCAAATTTCGCAATAAAAAACAACAGGTTTTAAACCTGCTGTTTTTTATTCGTTCTATTTTAATTTGTTTGCTTTATTCTAACGAATGAATATAGTCTACAAAAGCCTTGTCCACTCGTAAAATATGTTCTCGTAACCAAGTAAGCAGTATTCGATTGAGTGCCATGGTTACCGTCATCTTAGGTCCATTTTGTTCATATCTGCTTTTAATCTCTGCAATTTGTTTTATAAAATATTCATGCATTTCCTTGTGTTCCTTGTATTTAGGATATTTGTATTGTAGTTGTAATTCTTCTTCCATTGTAAAGTGAGTATGAACATATTCTTCTAAAAATTGAAGGGTCTCCTTCACTTCTTGCCTTGCTTTTCCTATATTATATGCTTCAATGACTTCATTGACTCGTTTAAACAACTCTTGGTGTTGTTCATCAATGGCTAAAAAACCTGTTTCTAAACTTTGATCCCATTGTATCACTGGATTGTTGCCTCCTTATTCTATGTACATTCCACTTGACTAGCGAAGGGTTGTTCCAGAATAATAATACGTTAAAATTTGATCATAAGTATAACCCTTTTCCGCCATTCCACGTGCTCCTGACTGACTCATACCTACACCATGACCCCATCCTTGTCCTTCAAATACAAATCCATCTTTAGGAGCACTCATTAAAGAATAAATTTTCATGTTTTTTTCTCCCTTAACCACAATACTTTGATCTTTATTGATTATGGTTCGGGTCATTTGATTTTCTCCTACCACAAACAAATTTTCTAGAGCTTTTGACTTTTTATCACTGCCCCAATTTCCTGTTGTATATACAAAGGTTGAAGAAAGCCCTTGGTTTTTTACTAACTGAAATTTGCGGCTTTTTAGATCCAACCAATATCGCATGGTTTCTTTTTTAAGAAAATGATCCCCTTTGGTACCCGTAATACGCAGTTCCAAAGCTCTTCCACTGGATGTATAACCCACCACATTTACATCCATTACTTCTCCAATATCTACACCATTTTTTTTCAATAGTTGTTCTATTTCTTTATTGGTTAATACTTGCCTCCAAAACCCTACTTCTGGTGCTGTCTCGTATAAATCTGGTACACCTCTTAGATACGCAACGGCTCCTGACCATACATTTTCAGAATCCTCCGTATGTCCTCCACTACTAGAAAAATAATAAGTGGCTACTAATTCATTCTGATGGTATAGAAGTTTTCCTTGGGTTTCATTCACTGCTTGAGTCGTTCGTGGATTCTCCACCGAATATCCTTTATACACTTGAGAAATGGTTGTATCACAAAGATCATAGGGTTCTTGTTCATATTTTCTTGTATAATACAGTTGATAAAGGGCATAATTGCGTGCTGCAACTGCTTGTGCCTTTAAAGATTCCATGGGCCAGGAAGGAATAATTTCGGCTGGTACGACTCCATATAAATATTCTTCAAAAGGTAATACATTAACAGGGGTAACGCCTTCTTCATCTAGTCTATGAAAGGTCATTTTACCTCTATACAAACGTCCTTCAATGTCCCATATAGCTACCCCATTCTTTTCATCACCCGTACCAAAGATAGGAACCAGCTTTTCACCACTTACAAAGAAAGAGATTCCTTCCCCTCCTCGAAATAAAATCCTTCTGTTTTTTTCTGTATCTTGTATAAAGGACAAATCGGAAACAGAAAGCTTAGATTGGATTTCTTGCATTTGCTGTAAATTAGCAAATCCTCCAACATCAATTCTCCAGTAACCAGGCTCTACATACATAGGATAAACCAATACTCCTTCTAATCCTACTTTGGATAAGAGTTGACTTTGGTTCAACGCATCTTTATATGTCGAGAAAGTAGCTTGTGAAATAAAATAATACTGCCCTGGTGCTGGTTGAACTTCATAACCTGCAGAAGACTCAAAGATGGTTTCTACCATCCACTGATTCCCTACTTCATACCCCAAAACTAAACTTGTATTCTTAATTACAATTTTTTTAGCATTATTAAAATATTGTTTTAATCCGATATGAATTTGATCAGGAATGATTACTTCCCCTTGAACTGGCACAAACCAACATAATATAAATATGTAACTAATAATCCATACATTCCACTTTTTATGTTTTTTTATCATGCAAAAAGACCTCCTTACTATTTCTATTATAAGGAGGTCTTTTATAAAAATCCAGTGTGTAATCAATTTGTAATAAATCGATTGTTATCTAGCTAGCCAACCACCGTCTACTGCAATGGTATAACCATTCACATAATCAGAAGCAGGTGATGCTAAAAATACAGCAGGTCCTGCTAAATCTTTAGGTAATCCCCAACGTCCTGCTGGAATACGTCCTAAGATTTCTTGACTACGATCTTCATCAGCACGTAAAGGTGCTGTATTATTGGTAGCCATATAGCCAGGTGCAATGGCATTCACATTAATATTATGTTTTGCCCATTCATTGGCTAGAAGACGAGTAAGTCCCATAACTCCACTTTTACTTGCTGTATAAGAAGGTACACGAATTCCACCCTGATAAGAAAGCATAGATGCAACATTAATAATTTTTCCACCTGTTTCTTGCTTCATAAACTGTTTTGCTACTGCTTGGCAGAAGAAAAATACGGTTTTGATGTTAATGTTCATTACATCATCCCAGTCTTTTTCTGTAAAATTAATGGCATCTTCTCTACGGATAATCCCTGCATTATTTACTAGTATGTCCACTTTACCAAAGGTTTCTACTGCTTTGTCAATGATTCCTTGAATAGGATCAATACTTAGTAAGTTAGCTTCAACGCCTACGAATTTTCGACCCATGGCCTCAATTTCTTTTTGTGTTTCTGGCATTGCTACATAGTCTACACCAACAATGTTAGCTCCCGCTTCTGCTAATCCTAATGCCATTCCTTGGCCAAGCCCTGTACTGGCTCCTGTTACAATGGCTACTTTACCTTTTAAATCAAATTGATCTAAGATCATTAAAATTACCTCCGTCCTTATTTTAAATCCTTCATAGCAACATGGTCCATATCTGAGAAAGTTTGGTTTTCACCAACCATACCCCAAATAAAAGTATAGTTTTTAGTTCCTACACCAGAGTGAATGGACCAGCTAGGAGAAATAACAGCTTGTTCATTTCTCATGATGATATGTCTTGTTTCATCAGGTTCGCCCATTATATGGAATACTACAGAATCTTCATCCATATCAAAATATAAATACACTTCCATTCGTCGATCATGTGTATGCGTAGGCATTGTATTCCATACACTACCAGGTTCTAATGCTGTCATACCCATTGTTAATTGACAACTTTTAACAGTTGTAGGTATGATATATTTATTAATCGTACGACGATTGGCTTCTTCTTGACTTCCCAATGTTTCTTTTTCTGCTTGTGAAATGTCAATTTTTACAGTTGGATATGTTTTGTGTGCAGGTGCACTATTAATATAAAACTTTGCTGGCTTGTTAGGATCTACGCTAGAGAATTCAATATTTTTGTTACCCATTCCAATATAAATTCCATCTCGTGGACCCATTTCATATTTTTCTCCGTCAATGGTAATGATACCAGCTTCTCCAATATTGATTACTCCTAATTCTCTTCTTTGTAAAAAGAAATCTGTTCCTAAATCTTTTTGTGTATTTACATTTTGTTCTAAATTAAGTGGTTCTGTTGTAGGACAAGCACTTCCTGCAATGATACGGTCTACATGGCTGTATACAAACTTAATTTCACCAGGTACAAAAAGGCCATCAATAAAGTACTCTTCTCGTAGTCTCTCGGTGTCATAATGTTTCATATCTTTTGGGTTTGTTGCATTGCGAATATCCATAATCAATATCCTCCTTAATATTATATATGATGAACAGCAAATGCTGTTTTATCTTAGCTTGAACTTCTTTCAATCAAAGTATGCCCAACAATTGTCTTTGTACAACAAATTTCTTCATCCATGATCAATTGAACCAATTGATCAACAGCAAGGATACCCATTTTTTGAAAGGGAATATGAATGGTCGTAAGAGTTGGTTTAGAATAAGCTGCAATTTCTACATCATCCATTCCTACTACTGCAATGTCTTCTGGCACCTTATAACCATAACTTTCCGCAATATGCATGAATTTTATCGCATGAGAATCACAAATACCAAAATAGGCTGTAGGAAGTTCTTTTGAAGACAATATCTCGTGAATCTTTTTCTCCCATTCTTTTGAATCTTGAACAGAACAAAAGTATTCATCTGAAACTTTTATGTCATTTTTATGAAATGCTTCTCGATACCCTTCCATTTTATCTTCATCTACTTTAAGCCGATCTGGCTTTCCAATGACAGCAATTTTTTGATGTCCTTTTTGAATAAGATAGTTTACTATGTCATAGGCAGCTTGTTTTAAATCTACTGCTACATAACTAATATCTCTTTCTTCAAAAACTCGATTCACAAAAATATGGGGAATCTTTTTACTTCGCAGCATTTCCATTTCTAACTTCTCGTCTTCTTTGTTCTTTCCTATAACAATAACACCTTTCAATTCCTTTTCAGTGTTCCAACGCTCATAATCTTGCAAAATTTGATCTCCGGTATGTCTCACTAAATTGATACGAATTCCTTTTTCATCTGCTCGCTGTGTAATTCCTTGAACAATTTCTGTAAATCCTTGAAAGCCTTCAAAGTTTTTTGCGATGCTTACATCAATACTAATATTATGATGCTTATAAATAAGTTCTGTTTTATAATTGAGTTCTTCCATGGCTTGAATAATAGCCTTCTTTGCATCAGCACGCACGTTGCTTCCATTTAAGAATCGGAATACAGTACTTCGTGAGACTCCTGATTTTTTTACTACATCTTCTATCGTTGCCACATTTGTTCCTCCTAGCCATAGGATACCTATAAGTTATGCCCGAAGATAAAAATATCATGCAAGTGAAACTTTCGTTTCATTTACATGATATCATATTTTAAATCCCTAGGCAAGTATTTTTTATATTATTCTCGTAAACGAACTTCCAGTTCTGTTTCTAATCCATGAAGTATTTTTTTCATAATTTTATTAATTTCTTCTTCTGTTAGCGTTCGCTCTTTGTCTCTAAAGAGTAAAGAGTAGGCTACTGATTTATGCCCTATCTTTACTTGTTCTCCTTGATAAACATCAAATAACTCATAGCTTTCTAATAATTTTCCACCACGTTGTTCGATCATCTTTTCAATTTCTCGTACAGGAATCTCTTCTTTGACTAATAAAGCCAAATCTCGAACCATCGCTGGAAATTTAGGCAATGGTGTGTAACTACGTTCCATGGTTGCTTTTTGGATAACTTTAGGTAAATCAACTACCCCTATATAGACTCTTGAATCAATGCTATATTGTTTAAGCACTTTAGGATGAATTTCTCCTACATAACCTACTTCTTCTCCATCTAAATGAATGGCAGCACATCGTCCCGGATGCATCCATGGTAAGTTGTGTTCTGAAATATACTCTACCTGCTTTGTTAAATGAAATCTTTCAAAAAAAGTCTCAACTACACCTTTTGCATCATAAAAATCTTCTTCACCATACATACCAAAGGTAAGTTGTACTCGTTCATCAGGTAACTCTTGTAAGGGTAGGCTTTTAGCTAGATAAATTTTGGCTAATTCATAAAGTCGAACAGCCTCATTTCTTCGATTATAATTAGTAGACAAGCATTGTAACATTCCATGTAAAGGTGTTGTACGCATAACGCTAAAGTCTTCACCTAAAGGATTGGCAATACGAATTCCTTGTCGTAAAGGGTGATCTTGAGAAAGTAAAAGCCAATCAAATACTTTGGGACTTTCAAAAGAATAAGATAAAGACTCATAAAATCCTTGCGCTTCCATAACGTTTCGTGTCATTTCTTCAATCTTTTGTTTATGAGTTTCTTTCCCTACTGTAGGTGTTCCTGTAGCTAACGTTGTAGGAATTCGATCATATCCATAGAATCTTGCTATTTCTTCTGCTAGATCTGCTTCTATTAGCAAATCAGAACGGAAAGTTGGAGGTATAACAATCTTTTTTTCCGGATCCACTTGACATTGAATTCGTTTTAAAATGTCTACCATCTCTTCATGAGAAATCTCTGTTCCTAATAGGCGATTAATGCTCTCTGGATCATAAGAGATTGTTAAACTTTTTCTTGGGTTAGGGTAAGAGTCAAGAATTCCTCCTACAATTTCTCCTGCTCCCAATTGTTCTATTAATTGTGCTGCTCGATTTAAAGCTTCGATTACAAGGTTTGGATCTAAACCTTTTTCAAATTTGCTGGAAGCATCTGTTCGTAATCCTAATTTTTTAGAAGTAAGACGAATATTGGTACCATCAAAGTTGGCTGATTCTAATAATAAGGTTTGAGTGTCTTCTGTTACTTTTGAATTTTCTCCACCCATAATTCCCGCAATAGCTACTGGTTTTTCTCCATCAGCGATAACTAGCATAGAAGCATCTAATGTTCTTTCAATTTCATCTAGTGTAACAAAAGTTTCCTTTTCTCTTGCATTACGAACAATGATCTGAGCTCCTGCTAATTTATTTAAATCAAAAGCATGTAGAGGCTGCCCCATTTCTAGCATGACATAATTAGTAATATCCACAATATTATTAATGGGTCGAATTCCAGATGCCAAAAGATATTTTTGCATCCACTTAGGAGATGGATTGATTTTTACATTTTTTACAACCCTAGCTGCATACCGAGGACAAAGGCCTGTATTATCAATACGAATTTGGGCAAAATCTTCGATTTTTTCCTCATTCTCCTTTACTTCAATTTTAGGATATTGAAATGTTTTTTTAAAAGTAGCTGCCGCTTCTCTTGCAACTCCAAGGATACTATAGCAATCTGGACGATTGGATGTAATCTCATACTCTACTACAATATCATCTAATCCAAAGAAAGGTTTTACATCACTTCCTAAAGGAAGTTCTTCTTGAAAAATATAGATTCCATCTTCAGGAGCATCTGGAATATCCTTAGGTTCAAAACCTAATTCCTCCACTGAACATAACATTCCATTGGACTCAATTCCTCTAAGTTTTCCTTTTTTGATTTTGATTCCTCCTGGAAGAGTAGAACCGTGAAGAGCTACAGGTACTATATCCCCTTCTGAAATATTATTGGCTCCTGTTACAATTTGTAATGTTTCTGTTCCTATATCAATATTCGTAATCACTAATTTATCTGCATCTGGATGGGGTTGAATGGATACAATTTTTCCTGCCACTACCTTTTTAATCTCGGCACCTAATTCTTCATAACTTTCAACCTTTGTACCTGATAAAGTCATTGCATCAATATAAGTTTTTATATCACAATCTAAAGGAACATATTCTTTTAACCACGACATTGGAATATTCATAACTTGATTCTCCTTTCTTAAAACTGTTTTAAAAATCGAATATCATTTTCATAAAGCAAACGTAGATCTTCAATTCCATAACGTTGTAAAGCAATTCGTTCAAGCCCCATACCAAAAGCAAAACCACTATACTCCTTGGGATCAATGCCTACCATTTCTAATACTCGAGGATGCACCATTCCACAACCTAGGATTTCAATCCACCCACTTCCTTTACAGACTCGGCATCCTTTTCCACCACACATAAAGCAAGAAACATCCATTTCTGCACTAGGCTCTGTAAAAGGAAAGTGGTGAGGGCGAAACTTTACTTCCGCATTTTGTCCGAATAATTCTTTTGCAAAAACTGCTAAAGCACCCTTCAAATCTCCCATTGTAACATTTTTATCCACAACCAAGCCTTCGATTTGATGAAAAACTGGGGAATGAGTTGCATCTACTTCATCAGAACGATAAACCCTACCTGGAGCAATAATTCGAATAGGAGGTTGTTTTTTCTCCATGACCCGTACCTGAACAGGAGATGTTTGGGTTCGTAATAAAAAATCCCCCGAAATATAAAAGGTATCTTGTTCGTCTTTGGCTGGATGATTAGCTGGTATATTTAAAGCTTCAAAGTTATAGTAATCTTCTTCAATTTCAGGACCTTCCGCAATTTCATACCCCATACCAAGAAAAATATCTTTGATTTCATCCAAAACAATATGCATGGGATGACGATGTCCTAAGGATTTTTTTCGGCCAGGAATGGTCACATCGATGACTTCTTGTTTTAATTTTGCTTCTTGTGCCTTTTCGGTAAGAATTTGTTTTACTTCTTCTAGCTGGGTTTCTAAAGTATTTCTAACTTCATTGGCCAATTGCCCAATCACGGGACGTTCTTCACTTGATACATCTTTCATACCCCGTAATACTTGGGTTAATTCTCCTTTTTTTCCTAAATATTTTACACGAATTTCATCCAAGGCTTTAAGATCTTGAACTTCTGTAAAAGCAGCAATTGCTTTTTGTTGTATTTGTTGTAATCGTTCTCTCATTCAATAAACTCCTTTCGTTTTAAAAAATGCAATAAAAAAACTCCGCCCCTAAAGGGACGAAGTGATTCCGCGGTACCACCCTATTTTCTACTGAAAAAAATATTTCATCAGCAAACTCTCATCAGTGTAACGGACTGACCGGCATTTCCTACTACTTGATTTTTCAGAAATGCAACTCCAGTGGGAACTTCAACAAGTTTTGAACCTTAAGAATGTTTTCAGCCGGTGACATTCTCTCTCTGGCAGGAAAAATTTGTTTACTCTTCACTTTCATTGTTATTATCCATATCTTAAATATACTTTTTTATTACTCCTATACCAATCCTCAATAAAATAC
>FZPS01000059.1_pt95 | contig 12143 bp, 9 predicted proteins | sample 1817821 | NCBI WGS metagenome assembly FZPS01 (sample SAMEA104158645, study PRJEB21678) | metagenome | place: Germany | collected 2015-04-21 | reverse complement strand
CATCATAGGTTTGTATAGGTAATCGGGAACGAAAATCGTCATAACTTTGAATAGAGCTGAAATTATATTTTTTCCCCCACTCAGTATCTTTAGCTGCATCCAAAAGATTATGCAAAACCTCTTCTTGTAGATCAACTGCATAGTTGGCATACAGATCTATTTCTTTTAACCGAGGATTAAAAATTGCTTTTGCTATTTTTGTTATACTCATTGTAACTTCCATTAATAAAAACAAAAGATATAAAGAACTTTTATCTCTTTTGTTGATACAAAATTAATCTTTTATATCAATCAAATGAATTTAATTGGGAAAACAATTAAAATAAACCGTTACTCAGCATGAAAAAATAAGGAAGAGGATATCATACCAAAAAGCAAAGGAGAATTCATATTTTTCAGATAACTTTTAAGTATAGACGCTTATTTAGATCTGAAATTCACTTTTCAAAAAACAATGAATCAATCTCTTTATTCTTTCGGATTTTCTTTATCGCCATCTCGGAGGCTTTTTGTTGCGACTCCTTCTTAGAATAGCCAACTCCTTGGCCACAGGAAACTCCGGAAATCAACACTTCGGTTTGGAACATCGGATTATTATGTTCGTCAAAGAATTGTTCAATCAGTTCGAAAGAAACCTCAATCTTATTCTTTTGGCTCCACTCAACCAGCTTTGATTTAAAATTCACCTCTTTTTGAGCCAGTTTATCCAAATCGATATACTCATTGATAATTTTATTCTCAAAGAACCATTTACAATAATAGTACCCTCTATCCAGATAGATTGCTCCTATTAGAGCTTCAAAAGCATTACCACACAGGGAGTGATTATGAGCCGGAGAAGGAAGATCACACTTGATCAATTTATCCAAACCAATTTCAACGGCCAACTTATTCAAAGACTCCCGTTGCACAATTTTTGAACGCAGATTCGTTAAGAAACCCTCGTGATTATGACTAAAATAACTATAAACCAAATCCCCCACTACAGCATCTAAAATAGCATCTCCTAAAAACTCCAATCGCTCATTATTGATTAAACGACCCGTTTTCGGTGAACGGACAGCTATTGACTTATGCAATAGGGCATGTTCATAATATTGAATATGATGAGGGAAGAAACCGAGGATGTTATAAAACAAAAAATACGACTCCCGCTTAGAATTTAGCAGAAGTCGTATTTTATCTATTTGATTTCGCCACTTGACGTTAATCATTATATTTCTTAAAAACAACACAAGCATTATGACCTCCAAAACCAAAAGTATTAGAAAGTGCATAATTCACTTCTCTCTTTTGAGCCTTGTTAAATACAAAATTCAAGTCATAATCAATATTCTCATCTTTGTCGTCTTCAGCATGATTTATAGTAGGCGTTATTATACCTTCTCTCATAGACAAGATACAAGCAATAGCCTCTACTGCTCCTGCAGCACCCAATAAATGACCCGTCATAGATTTCGAAGAACTAATGCTCAACTTATATGCATGATCACCAAACACCTCTTGAATAGCCTTAACTTCAGACACATCACCTACCGGCGTTGAAGTACCATGAACATTGATATAATCTATTTGATCCGGTCTTATATTTGCATCTTCCAATGCATTTTCCATTACTAGACGTGCACCCAATCCATCAGGATGAGAAGCTGTTATATGATATGCATCCGCAGACATTCCTGCTCCACAAAGTTCTGCATAAATTTTAGCTCCTCTTGCTTTTGCATGTTCTAATTCTTCCAGGATTAAACAACCTCCTCCTTCACCTAATACAAAGCCATCACGGCTTGCACTAAATGGACGAGAGGCCGTAGCCGGATCATCATTACGGGTAGAAAGAGCATTCATTGCATTAAACCCTCCTACACCAGCAGCTGCAACTGCAGCTTCCGATCCTCCTGAAACAATAACATTGGCTTTACCTAAACGGATAAGATTAAAGGCATCTGCTATGGCGTTGGTAGACGTTGCACAAGCAGAACAAACCGAATAATTCGGGCCACGAAATCCGTATTGAATAGAAATATGCCCAGCCGCTATATCAGCAATCATTTTTGGAATAAAGAAAGGATTATATCGAGGTCCTTTTTCTTGGTTCTGAGCATAATATCCCACCTCTTCTTCAAATGTGTGTATTCCTCCGATACCGGATCCGAAGATTACACCCACACGATTTAAGTCTGTTTTCTCTAAATCCAAACCTGAGTCTTCAACAGCTTCCTTAGCAACTACTACTGCATATTGAGTATAAAGATCCATTCTTCGGGCCTCTTTGCGAGGAATAAATTCAGAAGAATCGAAATTTTTAACTTCACATGCAAATTGAGTTTTAAATTGAGATGCGTCAAAATAAGTAATAGGTCCTGCACCACTTACACCTGCTTTGAGGTTCTTCCAGAATTCCGGAACTGTATTACCTATAGGAGTAAGAGCTCCAAGACCTGTTACTACGACTCTTTTTAATTCCATTCGTATGAAATTCTAATTATTTTGCGTGTTCTTCGATATAAGAAACAGCATCTCCAACAGTAGCAATCTTTTCAGCTTGATCATCAGGAATTGAGATACCAAACTCTTTTTCAAATTCCATTATAAGTTCTACTGTGTCAAGAGAGTCTGCTCCAAGATCATTGGTAAAACTCGCTTCATTTGTAACCTCAGAATCTTCAACTCCTAATTTATCTACGATAATCGCTTTTACTCTTGATGCAATTTCTGACATAACTTTAATTTTTTAGTTAATAAATTGTTTTAATTTCTATAAATTTGCCCACAAAGGAAGAAATTAATATTAATGAATGCAAGTAATTATATAACAAAAAGCATTTTCTTGCACACTTTTCCCTATTTTGTGCACAATTTTAACACTTATGAATAAGAATATAGCCATTTTTGCTTCCGGCTCGGGTAGCAACGCTGAAAAGATTATCCAGTACTTTAAGGCAAGAGAAACCGCTCAAGTGGTTTGTGTCTTTTCCAATAAATCGGATGCTTTTGTTTTAGAAAGAGTCCAAAAATATAATATCCCCACGCAATATTTCCCATTGAAAGACTGGAAACAACCGGAACCCATAATAGAAAGACTGAGAGAGTTCAAGGTGGATTATATCATTCTTGCCGGCTTTCTATTGAAGATACCTCAGACATTGATTGATCTTTACCCCAATAGAATCATAAACATTCACCCGGCCCTACTTCCTAAGTATGGAGGAAAAGGCATGTATGGAAAACATGTACATGAGGCTGTGATAGAGGCGCAAGAAACGGAAAGTGGAATCACCATTCATTATATTGACGAAAATTATGATGAAGGTACAACCATTTTTCAAGCAACCTGTAAGGTCTTGCCCACCGATACGCCCGATAGTCTGGCAGAAAAGATACATCTATTGGAACATGAACATTTCCCTAAGGTGATTGAACAAATCATAACCACTAAATAATATAGGCTTCTTTCTCCCTTCGTATAGGATAATGTCCCCGCAAATATTCAAATTGAGAAGGATCGGATTTCAGCAGATCATTATCGTTCATCGGATTATAGATTTCCAGTAAACGATCTTCCGGGGTTCTGCTCTTCAAAACAGGATTAAGCGGAGGGGGAGGTACTAGTTTATGATCATAAGATAAATTAAAAAACCGGCAAAAGGCATCCAAAGCCATTCGGGTAGCATTTACTTTTGCATCCGCAGAATAACCTGCAATATGTGGAGTTCCGATAAAAGTCTCCTTCAATAGATTTAAATTAATTTGAGGTTCGTTTTCCCAGACATCCAGAATGACTTCACTAACCATACCGCTTGCAATCGCCTTTAATAGGGCCTCGGTCTGAACAACTTCTCCTCTTGAAGTATTTATTAGTATCGGTTTTTTCTTTAATCCGTTAAAAAAGGAATCATCTGCCAGATGAAAGGTCTTAAAGCGGCCCTCTTGATGCAAAGGAACATGAAAGGTTAGTATATCAGCCTCATCCACCAATTCATTTAAGGAATAAAACACGCCATCTTCCTCCTCCTCACGGGGTAGATCGTTTAATAGCACAGACATACCATACTTATGAGCTAATTCAATGACTCTTTTCCCTACATTCCCACCGCCAACAACACCAATCGTTTTTCCTTCAAGACAGATACCTCTCTTTTTCAACAGAATAAAGACAGATTCCATATATTGTCCTACGGATGAGGAATTACAACCCGGAGCATTTTCCCAAACAATTCCTTTCTCCTTACAATAATCAACATCAATATGATCATACCCCACAGTAGCTGTTGCTATAAATTGAATTTTACTATTCTCCAATAGATCCTTGTTACAACGGGTTCGGGTACGTACTATCAAGGCATCAGCATCTTTCACATCATGTGCTTTGATCTCTCTTCCGGGAAGAAAAACCACTTCATCCACCAAAGAAGTAATCACATTCCGGATGTACGGAATCTTATCATCTACAATAACTTTCATTGACCTTATTATATATAAAGGACAAAAGTAGAAAAAAGAGAAGGATTCTGCTTTTCTTTTTAAAAGAAAAAAAGAATCCTCTTTTATTAAATTGATAAAAAAGCTGAAATCACAATAAATGAGCACATTAAAACAGGTTTGTCATTGACTCCCCATTAGAATATTTTTTATCTTTGCAATGTCTCTCTCTGAAGTAAGAGGTTTTAACCTTTTACTATTAATAAACACAACATCAAAATTTTACGATATGACAACCTCAATACAGCACAAAACTTATATTCAGAAATATCTTCCTGATGTTATAGTCATCCTGCTGTTTATCATACTTTCTGTTGCCTATTTTACCCCTGCAGTCATGGAAGGACGCATTTTATTTCAACACGATACCTCAGCGGGTATAGGTGCAGGTCAAGAGGCTGCGAAATATAAAGAAGAAACCGGAAAAACGACTCGCTGGACCAACTCCTTATTCAGTGGTATGCCAACCTACCAGATTGCTCCTTCTTACACATCAACAAAAGTTTTAAATGGGGCTGAAAAGGTATATAGCTTATTGCTACCTGAGTATGTTTGGTTAACATTCATAATGATGTTAGGCTTCTACATCCTTTTGCGTTCTATGGGAATCTCTCCCTGGATATCCGGCTTAGGAGGTATTTTATGGGCTTTCTCATCCTATTTCTTCATTCTCATTTCGGCCGGTCACATCTGGAAGTTCATCACACTGGCTTATATTCCTCCCACCATAGCAGGAATTGTATTGACCTATCGTAAGAAATATTTATTAGGAGCCATCGTCACGGCCTTATTCATGGCACTCCAGATCAAGTCGAACCACATCCAAATGAGCTATTACTTCCTCTTTGTCATCTTATGCATGGTCATTGCTTTCTTTCTTGAGGCAAGGAAGAACAAAGAACTCCCCCACTTCTTCAAAGCAAGTGCCATACTGCTTATAGCCGGGACAATTGGGGTACTTACCAATATCTCAAACCTTTACCACACCTACCAATACAGCAAAGAAACCCTGCGTGGTAAAAGTGAACTGGTACATCAAGGGGAAAAGGAGAAACAAACCAGTAGCGGATTAGACCGGGATTATATTACACAATGGAGTTATGGCATAGGGGAGACTTTTACTCTTTTGGTACCTAATATAAAAGGAGGTGCTTCCGTTCCTTTAGCTGAAAGTCAAAAAGCGATGGAAAAGGCGAATCCCATGTATGGCAACATCTACTACCAACTCACGCAATATTTTGGAACCCAGCCTATGACATCCGGACCGGTATATGTCGGTGCTTTTGTTTTATTTCTATTCCTGCTGGGCTGCTTAACAATTAGAGGGCCTATGAAATGGGCTTTAGTAGCGGCCACTCTACTATCCATCCTATTGTCATGGGGCAAGAACTTTATGCCGCTCACCAACTTCTTCATAGATTATGTTCCTCTTTATAACAAGTTCAGAGCTGTATCTTCCATACTGGTCATTGCGGAATTCACCATTCCCCTACTAGCCATAATGACCCTGTATCAAATATTCAAAGATCGGATGTTCCTAAAGGATCACCCAAAGGAGTTTTATATCAGTTTAGGCTTAACTGCCGGAATGGCTCTTCTCTTTGCCCTGGCTCCTACACTATTCTTCTCCAACTTTAGTTCTCCACAAGAACTCCACGCCCTACAACAAGGGATACCCAAAGAACATTTAGTTCCTTTATTGGATAGCTTAAAAGAGATGAGAATCCATTTGCTAACGGCTGATGCCTGGAGGAGCTTCATCATTATTCTAATTGGAGCCTTACTCTTGGTATTATATCAAAAAAACAAACTAAAAACTCCCATTACCTTGATAGGCATTACGCTTCTTTGCTTAGTAGACTTATGGATGGTAGATAAAAGATATCTAAACGAGGATCAATTCATCGATCCATCGGCTCAAGTCACTACATTCAACAAGACAGAAACCGATGAACTCATATTAAAAGACCCGGACATCAACTATCGGGTTCTGAATTTAGCAAGTAATACATTCAATGAAAACAACACCTCTTACTGGCATAAAAGCATAGGCGGATATCATGCTGCAAAACTACGTCGCTATCAGGAGTTGATTGATTATCATATCGCTCCGGAGATTCAGCACTTCTTTCACGATTTCACAAAAAGCAATCAGGATATCAACCAAATGGATGGAAACGGATTCTCGGTACTTAATATGCTGAATACTAAATATATCATACTCCCCGTAGAAGGAAACAAAACTTTTCCTTTAATGAATCCTCATGCTTATGGAAATGCTTGGTTCGTAAATCACATTGAGTATGTAGAAAACGCAAATGAAGAGATTGAGAGGTTAAACCAAATTAATCCTGCAGAAACGGCCATCGTCAATAAAGAGTTTAAAGAGAAATTAAGCCAAATTACAGAAACTCAAAACGACTCCTTGGCTCAAATAAAACTTACGCAATACGAGCCGAACCATTTAACTTATGCTATATCTACCCCCAAAGAGGCATTAGCTCTGTTTTCTGAAATTTACTATCCTCAATGGAAAGCCACACTCAATGGGGAGCCTATTGAAATAGGAAGAGCCAATTACGTTTTGCGTGCTATTACCATCCCTGCCGGAGAACACATACTTGAAATGACATTTAATCCCACCAGTATAAAATATACAGAAATAATTGCTTATAGTGCCATTGTTCTTCTTTTAGGTGGTTTCATTCTTATTATTATACAAAAAGGGATAAAGAGGAAGAAAAAGGAGTAAAGAACTTATGCAACACACTTTTTTGTTTATACCTTTAGGCGCAAATTAGAATTAAATATAAAAAAAATCGATTTCTAACCTTTAAGAGAGATTATTTACGAGACTAACGAAAATCTATCAACCTTTCATTAATCACTGATTTTCATCACTTCAATGAATAGAGACAGGGACTTTTTTAACTCATTTACACCCCGTTAGACAATATTATAATTATCTTTGTGGTTAAAAATAGATTCGAATAAAAATAATTTTATGATCAAACCAATTGTTAAGACTATCGAGTTAGGAGATGGAAGAACCATTACACTCGAAACAGGGAAGTTAGCTAAACAAGCTGACGGAGCTGTTATGCTTCGTATGGGTAACACCATGTTACTCGCCACAGTATGTGGAGCTAAAGAGGCTGTTCCCGGAACTGATTTTATGCCTTTACAGGTAGAGTATAAAGAAAAATTTTCCGCCTACGGTCGTTTTCCCGGTGGATTTAATAAAAGAGAAGGTAGAGCTTCTGACTATGAGATCTTAGTTTCTCGTTTAGTCGACCGTGCCTTACGCCCCTTATTTCCGGATGACTATCACGCAGATGTATTTGTTTCTATTACCCTTTATTCTGCTGATGGTGAAGATATGCCCGATTCATTAGCGGGTTTAGCTGCATCTGCTGCACTTGCTGTTTCTGATATTCCTTTCAATGGCCCGATATCTGAAGTACGAGTTGCACGTGTTGACAATCAATTTGTCATCAATCCTACTTTTGCTCAATTAGAAGAAGCCGATATGGACATCATGGTAGCTGCAACCTACGACAACATCATGATGGTTGAAGGTGAGATGAAAGAGGTTTCCGAGGCAGAACTCTTAGAAGCCATGAAAGTAGCTCATGAAGCCATAAAAGTTCATTGTAAAGCTCAAATGGAGTTGGCTGAAGAAGTTGGTTCTACCGTTAAAAGAGAATATTCTCACGAAGAGAATGATGAAGAACTTAAAAAAGCTGTTCATGAGGCCTGTTATGAAAAAGCCTACGCTGTCGCCAGCTCGGGGAATGCAAACAAACACGAACGTCAAGATAACTTCAATGCCATCGTAGAAAGCTTTAAAGAGCAATTCTCTGAAGAAGAACTGGCTGAGAAAGAGGCTCTCATCGACCGATACTATCACGATGTAGAAAAAGAGGCCATGCGTCGTTGCATTCTTGACGAAGGGAAACGCTTAGATGGTAGAGTAACCACTGAAATTCGTCCTATCTGGAGCGAAGTCGATTATCTTCCGGGTTCTCACGGATCCGCCATTTTCACCCGTGGTGAAACACAATCTCTGACAACCATCACATTAGGAACTAAGTTGGATGAAAAAATCATTGATGAGGTACTCGATCAAAGCAAAGATCGTTTTCTACTTCATTACAACTTCCCTCCATTCTCCACAGGAGATGCTCGTCCATCCAGAGGTGTAAGTCGCCGTGAAGTTGGACATGGAAATCTGGCTCATCGTGCATTAAAAGGTATGCTACCCGATGATTTCCCCTATGTACTACGTGTGGTTTCAGACATCCTTGAATCGAATGGTTCTTCTTCAATGGCTACTGTTTGTGCAGGAACCTTAGCACTTATGGATGCAGGGGTGCAAATCAAAAGACCTGTTTCAGGTATCGCCATGGGACTGATTAAAAATCCCGGAGAAGATAAATATGCCATTCTTTCTGACATCTTGGGAGATGAAGACCATTTAGGTGACATGGACTTTAAGGTGACAGGTACTACAGAAGGTATTACTGCCACTCAAATGGACATCAAAGTGGATGGACTCTCTTTTGAAATCTTGGAGAATGCTCTTAATCAAGCTAAAGAAGGACGCCTACACATCTTAAACAAGATTAAGGAAACCTTAGCTGAGCCTCGCGCAGACCTTAAAGACAATGCTCCTCGCATAGAGGTGATAGACGTACCTAAGGAATTCATAGGTGCCATCATTGGCCCGGGAGGAAAGATCATTCAAAACATTCAGGAACAGACAAGTACGATAATCACGATTGAAGAGGTTAACAATCACGGACATATCGAGGTGACTGCCATTAATAAGGCAAGCATTGAAGAGGCCATGAAAATGATTCGTTCAATTGTTGCCGTTCCTGAAATCGGCGAAGTCTATGAAGGAGTTGTACGTTCAATTATGCCTTATGGTGCATTTATTGAATTTTTACCCAATAAAGACGGATTGCTTCATATTTCCGAAATTGACTGGAAGAGACTTGAAAAGGTAGAAGATGCCGGTATTCATGAAGGAGATAAGATCCAGATTAAATTAATGGACATTGACGCAAAGACCGGTAAGTTCAAACTTTCCAGAAAAGTATTGTTACCACGTCCTGAAAAAGACAATAATAAATAAAACAAATCATACCTTAAATTAAGAAAAGAGCTGCAAAAGGGAATACTTTTGCAGCTCTTTTTATTCTAATACTTTAACTCCTTCAAGACTCTTAGAGTCTTATGGATTTTGATTTTCCATTATACGAAACAGTTTTTGAAAACTTAGTAGACTGTTCACTTCCAATACCGTTGTTACTATCAACCACAACAATATTAAATTTACGAGACTTTAACATACCCTTAAATTCTCCACTACGTTCTGATATTGATAATGTGCGTTTCGAATCATCCCAGTTAAACTTAATGGTAGAATAAGCCCCTTTTTCATAGTTGTAATTATCATTCTCATCTTCATATAATACAAATTCACCATTTGATCCGGGATAGATGCGTATTTCAAGATTATTCCATCTTTTTTCAGTTGAATATTGCACTTTTGGACCGTAAGGGATTATGGAACCAGCACGGACATATAACGGTATGATATCAATGGGTACCTCTTTTGTTACAGTCTGTCCTCCATTGAAGGTCTCCCCTGTCCAAAAATCAATCCATTTTGTATCTTTAGGAAGATAAACTTCCTGAACCCCTATTTTACTAAAATCCTCGTAAGGATCTTCCCAACGGTCTTTATCTGAGAAAACATACATGTTTTTTGTAACCGGGGTTACAAGGAATGCTTTTCCAAACATATATTGATTACTAATATTATGAACTTTCTTGTCTTCGTTGAAATCCATAAACAATGCCCGTAAGAATGAACCCGAATTATTAGTTACCTCCCAAGCTGTTGAATACATATAAGGAAGCAAGGCATAACGCAAATGGATATATTTCTCTTCCGAATCATAAACCCAATCTCCTTTCTTTCCTAGATTATAAATTTCTTTTTTAACACCACTGCCATGTGATCTTTGCATCGGAAGAAAGGTTCCATATTGAAACCAACGGGTATACAATTCATGATAGGCTTTATTGTTGACTTCACCGTCGTAATCCCAAGTAAAGAAACCACCAATATCGGTATTCCAATAAGGAATACCGGTAAGAGAAAAATTCAATCCGGTAGGAATCTGCTTTCTGAAGACTTCCCAAGTAGATCTCACATCTCCCGACCAAGTATTAGCTGCATAACGCTGTTGTCCGGCAAAAGCACAACGAGTTAAGATATAAACCCGTTTATCGGATGTTACATTTCTTTGATGCTCATAAACTCCTTTATTACTCATTAAAGGAAAGGCATTTACCACACTTCGGTATGTACCCATTGCGGTTTGAATATCAAAGTCCTTTTCTTTCACATTCAAGTGATCCGGTTCAGTAGAATCTGTCCACCAGGCATCAATACCTTTACTAAACAAACCCTTATTCAAGTAATTCCAATATAAGTCCCTTGCTTTTGCATTATAGGGATCATAAGGTTTCACCCCTGCATCCGGGGGCCAAGTATCAAAATCAAACAAAGCACTCATCTTCTCTAACTCTTTATATTGCTTTGTATCAGGACCAAATGAAGCCCAGACAGAGATCATGATCTTTGCATTCTGTTTCTTAATATGATCAATCATCTTTTCCGGATCAGGAAACTCGGGATTGTCAAAATTCATTGAATTCCAATTTGTATTAGGGCCCCAATATTGCCAGTCTTGTATGATTCCATCTAAGGGAACGCCCAGTTTTCTATATTGATCAACCGTTTCCATGGTTTCCCATTGAGACTTATATCGTTCACGCGACTGCCAAAAGCCAAAAGTCCACAAAGGATACATAGGAGCTTGCCCGGTTAAGTCTCTAATTTGAGCAATGACACCATCTGCATTCTCACCATACATAAAATAGTAGTCTATGCATTCACCCACATCAGAGTTGAACGACATTTCTTGCGGATTATCGGTATAAGTTGTGGGGGAATAATTATCCCAGAACATTCCGTAGCCTTTTGTAGATTGAATAATAGGAACACTTGCGAGCAAAGCTCTCTGCCGCATGAAATGTTTATGGTTTCGTTGATTTAATTCACTAACTTGTTGTTGTCCCAAACCATAAATAGCCTCATCTTTATCTAATAAAAAAGCCTGACGCACACTAAATGTTTCGTTTCCGGCATCATCAAAAGGAGTGAATTGTGCACCATAATCTTTTTCTGTGAATAGAATATTCCCATTAAGATCAAAGAAAGAAATACGCCCGGTCTTCGTATTAAAATCGATTTTCATAGTACTACTTTGCACAGAAACAACATCGTTCTCTTGTGTTACAACGAGATCTGTCTTTTCGGGAGTTTTCACAACCGAAAGACTCTCCTTACTGAATTGAGTATTCTCCGGAGATTTTAAGACACGAACAATAGTAGGACTAAAAAATTGGATACTTATATCCATGCCTTGTGTTGTACTACTGATCCCCTGCCCTACTTGCTCATACTTCTGAGCATTTACATTCATAATTATAAAAGGAAATGCAATCATTAAAAAAATGATTCTCCTAATAAAAAAATAGATTTTCATAGTAACATTTTATTATAGTTTAGTAATTCGCTT
>FZPS01000114.1_pt609 | contig 12145 bp, 10 predicted proteins | sample 1817821 | NCBI WGS metagenome assembly FZPS01 (sample SAMEA104158645, study PRJEB21678) | metagenome | place: Germany | collected 2015-04-21 | reverse complement strand
TATGAGCATATTGCAAAACTCGTCTATCTTGGGAAAGCTGTAGTGAAGCTCCGTCTTTCGCATTCCCGGAACAGCTCCGTAAAGGTTTTTCACGGCGGCGGTGTGTCCGGTGAGTCCGTGAGTTTTCAGTTTGGCAAAATTAATAACTGCATCCTGCTTTAAAAGCCAGCTGCAGAGGGGCACTCTTTTAAGAGATATGCCCTCGGGAAAAGCTACTTCTTCTATGCCGAAATCATAGTTCAGCTCGGCGTTAGCATCCCTTACTATGTTTATGCCGCTTCCCTTATATACACTCTCTAAAAAGGGCTTTTCAAAGGGGCCGCCCGGACTGTCGCCAACGGTGACTTGAGCGCCGCGCTCAGTGAGAAGCTTAGAGAGCTCTTTTACCAATACGGGATGGGTGCAGCAGGCGGTCTCGGGCGCTATTCCACGTACCAAGTTCACCTTTATGCCGATTTTCATGCCCTCTCTTACCCAAGTTAAGCCCCCGAGAGGCGCAAGAAGCTCCAAAAGCGCGCGTCTTGCCTCTTTATCTTCATAAGTTTTAAGTTCGACTATCGAAACAGGAGTTTTCATGCCTGCACCACCTTTTCAAAAATTATACCATGACTTTGCCTATATTCCGAGTCCCGACAGAAGTTAAACACAAATCAAAACCACGCGTTAAACGCGTGGTTTGCTCTGGCCCTAGAAGGGCCTGCTACTTGCCGCCTCTCAAGAGGCACTTATTCCTGTTCATGCATAACTAATTCTGATATACTGTGCATTGCATGATGTAGTTTACTATTGCTTTTTTATTAGCAGATATTAGTCTTGCATATTACTATAGATTTAATTTATGCTTGTCATTATTGGCATTGCCTCCTTTGTTTGATGGTGCGGTTGGCGAACCTGCATTATCCTGTCATAGGAGGCTTTTTGCGCTATAAGCTTCTTTCGCCACCAGCAGAGCTGGTGGTTATTATTGTCCCTAAAGGGCCAATATAAGAAATAGCCGGACACCTCAAAAGGCGCCCGGCTATTTCTTTTTAGGCCTCTTATTCCATTTTGGCGGTCTTACCGGTATAATGACAGGCCACAAAATGTCCCTCGGAATACTCCGTCAGGCTCGGCGTCTGTTCGTGGCACAGATCTGTTGCGTAGTTGCATCGAGCGGCAAAGCGGCATCCGGGCTTGGGGTTGATCGGCGAGGACAGCTCGCCCTTGAGCAGTATTTTCTTGCGCTTTTTGTGCAGACTGGGCACCGGTATGGCCGACAGAAGCGCCTGAGAATACGGGTGTAGGGTGTTTTCGAAGAGCTCCTTTGTCCCGCACTTTTCAACAATCTGCCCCAGATACATAACTGCTATCTGGTTGGAGATATGCTTGATTACAGACATATCGTGCGTAATGAACATATAAGTGAGCTTCTTCTCCTTCTGCAGATCCTGCAGAAGGTTGAGCACCTGCGCCTGTATGGATACGTCCAGAGCGGACACGGGCTCGTCACAGATTATCATCTCGGGGTCGGAGGACAAAGCTCTCGCTATTCCTATCCTTTGGCGGCGTCCGCCGTCAAGTTCGTGGGGATAAGTGTTTTCGAGTCTCCGCGCCAGACCGACGAGATCCATGAGTTCGTACACCTTCTTGCCTATTTCCTCTTTATTCCTAAGTCCCGTGAGAGACTTGATGGGCTCGGCGATGAGCCGAAAGATAGTCATGCGGGAATCCAATGAGGCGAAGGGGTCTTGAAATATCATCTGTATCCTACGCCGGTAAGGGCGAAAATCCCTTTCCCTGAGTGCGGCGATATTTACGCCGTCGAATATTATCTCTCCCCCGGTCGGCTCCTCCAGACGCATGATGGTCTTACCCAGAGTGGACTTACCGCAACCGGATTCGCCGACGATACCGACAGTTTCCCCCTCCTCGATGGTCAGACTCACGTCGTCAACCGCATGGAGAAGACCTCCGCTGACCTCGAAGTATTTCTTAAGATTGTTTATCTCTAAAAAAGCCATATCTTTACCTCACTCCTCATGGCCTGTCTGCTCTTTTTCAAACAGCAGGCATTTTACGAAGTGCCCCGGAGCGACCTCGACAGGAACAGGGTCGCACTCACAGCATCTGTCCATACGTTTGTCGCACCGCTCATAGAAGCTGCAGTAAGAAGGCAGCTGGGTTGGGTCGCTCATCAAACCCTTGATGGAATTAAGCCTCTCGACTTCCTTGTCGAGATTCGGGATGGAGCCGAACAGTCCAACCGTATAGGGGTGCATGCCGCGGTCAAAGATGTCCTCTACTGAACCCTTTTCGATTATTTCGCCCGCGTATATTACCATGCAATCGTCGCAGATATCCGCAACGACGCCGAAGTCGTGTGTGATGAGCAGCATCGCCGTTCCCATATCCCTTTGGAGGTTTTTCATCAGCTCAAGCACCTGCGCCTGTATCGTCACATCGAGCGCAGTAGTGGGCTCGTCGGCTATCAGGAGCTCGGGCTTGCAGGCAAGGGCTATGGCGATAATAACGCGCTGCTTCATGCCTCCAGAAAACTGGTGCGGGTAATCTTTATAGCGGTCGGGCTGTATACCGACTATCTGCAGCATATCCTTAGCCATCTTTTCCGCCTCGGCTTTCGACACATCGTTATGCAACTCAATGACCTCGCGTACTTGGTCGCCGATGCGCATCATGGGATTGAGGGCGGTCATCGGATCCTGGAATATCATGCCTATTTTATCGCCGCGGACAAAGCGCATCTCTTTTTCGCTCTTTTTCAGGAGGTCCTCGCCCTCGAATAGTATCTCTCCCTGAATTATATTCGTCGGCGGAAAGGGTAGCAGACCGATGATGCTCAAAGCTATCGTGGTCTTACCCGCACCTGTCTCTCCGACGAGACCGAGTACCTTGCCCTTCTTAAGATCGAGGCTTACGTTATTTACCGCCTCAAAAACCGCGTCCTGTGTCTCATAGTGGATTGTAAGGTTACGAATCTCGACGATATTTTCCGGATTGAATTGTCTTTCCTCCTCAACTTCGTTTACGAGTTCGTTTTCAGCAATTTTATCTAACATCTTATGCCTCCCCCTACTTAAGCCTTGGGTCGAGCGCGTCTCTTAGGCCGTTGCCGAACAGGTTGAAGCCGAAGATTGCGATCATGATGCAGCCCGCCGGGTAGAGCACCATATACGGATAAGTCATAAGATAAGCCTTATTCTGGCTCAGGATGCAGCCCCATTCGGGAGCCGGCGGGGAGATACCCACACCGATATAGCTCAGGGAGGAGATGATGAAAATGCCACCGGCCAGCATATTGACAACGAAAATGGTCAACACGCCGAGCGCATTGGGAATTAGGTGACGGATTATCATATCTCTGTTGCCTATATTTATAGCCCTCGATGCCTCCACATATTCTCCGCTCTTGACCGTCAGTATAGCGGCGCGGAAATTCCTCGCAGCGCCAGACATGCCGGATATCGTAATAGCTGTGACCAGCTGCGGTATTCCGTTACCGAGCACGGCGACGACGCAGATTGCCATCAAGACAGAGGGGATAGCCTGAAACACGTCCATAATACGCATAATTAAGTTGTCCGCCTTGCCGCCTAAATAGCCCGCGAGGGTGCCGAGCATGCCGCCGACACATGCATTGCATACGACGCAGAATGCGGATATCAGGATAGTATAGCGGGCGCCATATATGCAACGGCTGAAAATATCGCGGCCCAGATTATCGGTCCCAAACAAATGCTCTTTACTCGGAGGCAGCTTTATCGAGGAATAGTCGTTCGTTATGAAGTCATAGGGAGCAATAGCTTCGGCAAAAATTGCGCAAATCAGCAGCAGGGCGATGAGCGCCATACCGAAGAGGGCAGTTTTGTTGCGCTTGAGGCGCTTCCATGCCTCTCTACCGGGACTGTCCGCCTTGATCTCCTTTTTGCCTGCGCGCTTGGCCATTTTGGTCCTTCTCGCATCAACCTTCGCCATGGCGGGCGTATACATCTTCGCCATATCAGCCAGCTCCTTTCAGAGGGGTACCGCGCTTGGCGCGTTTTTTTATAGTGTCATAAATGATGGAGGTCTTCAGCCTCGGATCTATGGCGACAAATACAAGGTCAATCAAAAGATTAATAAGGGTAAACATGACCGCAAGAAAGAACACGCCTCCCATGACGCTGGGGTAGTTGCGCTGGGAAATGGCGTCGGCAATATACTTGCCCACTCCCGGGATGCCGAAAACCGTCTCGAGTATCAGAGCGCCACCGAGCTGCCCGCCGATGTCGTTTCCTATGTTGGAGACTATTGGGATGAGCGCGTTGCGCAGCATATGGCGGAACACGACCACACTCTCCTTCTGGCCCTTGGCCCTTGCCGTCTTTACGTAGTCCTGCCGCATGACCTCGAGCATACTGGAACGGGAGATGCGAACATATGACGCGCCACAGCAGAGCATAATGACCAATACAGGCATTATGAATCCCGTCCAGCTGGATATTCCAAAGGCCGGCAGCAGCTTCCACCTCACACTAAACAGATATATCATGAACAGTCCCATACAGAACTGGGGGATGGACAACAGAAACATAGATATCACCAGTATCACATTATCCACCCAGGTGTATTGCTTCAGAGCGGATATCACTCCGGTCGGTATACCGAACAGCACCCCCAGTATAACGGATGAAAAAGTCACCGTCAGGGAAATGGGAAGTCGGAACAGCAGCTCATCCAGCACAGGCGCATGCGTCTTGTAGGATGTGCCTATGTCCAATCTCGTGACAATTCCGGCGATGTACCTGAAGAAGCGCACATATACGGGATCATTCAGCCCCAACTCCTCTCGCAGAGCTTCCATATCCTCTTCAGTCGCTCCCACTTCCACCATCTGTTCCACCGGGTCGCCCGGCGTTATCTCGGTGAGCGTGAACAGAATGATGAGCACGCCAAAAAGAATCGGTATAAGAAGAATGATGCGTCTAAATATGTATTTTATCATGGCATTTCCTCTCTATTTTTCCGCGGTTACCCGCTTTACTAAAGCGGGTAATATAGGGGATATATTACCCGCTTGTCTACTTAATTTCGATTATCTTTTACTGTTTGGGGTGCACGCGCCGGATGTCCACTAGTTCCCTAGTGGAAACGCGGAAGCCGATGAGCCCCTTGGTGCAGACTCCGCAGCATATATCGCTGCAGACGCCAATGTGGTAGATTTGGTCATATATATGTTTCTGATAGGCCGCTGTGGCCTCGCGCACCTCGTCTTCATCAAGGGACTGGATAGCGACATCGACGAGGCTCTGCAAATAATCATCATCAGCCTTTGGGCCATTCCTATATGTATCATTCTCTCTAGGTGAAAACATAGAGAAATAATCCCACGTACGGAAATACGCCAGGCTCGGGACGCGGCTTATACTCAAGTCATAGTTGCCTTGCGTAAGTATCGGAACAAGCGTACCCGTATCCGGTAGCAGGATCTCAAGCTCGATGCCTATCTGAGCAAGCATCGCCTGCACCGCAGTGGCAAGATCCTCGACATCGGGCCGGATGGCGGTTACGAGCTTGAATCCTCCGCCGGGATATCCCGCTTCGGCGAGCAGCTCTTTCGCCTTTTCCAAATCCACCTCGGGGACTCCGGCGCCGTCGGTCGGGTCGGTGTAGTATACAGAGTTGGACTTAATTACAAAGTGCTGTATGGAAGCATACCCGCAGGAAAACACCTGATTGAGGGCGGCGGTATCTATCGCATAGCGCACAGCCTCACGCACGCGCCTATCTTGGAGAGGACTGCCTCTTTTCTCACTGACGTTGAGACCTATGCCTATGTTCTGCTCGGCTTCGATAGCGTAGAAGGTGACCTCGGGATTGTCCTTGAACTCGATGGCCTGGCCGATGCTGACATCGAGCGCGATGTTGGCGTCGCCGCTCTGCACGGCCATGATGCGCGTGGCGGTGTCGGCAACGAAAGTGAACTTGATATACTTATAGTAGCAGACAAGGTCGGGATCCCAGTAGTTTTCATTCCTCTCGAGGAGGATGTACTGGCCGGGTATCCATTCGACGAACTTGTAGGGACCGGTACCGAAGCGCGGGTTCGTGCGGTTGCCGTCGTCGCCGCCGTTGGCTTCGTAAGAGGACTTGTCGATAATATTCGCGCTGTCGGTGAGAGCGTAAAGGAAGCCGGGATCCTGCCTGGCGAACTCAAGAATAAGGTGGTAATCATCCTCAATCACGCAGTTGTCAACATTGAATGTGGAACCATAACCGCGGGCTCTCTTCTCGGAGTCATTCTTGATGGACCAAAGCACGTCCTCGGCGACAAACTCGGTGCCGTCGTAGCAAGTGACCCCCTTGCGAACTTCCACACGCAGGTGCAAGGGATCAATCCACTCCCAGTCCACTAACAAACCGGGTTCAAGCTCAAAATTTATTGTGTCATAGTTGAGAAGGCGATCGCAGAGCAGAGCCTGTACGAATCCGGATTGAAACGTACTACCGGTTTTTTCCGGAATCAAAGTGGACGGCTCGGCTGACAGAACAACAACCAGCGTCTCGTCCGACTTGACGGTATTCGGAGTCTGATCATAGGTGTCAAGTATAAGCTCCTCAACCCCGCCATCTGCCTCAACCGGCTCAGACGCCGAGGCCGGCGGATCCTTCGCGGGAGTCGCTCCGCACGCAGCCAGCGCCAGCAGCGACACCAGTGCGAGAAACAGCGCTAGAATTCTTTTTTTCATTTTGATCTTTCCTTTCGTTTCGAAAAATTTTTGCCTCCGGCCGCAGAGGCGGCGTATCATATCCAATATTCCAATGTCGGCCATTTATATTGGATTATGACTGTTTTTTTCTATTTTGTCAATAGCTTTCTAATTAACTTATAATGTTTTTAAGAAATCAACTAAAACAGCTATCAAAATTCGTTGACATTTGGTAAACCGCAATGTAGAATTGAAGAACAAACATATACCTTGCTGAAAAGGGGAGAAATGTAATTTATGGCAAACAGTGTACTAGGCGTTGGTCTGATTGGCTGCGGGAATTTCAGCAGGGCCTACTTGAGTACTCTCGGATCCGTATTCAAAAACGTGCGTGTCGTGGCCTGCTCCGACCTCTTTCTCGAAAAGGCTGAGGCAGCGGCAAAAAACTGGAACATACCGAAGGTCTGCGACACAGAAACGCTTATAAACGACCCGGATGTCGACATCGTCCTGATACTCACCACGCCCGCTTCGCATTACGAGCTCTATATGCGCGCTCTGAGGGCAGGAAAGCACGTCTACTGCGAAAAACCCATGGCTCCGAGCATAGAGGAGGCCAACGAGATCGTCGCTCTCGCCGAGGCTAAGGGTCTGTATGTCGCCAACGCGCCGGACACCTTTCTCGACAGCGGCTTCCAGACCTGCCGCAAACTCATCGACGACGGCGCCATCGGGCGGGTACTCGGCGTCACGGCCAACTTCGTTGGCCCCGGACACGAGCTCTGGCATCCCAGCCCGAATTTCTATTATCAGACCGGCGGCGGTCCCATCCTCGATATGGCGCCCTATTTCATCACCGCGCTCGTTTCGCTCATCGGCCCGATAGAGCAGCTGTGCTGTTATGGAGCGAAGAGCTTCGCACAGCGGCGTATACAGGACTATGTTCTCGATGTCGAAGTACTCACCAACTACTGCGGCATATTGCGCTTTAGGAACGGCGCCATTGGCAACATGAATATGAGCTTCGACCTGTGGAAATCCCGCCAGCCGCGAATGGAGATATACGGCACGAAGGGCGTTATCTTCGCGCCTGACCCCAACACCCTCGAGGGACCGGTAAAGCTCCTGCGTGCTGAAGCATTTGAAAAAACCGTACTCGAAATGCCGAGATTCGAGCGTGTGAAGTTCCTTTATTCCCCCGAATCCGAGACGCTCTTCGAAACCGTAGAGCCCGTGTTCGCAAGCCCGGGCAATCAGCGCGGCCTGGGCGTGTCCGATATGGCAGCCGCCATAACAGACGGCAGAAGAGCCCGCGCGGGCGCGGATATTTCCCGGCACGTCACCGAGGTCATCGCCGCTTTCAATCTCTGCGCTGAAGACGGCGGCCCCTATATCATGCAGTCAACCTGTGAGAGGCCCGATCCCCTCTATTGACGCTTCCCTTTAACACAGCCGGCCTTCCTGCCCCCAGGCGCGGGACCGGCTTTTATTCCTCGAGTCCGGAAGGTTCGACACACGCGTCGGCGGACGGGCAAAACTTACGCGACGCCTTTTTGGAAGGGCTGCAACTCCAAGCTCCCGCGCATAAATAGCATAAATAAAAAATAGGTCGACCGCTTTTGCGGTCGGCCTAAGACTTTTTTGTGTGCTGCCAGCTCACCTGTAGATGGGCAGCAGCTTTGTGTCCAAATAGTTCTTAACCAGCAACATGGACGCGATGGGATCGGGTGTGCCGTCCGATTCGATGCTGACCCAGCCCTTGTGTCCATATTTCTTGAGCAGCTTCCACAGGCCCGGGAAGTCGATGTGGCCGCCGCCAAGCTCGTAGAACCAGCGTTTCCCCTGCTCATCAAACTCTGCACCCGGACCGAAGCGCTCCTCATCCGGAGCCTTATGCTTATTAGTATCCTTGAGATGGAAGTACTTGATGCGGTCGTGGTACTTCTCATAGAATTCCAGCAGATCCACGCCCATTATCGACACCTGCGCCGTATCTAGGCAGTATGCGACATAGCGGGGGTCGCAGAGGTCGATGAACTTTTCATGGTCATAGAGGTTGATGGCGCACCAGAACTCATTGTGAATAGTGGCGACCAGACCCTTATCAGCAGCACGCCTTCCCACCTCGTTCATGCACTCGGCGGCGTTTCTAAGGCCCTCGTCATCCAGCGGGCCAGTTCCGTAATACTGGTTCTCGGGCATTATGACGAGATTCTCTCCGTCGAAGGCGGCTAGGGCGTCGATTACCTTTTGCTGGGATTTGTAGATATTCTCATGATTGCGCTTATCCGCAGCGCCGAGGTTTATGCAGAACATGCCGGTAACCTTCTCAATGCCGCGCTCCCGTATGAAATCGTTATACCGCTCGAAGCTGCCGAACATCTTCGGAATGCGGGCAATTTCAAACCACATCAGCTCGATACCCTTGAAGCCTGCGGTGGCAATATAACGATATATCTTGTCGTAATCGAGATAGTAATAGTCGCGCGTGAAGTCCTTGTCGTACCACTCGTCAAAGTTGTTGACTTTGACGAACTTAGGCTGGCCCCACATGTTCATCATGTACGAAAACTTCAGGTTATCCATAATTTACCCCCTTCCCTATCAATCTTCGAAATGCTTGTTGGCATATACCTGCATCTTGACCAATGCCTTAACATAGTTGAACGAATCGCGCGAGTCGAGGACCACCCAGTCTCCGCCCGCCTTGGCGAAGGCCTTGTAGGCGCTTGGCACATTGACATTGCCATTGCCCAGATCACAGTATACGCGTTGATTATTGCCCTCTGCGGGATACTCGGGATTATGTTTTTCGAAGTAGCCGAGCTCATCTTTGTAGAAAGTATCGCAGGCTTTGAAGTATCCTACGCGCCCAGCATATTTGTCGATGAGCTCCTCGGCCGAGACTCCTGCAATCTCAAGCTGAGCAAGATCAGGACTGAAGCCTATGCCGCTGTCGAGTCTGTCCATCAGGCCGATGACATTATTGCCTCTGGCGTAGCCCCAGAAGTCGTTGCGGATATAGGTATCGACTCCCATACTCTTGGCAAAAGCGGCCACATCGTTGATCGCGACCGCGATGTTATCCATAAACCAGCTCACGCGATCCTCCTCGCTCATGTCAGAATAGGTGCTGCGCATTGTTGCGATTTTCGGACTCGGGGAGATGATAAGCGCCTTTGAGCCTGCCTCCGCAAGTACTTCAGCGGTTTCCTTGCCGTGCTCGACGGTCCTCTCGAAGATCTTGTCCTGGGGCACATTGTACTCGAACATGGTTTCGAGCACGTTATCGACACTGATGTATATGCTGGATATACCGTCAACTACCCTGCTCGCATGCAGGAAATCGACGTAGTTTTTCACGGAGCCGAACTTGGTCCGGATGGCGACGGCACACAAAGGGGCTCCGCTGCGGCCGGCATTGAAAGTCCACACCGTGAAGGGAATCTCGATGCCGTCATATCCGCAGGCACCGATCATCTCCACTACCTCGTCCCAGAACCACTTCTGCGCGCTTCCTCTGCCTATGGTGCTCAAGCTAAAAGAACGTTTCATATAATATTTCCTCCTGTTACAATAAGTATTTCAGTATAAAGCAAGACCCCGCCTTGTCTACCGTTCCGGCTTTCAGGAACAGTGAGACCGCTGTTGTTTTCGATATCTCGAAGCCGATTAAGCCACCACCAGCTTGCCGCCCGACGGCAGACTGAACTCGCCGCAAAGCGTACACGCTCCAGCTCCGACAGCGTTTATTGTGACTCCGGCAGGGGCATCGAACTGGGACAGCTTGGCATCTCCAACGATACCGACAAAGCTGTCTCCTGTGGCGAACCAGTGGCTGCCCTCTAGCAGGGATATATATGCGTCGCACACCCTGCCGCGGAGGGACGAGGAAATGAGTGTTAACGCCATGGTGCGGTGCGGGTCTTCGTGTAGGATATCACCGTCCATGTCCATTTCGCTGAAAACCGCTTTGATGCCGTAGACAAGCTCGTCTTCGCGCACGGCGGCGGTACGCGGCCTCGGATTTACCATACTATGCAGCAAAACGCCTTTGTCGCTGTGGAGCTCCACGCCGTTGAACTGAATGTAGGCATTTTGACTGAATACGCGCACGCATTCGCGCCCAGTGGAAAAAGAACCGCCGTTGACACTGAGCTCTCCGAGACAGCACGAGCTATCGTTTGCATTTGTCTGCATATTGACACCGTACCGCCCGGATCTTGAACGGCAGTTGTTGACCGTAATCGAGGCCTCTCCGGTAATCACATACAAAAGAGAAGCGCAGTTTACATCGCAGTCGTTGTAAACAACCGTACTGCCGGTATCCGACCATGTCGAATAGCCGTTGTGCAGGACCTTCATGGAGCAACGGTTGGCCTCGAGATAAAGGCGCCCATGCACCGAGTCGGTGGACAGAGCAGCCCAGCCGTCGGAAACGACCTCGCAATCGTAGAAATAGGAACGAGAATTGTTAAGCGACATATGCGGCCTTGAATTGCCGCCCATACCGGTAAAGTTGTCCTCGTCCCCGCGTATATGCCCGAGTCCGCCCTCCAAGCCGTATTGAAACGTGTCGACATATCCCGGCGGATGCTCGCCGCCATTGGCTTTCAGCTTGCTTTCATACACTTTGAGAACAGATTCCAAGCCTGCAGCAGTACACGGACGTACGCAACCCGTAGTCTCAAAGCTGCAACCGCGGACCACCGCCTGTGCGAAGTCGTCCGTCATTAAAAGCGCTCCGTTGCCGATGAAGTCGTTGCGGCCATTTCCGAAAGCGGTAAAAACAGAATCTGTTATAGCGTAACGCGAGTTTGTGCGCACGAGGAAGCCGCAGAGCTCAGGTGTATCCGTTCTGAACGTTACCCCGCGCGCCTCGGCGTCGCCGATTTCTCCCGAAATGGAGGCCTTATATTCAAGATGTCTGAAAGCCCTACCACCCGCGATCTCGACCGCCGCCTCGTTCACCCTGAAATTACGATGAAAAGGCGTTACGTCCGCCCCGTACATCTCGCGGTACGAAGGGATGATTATGTTGCCCGGCCGCACTCCGATATCGCCCCGTACCGGCATTCCGGACGGAGGTGTGCGCCCTTTTTCGGGTTTGGAAAAATGTGTCATTTTTAACCCTCCTTTTCTTTGTGCGATACCGCAACCCTCAGGAGTAGATAGGCAACAGTACTGTATCGATGTAGTTTTTGGCCAGTAGCATTGTGGCGAGCCTATCCGGCGTTCCGTCCGCCTCGATGGTCATCCAGCCCTTGTGTCCATACTTTTTCAGCAGCCTCCACAGGCCCGGAAAATCAACATAGCCGCCGCCAAGCTCGTAGAACCAGCGTTTCCCGTGCTCATCGAACTCCGCGCCTGGGCCGAAGCGCTCCTCATCCGAAGCCTTATGCTTGTTCGTGTCCTTAAGATGGAAGTACTTGATCCGTTCGTGCCATTTGTCATAGAAC
>FZPS01000010.1_pt272 | contig 12157 bp, 9 predicted proteins | sample 1817821 | NCBI WGS metagenome assembly FZPS01 (sample SAMEA104158645, study PRJEB21678) | metagenome | place: Germany | collected 2015-04-21 | reverse complement strand
ACGCATGGAAAAAGAACACCAGATCGAGAAAACCGGCGAAGAGCTGCGTGCCAAGATGACCTGGCAACGAAGAGACTACAGCGAGTAAAATCCGGCTGGGGGAGGACACGAAGAGACACGAAGGGGCACTAAGGCACACTAAGGGCTGTTAGGTGCCCTAGCGTACCTTGCCTTTCTTGCGTGTCCCCCCCTCAGGCTGAACGATTAACAATAGTAAACAGACCCTGCGGACGGCTCTTTGGCCGGCTCCGCAAAACTCCAACCGCAAGAGTGCACCATGAATTCAGACCATGTAAAAAAGGGCGTTGAACGCGCCCCGCATCGCTCCCTGATGAAAGCCACCGGCCTGAGCGGCACTGAGATCGCGCGTCCCCTTATAGGCATCGTCAATTCTTTCAACGAGATCGTGCCGGGTCACGTGCATCTGCCCGAGATCGCCAAGGCGGTCAAGTACGGTGTGCTCAGCGCCGGGGGCACGCCGCTGGAGTTCAACACCATAGGCGTCTGCGACGGCATAGCCATGGGGCACGAGGGCATGAAGTACTCGCTGTGCACGCGCGAGCTGATCGCCGACAGCATCGAATGCATGGTGCGCGCCCACTGCTTTGACGCCTTGGTATTCATACCCAACTGCGACAAGATAGTGCCCGGCATGCTGATGGCCGCCGCCAGGCTGAACCTGCCCTCCATTTTCGTCAGCGGCGGACCGATGATCTCGCTGGAAAATGAGCAGGCCTCCTGCCATGTGGACCTGAACAGCGTCTTCGAGGGCGTGGGCGCCTACAAGGCCGGCAAGATAGACGAGGCCGAGCTGCTGCGCATCGAAGAGAGCGCCTGCCCCAGTTGCGGCTCCTGCTCGGGCATGTTCACCGCCAATTCAATGAACTGTCTTTGCGAGGCCATAGGCCTGGCACTCGAGGGCAACGGCAGCATCCCGGCAGTGTACGCCGCCCGCACACGCCTGGCAAAACAGGCCGGCACGCAGATCATGGAGCTGTTGCGCCGCAATATCAGGGTGCTGGACATACTCACTCCGGCATCGCTGCGCAATGCCCTGACCGTCGATATGGCTCTGGGCTGCTCGACCAATACCGTCCTGCATCTGGCCGCCATAGCCAAGGAGGCCGGCATAGCCTTCTCGCTGGAAATGATCAATGAAATCAGCGAGCAGACCCCGAATCTTTGCCGCCTGGCTCCGGCTGGCCCGCACCATATGCAGGACCTGCTGGCCGACGGCGGCGTCTACGCTGTTATGAAAGAGCTGAGCAAGGCCGGGCTGCTGGATACCAGCCTGATCAGCGCCAGCGGTAAAAGCGTGGCCGAAAACCTCGCCAATGCCGGACGCAAGGGCCGCGGCGTGATCGCCGCCATCGACAAGCCCTACTCGCCGCAGGGCGGCCTGAAGGTGCTGTTCGGCAACCTGGCCCCAAAGGGAGCCATCGTGAAAAAAAGCGCAGTGGCCGACAATATGCTGCAATACGAAGGCCGAGCCAGGGTTTTTGACGGCGAGGAAAGCGCCCTCGAGGCCATCTACGCCCAAAAAATAAAGGCCGGCGATGTGGTGCTTATCCGTTACGAGGGACCCAAAGGCGGCCCGGGCATGCGCGAGATGCTCGGCCCCACATCCGCCATAGCCGGCATGGGCCTGGATAGCGCCGTGGCCCTGCTCACCGACGGACGCTTCTCCGGCGCCACCCGCGGCGCCGCCATAGGGCATATCTCGCCGGAGGCACAGGCCGGCGGACCCATAGCATACGTGCAGGAGGGCGACCGCATCGCCATTGATATCGTGAATGGCAGCCTGAATGTCTTGTTGAGCGATGAACAATTAGCTTCAAGGCGGCAAAGCACTGCTTTGCGCCAACAGGAGGGACTTAGCGGATACCTCAAACGCTACTCCGCTTTAGTGAGTTCCGCCGACCAGGGAGCCGCCCTGGAAGACTGAGAACGCCGCGGAGCGGAGCTAAAAGCACAAGGCGCTTACTGCCTATCCGCCCGCAAAGTCCAAACAAGAAGCAGAAAATCCAACAACATTCAGGAGCATATACTATGCGTACCATTAAAATATTCGACACTACGCTGCGCGACGGCGAACAGGCGCCGGGCTGCAGCATGCACATCAACGAAAAGATCGAGATCGCCCAGGCTCTGGAGCGCCTGCGCGTTGACGTTATCGAGGCCGGCTTCGCCATTGCCTCAAAAGGCGACTTCGAGTCCATTCAGAAAATCTGTCAGGTAGTAAAAAACAGCACTGTCTGCAGTCTGGCCCGCGCCGTGCCCAAGGACATAGACGCGGCTGCCGAGGCACTGCGCGGCGCCCAAAATGCCCGCATTCACACTTTTTTGGCCACTTCGCCCATACACATGGAGTACAAGCTGAAGATGTCCCCCGAAAAAGTGCTCTCCACCATTTCTGCGATGGTGGCCTACGCTCGCAACCTGCTGCCCGAGGTGGAGTTTTCCGCCGAGGACGCCACCCGCAGCGAGCGTCCCTTCCTGGCTCAGGCTCTGGAGGCCGCCATCGCCGCCGGCGCCAGCGTGGTCAACATCCCTGACACGGTGGGCTACACCACTCCCCTGGAAATGGTGGAGCTGCTCGAATATCTGCGCGAGAATGTTCGTGGCATCGAGGATGTCTGCATCTCGGTGCACTGCCACAACGACCTGGGGCTGGGCGTGGCCAACTCTCTGGCCGCGGTACGGGCCGGAGCCGGGCAGATCGAGTGCACCATCAACGGTCTGGGCGAGCGCGCCGGCAATGCCGCCATGGAAGAAATCGTCATGGGATTGCATACGCGCAAAGCCTTCTATCAGTGCGAAAGCAATATAGACACCACTCAAATCTACCGCAGCAGCCGCCTGGTTTATAACCTGCTGGGACTGCCGGCCCCCATCAACAAGGCCATCGTGGGAGCCAACGCCTTTGCGCACGAGGCCGGCATACATCAGCACGGCGTGCTGGCCAACCGCGAAACCTACGAGATCATGAGCCCTCAGTCCATAGGCCTGCTCAAAAACGAGATGGTCTTTGGCAAACACAGCGGCAGGCATGCCGTCGAACAGAGACTCTCCGAAATGGGCTACCAGTTGGGCAAAAAGGAGCTGGACGAGCTCTTCGAGCGTTTCAAAAAACTGGCCGACAAGAAAAAGAACATCAGTGACCATGACCTCGAGGCCCTGGCCGGACGCAACGTGGTGGAGACCCCGCACGGCTTCAAGCTGGACCGCTTCACGGTGAGCTGTGGCAACTATGTCACCTCCAGCGCCGTGGTCAGACTGCAGCAAAACGGAAACTTGCACGAGGAGGTTGCAATAGGTGATGGCCCAATAGCCGCTGCCTATAATGCTATTGACAAGATCATCCCGGCGCCGCCGCATACTCTGGACGACTACGCCATTTTCTCAGTGACCGAGGGCAATGACGCCCTGGGCGAAGTGGTCGTCAAAATCAAAAACGGCGAAAAGATGGTCATAGGCAGAGGGCTGTCCACCGATATTATCGAGGCCAGCATCATCGCCTATGTCAATGGCTTGAACAGGCTGCTATAAAGGACTATAATGAAGAAATTACACATACTGGACAGCACCCTGCGCGACGGCGCGCAGGGTGAGGGCGTATCATTCTCCGTATCGGACAAGCTTAATATCATCAAGGCCTTGGACGAAATAGGCGTGGCCTACATAGAGGCCGGCAACCCCGGCTCCAACCCCAAGGACATCGAGTTCTTCGAGCGCGTCGGCGAAATCGAACTCAAAAACGCCAGGCTCTGCGCCTTCGGAAGCACGCGCCGCAAAAACCTGAAAGTCGAGGACGACGACAACGTGCTCTCGCTGCTGAAGGCCAATACCCCGGCAGTGTCTATCTTCGGAAAAAGCTGGGACCTGCACGTGCGTGAAATACTGCGCACCAGCAATGAAAACAACCTGGAGCTGGTCTACGATACACTTAACTTTTTTAAAAAGCAGGGTAAGGAAGTAATCTTTGACGCCGAACACTTCTTCGACGGCTATAAGGCAAACCCCGAATACGCCCTGCAAGTGCTCAAAACCGCAGACCAGGCAGAGGCCGACGTGCTCTGCCTCTGCGATACCAACGGAGGAACCAGCCCGGATGAAACATACCGCATCTGTAAACTGGTGGTCGAGCTTTTTCCGCATCGACAAATAGGCATACATTGTCACAATGACACAGACTGTGCGGTTGCCAACTCGATGTTGGCTGTGGCTGCCGGCGTTACGCATGTGCAGGGCACTTTTATCGGGATTGGCGAGCGCTGCGGCAACGCCGATTTAAGCGTGATCATCGCCAATTTGCAGCTCAAGCAGGGCTATAGCTGTGTGGCCAGCGACCTGGCCGGGCTTTCCGACGCGGTCTACGCCATCTCGGAGATCAGCAATATGCTGGTCCCCAACAACAAGCCCTATGTGGGGCTAAGCGCCTTTGCTCACAAGGGCGGCATGCACATAGACGGGGTGAACAAGTGCTCCTACTCCTTCGAGCACGTGCCGCCCGAATCGGTGGGCAACAAGCGCCGCTTTCTGATGAGCGAGGTGTCCGGGCGCACCACCGTGCTGGCCAAGCTGGGCAGCCTGGCTCCGGAGCTGGGCAAGGACTCGCCGGAGACCGCGCTTATAGTGAAGCGCCTCAAAGAACTCGAGCATGAGGGCTATCAGTTCGAGTCGGCCGACGCCAGCTTCGAGCTTATGGTGCTAAACGTGCTGGGACGCTATCAGCCGCACTTCAAGCTCATCATGTACAAAACCAGCGGCGAGTACCCCAGCCCCAATGGCGAGTTGAGCGCCTACGCCATGCTCACCATCGAGGTGGACGGCAAGACCGAGACCGCCGCATCCCTGGGAAACGGCCCGGTTAACGCCCTGGACCTGGCCCTGCGCAAGGCCCTCGTCGTCTTCTACCCGGAAATCGCCAAGGTGCATCTGACCGACTATAAGGTGCGCGTGCTCACCGCCGAGCAGGCCTCAGCCGCCATGGTGCGCGTGCTCATCGAAAGCAGCAACGGCGAGAAAACCTGGACCACAGTCGGGGTCTCAACCGACATCATCGAGGCCAGCTGGCTGGCACTGGTGGACTCGCTCGAGTACATCCTGAGATAACGGGCGTCCGAAAAAAGCTGGACACTAAGACACACGAAGGGACACTAAGGGACACCAAGGCTTGCCCGCTCATAACCCTTTTAAATAGACCTAAAAATCTTTCTCCGCCCTATTTCCAAACAGGAGTTTTTCCATGCAGATGACCCAATCCCAGAAGATACTGGCGGCTCACGCCGGCCAGTCCAGTGTAGCCGCCGGCGAGCTCATCATGGCCGATCTGGACCTGGCCCTGGCCAACGACATCACTGCCCCGGTGGCGATCAACGAATACCGCAAACACGGCGCCGGCTGCGTCTTTGACTGTCAGAAGATCGCCCTGGTGATGGACCATTTCACCCCCAACAAGGATATCAAGGCCGCCGAGCAGACAAAGCAGGTGCGCGAATTTGCCCGCGAAAAAGGCATCGAGCACTTCTACGACACCGGCGAGGTGGGCGTGGAACATTGCCTGCTGCCCGAAAAAGGACTGGTGGTGGCCGGCGACCTGGTCATAGGCGCAGATAGCCATACCTGCACCTACGGTGCCCTGGGGGCCTTCTCCACCGGCGTGGGCTCCACCGACATGGCCGTGGGCATGGCGCATGGCAAAGCCTGGTTCAAGGTGCCCAGAGCCATGCAGTTCAGACTGCATGGCAAACTGCGCAAATGGGTCAGCGGCAAGGACGTCATACTGCATATCATCGGCAAGATAGGCGTGGACGGCGCGCTCTACAAGTCCATGGAGTACTGCGGCGAGGGAGTGGCCAGCCTAAGCATGGACGACCGCTTCTGTATCTGCAACATGGCCATCGAGGCCGGCGCCAAAAACGGCATCTTCCCGGTGGACGAGCAGACCCTGAAATACATCGCCGAGCATTCCCAGCGTAAGCCGCAGGTTTACGAGGCCGATCCGGAAGCCGAGTATGACAGCGTCATAGACCTGGACCTGAGCCAGATAGGCAGCACCGTGGCTTTCCCGCACCTGCCCTCCAATACCCGCACTTTTGACGATATGCCCGAAGTGCGCATAGACCAGGTGGTGATTGGCTCCTGCACCAACGGAAGACTCTCCGACCTGCAGGTGGCCGCCAAAATACTGAAGGGGCGCAAGGTGAATAAAAACGTGCGCACCCTGATCATACCGGCCACTCAGAAAATCTACATGGATGCCCTGAAAGAGGGGCTGCTGGAGATTTTCGTCAATTCCGGCTGCGCCGTCTCCACTCCCACCTGCGGCCCTTGCCTGGGCGGGCACATGGGCATTTTGGCCAGCGGCGAGCGCGCCCTGTCCACCACCAACCGCAACTTCGTGGGGCGCATGGGGCATCCCAAGAGCGAGGTCTATCTGAGCAGTCCGGAAGTGGCCGCCGCCAGCGCCCTCACCGGAGTGATCAGCGACCCGGCCAGCATCTGAGGAAAGCAAGCGGATAAATTGAAAGGAATTTTACTATGGCAATCACTGGAAAAGTAATACGCTACGGCGACAACGTGGATACCGACGTCATCATACCGGCACGCTACCTCAATAGCTCAGACCCCAAAGAGCTGGCCTCGCATTGCATGGAGGACCTGGACAAGACCTTTGTCAGCCGCGTGCAAGTCGGCGATATCATGGTGGGCGGGCAGAATTTCGGCTGCGGCTCCTCGCGCGAGCATGCGCCCATAGCCATCAAGGCCTCCGGCATAGCTTGCGTGGTGGCCAAAAGCTTTGCGCGCATCTTCTATCGCAACGCCATCAATACCGGACTGCCCATCGTCGAGTACGACGGCGATATCGAGGAAGGCGACCAGATCGAGATCGACTTCGAAAAAGGCCAGCTCAAAAACCTGAGCCAGGGCAGCGAAGGCACATTTCCACCCTTCCCGGAATTTTTGCAGAAGATCATCGCCGCTGGCGGACTCTTCAAAGCCATGAAGGAGCTGGCATGAACACATACAAACTGGCAGTCATAGAGGGCGACGGCATAGGTCCGGAAATCATCCAAAGCGCCATCAGGGTACTCGAAAAAGTGGCTCCGCAGCGCTTTGGCTACGAGAAGCTCATCGTCGGCGGAGTCAGCCTTGACCGGCATGGCGTACCCATCACTGACGAAGCCATGCAGGCCTGCATGGACAGCGACAGCGTATTGCTTGGAGCCGTGGGCGGTCCGCAATGGGACAACCTGCCCGGGCATCTGCGCGCTGAAAGAGCGCTGCTGGGCATTCGCAAAGAGCTGCAGCTCTTCGCCAACCTGCGCCCGGCACGGCTGTTCAGCATGCTGAAGGCAGCCAGCCCGCTGCGCCAGGACATAGCCGAACGCGGTTTCGATATGCTCATACTGCGCGAGCTTACCGGAGGCATATATTACGGCGAACGGGGACGCAAAACCGACGCCCAGGGTAATACCATCGCCTTTGACACTGAAACCTACAACCAGACCGAGGTGGACCGCATCGCACGCATCGCCTTCGAGATGGCCAGGCAGCGCCGCGGCAAGGTCTGCAGCGTGGACAAGGCCAATGTGCTAGAAAGCTCGCGTCTCTGGCGCGAACGCGTACACATTGTAGCCCGGGACTTTCCCGATGTCGAGCTTAGCGACATGCTAGTTGACAATGCCGCCATGCAGCTGGTGCGCAATCCGGCTCAGTTCGATGTGCTGGTCATGGCCAATATGTTCGGCGACATACTTTCCGACGAGGCTTCGCAGCTCACCGGCTCCATAGGCCTGCTGCCCTCCGCCTCGTTGGGCGAGGACAAACGCGGCATGTATGAGCCTATACACGGCTCGGCTCCCGACCTGGCTGGCAAGAACCTGGCCAATCCTCTGGCCACCATATTATCCTTGGCCATGATGCTCAAGTATTCCTTTGACCTGCCCGAAGAGGCGCAGCGCATCGAGCAGGCCGTGGAAAACACCCTGCTGAAAGGACACCGCACAGCAGACATTCACGATAATGACACTCAGCCTCTGGGCACCCGTGAAATGACCGACAAGGTCCTGCAGGAACTGTAGCCGCAGCCTGGCCGGTTTTGTGCCAAAATTTTCCGTCTGCTCTTGCACAAAGCTGATTGCCGGCTATATTATTTTTCTGACAAAACAAATTGTCTCCGTAGCTCAGTCGGTAGAGCAGCTGACTCTTAATCAGTTGGTCGTCGGTTCGAATCCGCCCGGGGGCACCATCTCCAAGCCGCTTAACTTTAACAGGTTAAGCGGCTTTTTTGTTGCTTGTTTTATAGTGTCTCAAAGTCCCCAAAGTCGCAAAGGTCGCAAAGGTCGCATTTTTTCCTCTTTTTAGGCTTGTTTAGGAAAGTTCCTGGTATTGCTGCCGCCTAACACTATACTTATGGTTATTGCCGTTTGCAGCCCACCACTAGCCAGGAGCCCTCCAATGTCGGAAAAATTCATTCCTCAAAGCGGCGGATATCGCCGTTTGATCAGTTATCAGAAGGCCGAAATCATCTATGAGGCCACGGTTCGCTTCTGTCACGACCATTTTCGCAAATTCGATCGTACCATAGACCAGATGGTTCAAGCAGCTCGCTCAGGCAAACAGAATATTGCCGAGGCCAGCGTGGCCTCGGCAACCTCAAAGGAGACCGAGATCAAGCTCACTAATGTCGCCAGAGCCAGCCTAGAAGAGCTGCTTATCGATTATCAGGATTTTCTTCGAAGCAGAGACTGTGATGAATGGGAGAAAAACAGCAAGGAAGCGATGTATATGCGGCAGCTGTCGGCAGGAAGAATACGCTAGGACAAAGGGGGCGATCCGCCTGGCTCGCCGATCAGCTTTGAGACCTTCCGCGCTTTTTTTGACACTCGCCCACCCGAGGTTTTAGCTAATATCGCCATTTGCTTGATTCATCAGGCGACCTATTTGCTCAGTCGCCAGATCAGTAGACTGGAAAAGGACTTTGTCGCGGAGGGCGACGGGAACGGGAGCGGGAGCGGGGAGCACGCTAAAGCGTGTACTACATACGTGGGACGGGTTCTGGGAGCGCCGGCATTTGAGCGGGTGCGGGGTCGGAGCGCCGGCATCCTTGCCGGCATGGGGACGGGAGCGGGAACGGGGAGCACGCACTGAAGCGTGTACTACATACGTGGGACTTTCGTGACTTTGGAACTAGGCCTGCTCATACTTTTCCAAGTACTCCAGATATTTGTGCTTTCTTAATTGCTTCAGTAGCTTTGCTTCGTTGCGCATGGATTGTATGATCTTTAAAACCAGGCGCAGTGGCGGAGAATCATCTTTGTCGAATTGTATATTGTTAGCCGGGTTGTTATCCAGGCTGGCAAGGGTGATCTTGCTTTTTCCCTCGAAAAAAATCCTGAAGTGTATGGTTCCACTGTGCGTGATGGCCAGCACTGGGTCCCAGTTGTACAGTCTTGCATTCGGCCTTGCCAAAAGGATGCAACCTGGCGGATACCAGGGTTGCATTTGCTCGCCTACAACGCTTACGGCAAAGTCGCCTTCTTCGCCTTCAGGAAAATAGCAGTGGCTTTGCGGGTTGTTCTTGGCGTATTCGCCCAGAGGAATATAAAACTGCCGGCTCTTGTCAGCAATGATATCTGAAGCGACTACGGGAAAGTAGGACTCCAGCGGCTGTGCTGGAATCGCATTTCCGCATAAAAACAGGCTGCCAGGGTCTATCTCAGGGAAAAAATTACAGAGTTTTATCCAGGTGTCAGCGTGTACGCTTTTCACCGTGCCCCGCATATATTTATATAGGTAGCTTGGATCAATGCCAATTTTACGTGCCAGGGCAGCATTGTTGCCTTCACATAGCGCCAGTTCTTTTTCCAGCAGGCTGAGCAATTTTTCGCTGATTGGATATGACATTTGCGGTTTGCCTACAACATTGAACAAAAATACTCGCGGTTATTATGAAGCAATAATATAGCCGCTAGAATGCAGCTTTTGGGTGAAGATAGTGACATAAGGCAGAAAATTTTGAAGTTTTGGTTTTTTTGGGACTTTTGGGACGGGAACGGGAACAAGAGCGGGAACGGGGAGCGTGCACTGAGCGTGTATTACATACGTGCATTTAGTTTTACTACTTACAGTCCGTGAATTTACCCCAGTGCCAAAGAATCAGAAATAGTTCGCACTAAAACCTATGCTTAGTTAAATGCCTTTGCGAAGAAACAGTTCGCAAAGGCATTTTTTTTGTCCAAAGGGCAAAAAAAAATAAAAGTATTCACACTGCTAAATATTTTTGTCGATTTTACTTGCAATCTTCCGCTTAGCATATATATTATTAGCAGTAGCGATACTGCTAATATTTATTAGCATTGCGGAGGATATTTATGCGAATGCCTAAGTCAAAAAACACGTTAGAGCGCCAGATTGGCGCAAAAATCAAGTCTTTGGGCGAGTTGGGCAAGTTCATGCCCGGCTCTTTGGTTGAGAAAAGATGGAAGTGTGCCAAGCCCGACTGCATCTGCAATCGCACGGGTAAGCTGCACACTGGATTTGCAATCACAAGTAAGGTCAGGGGCAAGACCAAGACCGTCTACGTCCCGGTCGACATGGTAGAGGAGGTGCGCGGATGGGTAAAGGAACACAAAAGGCTTCAAAAAATCGTAAAAGAAATAAACGCGCTGGCAGAGCAGCTAATAAGGCTGCACGTTCCCGTCGCGCGGGCAGAAAGCCGCAGGAAAAAGAGCCTGGGATCAACACCGCCGACCTCATCCACATCGTAGGCGCGCTGTGGCCGCGCTTCAACGAATACCTTGATTCGGTGGACGACTTTCGCCGTCAGGATCGTATTATATATGATTTGCGTCTTCTGCTATTTCTGGCGATTCTCGAACGGATCATGGGGCATGACTCCAATCGGCAGCATGACTACGTGAAGTATGATGATCCCTTGAAAGAGACTGTGTCCAGGCTAATGGACTCATATCCGGAGTTTCTTCCCCATTCTGATACTATCAAGTACGCAATTGAGCGCCTGAAGCCCGGGGACATTGATGGCATCCGCCGAAAGATGGTCAACAAATTGTTGCGCGGCAAGAAGCTGTATGGTGCGCGCACCGGTGACTGGCTGGGGCGTTCAACCAAATACTATCGCGTGGCCATTGACGGGGTGCACTTTCATTCCTCAAGCTCGCCCATACCGCATAGCATACACAGAACCCACAGCAACGGCGAGACCGAATATATGTTGATGGCCATTGAGGCATGCCTTGTCATGCCCGGCGGTATTCGCATCCCGCTGATGACTGAATTCATTGAAAATCCCGACACGGAATACGACAAGCAGGACTGCGAACTGAAGGCGGCCAAGCGCCTGCTGGCAAGGCTCAAGGACAAGTTTGCGCGTTTGAAGCTAATAATATTGCTTGACGGTCTCTACTTGTGCCACGACATTCTGAAAACATGCCGCCTGAACGGCTGGGAACTCTCCGTGACAGTAACCGAAAAGGTCTCCGCATTCCTGAGGAAAGCCGAAGAAAAGCTGAATGATGGCGGCGGCAAGCGCGTCACAGGTATCGACCCGGTAGATGGCAGGAAACGCACTGTCATGTGGCGAAACTCGGTAAAGCATATTCTCGGGGGCATCGAATTCAAGCTAAACGTCATAAAAATGACAAGACAAGGCGAAAACGGGGAAGAGTGCCTTTTTTTTGCAACCACAATCTTCCTGCGAAACGACGAGCTGAGGACATTGCGCATCCTGGATGAGATATGCAGGCTGCGCTGGCAAATAGAGGAACAATTCAAGGTACAGAAACACCACGGGTTTGAACTGGAAGCGGCGTTCGGCACAAGAGGATTTGCGGGGCAAAATTACTATCTTATCGTGCAGATTGCCAACATAATCAGGATTTTCATGATGCACAGCAGTCTCTTCAGGCGCTTGCAGCAACACTTCAACAACGAGAAAATAAAAGAGGTCATTCAGCTTCCAATGCTGAAGTATTTCCATACCATAGCAAACATGGTAGACAATTTTCGAAGGGACATACTGCATAAACCCATATCCGAAATAGATATAAGCAAGTGGAGGCTTGCATACGACACAGCCTGACCCGCAATGCTGAACTTCGCCCCAGTCCCAAACCCGTGTACATATTAGCAA
>FZPS01000173.1_pt60 | contig 12158 bp, 14 predicted proteins | sample 1817821 | NCBI WGS metagenome assembly FZPS01 (sample SAMEA104158645, study PRJEB21678) | metagenome | place: Germany | collected 2015-04-21 | reverse complement strand
CCATGCCGGTTGTTATCCTGGACCAGCTTAGTATGCACATTGGTGAGCTTTTTGACTTAAGCAAAATACCCTGGGATAACTCACCCAGAAATATCAAGATATTGAACGAAACTATGGCCTATTACACAAAAAACTACCGAAATGAACTGGCGTAATCCCTTCAAGCCTGGCGTCATCCTTCCCACCCGGCATCCAGGCTACCAGCAGCGGAACCAAAGGCGGGCCAGCCATGGTTGGACCAGGGCTAAAAGGACGGAGAGGGCTGCCAGGGGCTCCAGTAACAAGGAACCGAGCCTAATTCTCGCCGGTATTTCCAGGCCGAGAAAACTGACTGCCATCAGGAGGGCCAGATAAATACCCCCGGCCACTGCCAGCAATTCGCCCAGGGCTTCCGAAAGGGGAGATGGGCGGGGTTCAGCGGGGAGCTCCCTTTTACCTGCCCCCTTCCTCCGTACCCGCTCTGCCAGGGAGAATATAAAGAGGAGCAAAAAACTGACGAAGTAAATCACCTTCCCTGCCCCCCCACAAAGCTTCTTTAAAGTTTACTATGCCCTTCCTCCCCGGAAAATGCATCCCCTCTCCTACAAATACCCTGGTAGCTATAATAACCCTGCTTCCCCCTATTTTTATACGCCGTATGGCCAAATCCACCTTCGCCCCTGGTGGTTTCCTCCAATTGACTTTCGACAACCAGGGTTCCCCTGACGACGGGGCTTATGACCAGTTGGGCAATCCGGTCACCCCGCCTGATGAGAAAGGGTTCCTGACCAAAATTAACCATGAGAACCTTAATCTCCCCCCGGTAATCGGCATCTATGGTACCGGGGGTGTTTAGTACGGAAACCCCGTATTTGACTGCCAGACCGCTCCGCGGCCGCACCTGCCCTTCATAACCTGCCGGTATAGCCAATTGAATACCTGTGGGTATTAATTTCCTTTCGCCTGGCTTTAATTCTACCTCCTCCTCAACGGCAGCCAAGAGATCCATGCCTGCCGCCCCTTCTGTCATATAACAGGGCAGGGGCAGATCCTCTGCCGCCGGCAGAGGTCTCACCTTGACCGTGATTTTCTCCATAGGGCAACACCTTCCCCGGTTAGACTATGACTCCTACTATATCCCATATCCCCGGGCATGTAAAGAACCCTTGTCGGTAGTCGGTGTGCCGGAGCTTGCCCGAAAATAGCCCTGAGACACGAAATTAAGGGGTACGGGACAGGACCTATCCAGAGCAGAGAAAGAAAAAAGCCCAGTGGGCGGGGGAGCTTTTCCCATTGCAAAACACCCCCTTTGTAGCCATAAAAAAAGCATAAACCCTAGGTTTATGCTTTTCTTTCCCTAATCTTAACCCCTGTTTTCCTGGCATTGGTTATGGCCTGCTTGCGGGAAAGGTTTATCCTCCCCTGCCGGTCTATTTCCGTAACCTTTACCAGAATCTCGTCCCCCACCTGGACGACATCTTCAACTCTCTTCACCCGATTGGGTGACAGCTGGGAGATATGCACCAAGCCCTCTTTACCGGGCAAAAATTCTACAAAGGCACCAAAATTCATCAGCCTTGTCACCCTGCCGGTATAAATACCGCCGACTTCTACATCACGGGTGAGATCCTGAACCATCTTGAGTGCCCTTTGCCCCGCTTCTTCATCTACAGAGGCAATAAATACTCTGCCATCGTCCTCAATGTCGATTTTAACTCCCGTTTCCTCTGTGATCTTGCGCACAGTCTTCCCGCCAGGGCCGATAACATCTCTAATCTTGTCGGGATCAATTTCGATGATGATAATCCGCGGTGCATAGGGCGACAGATTGGGCCGCGGTTTAGAGATGGTAGCCAGCATTTTCTCCAGAATGAAAAGCCTGGCTTCCCGTGCCTGTTCCAAAGCCTCCACCAACACCTGTGATGTTAAGCTGGTCGCCTTAATATCCATCTGCAGTGCTGTGATGCCATCTTTGGTACCAGCCACCTTAAAGTCCATATCCCCGAGGAAGTCTTCCATCCCCTGGATGTCGGTCAAGATCTTATACTGTTCCCCTTCACTGACCAGGCCCATGGCGATGCCGGCAACAGGGGCCTTTATGGGCACGCCGCCGTCCATAAGGGCGAGGGTGCTCCCACAGACACTGGCCATAGAGGAAGAGCCGTTGGATTCCAGGACTTCAGATACTAACCTGATGGTGTAGGGAAACTCAGTCTCATCGGGGATCACTGCCTCCAGGGCCCGCTCCGCAAGGGCGCCATGGCCGATTTCCCGCCGCCCTGGACCCCGTATGGGCCTTGCTTCCCCCACACAATAGGGCGGGAAATTGTAGTGGTGCATGAAACGCTTTGATTCCTCAAGATCAAGGCCGTCGAGAATCTGTTCATCGCTGATGGCTCCCAGGGTGAGGGCCGTGAGAACCTGGGTTTGCCCCCGGGTAAAGAGGCCGCTGCCGTGGACCCTGGGCAGTATTCCTACCTCGCAGCTGACAGGCCTTATCTCCTTTAGGCCCCGGCCATCGGGTCGTATTTCTTCTTCAAAAATTAGCTGCCTGACCCTTTCCCTGAGGATGGTGTCGAAGACCTCCTTAATTTCCCCTTCCTGCTCCGGGTAATCCGCCAAGAAATGCTCCAGGACCTCTTGTTTTACGGCTTCGATATTTTCCTCCCGGGCCAGCTTCTCTTCCGTTATGATGGCGGCAGTAAGCTTATCCAAGGCATAGGAGCGGACTTTTTCTTCCAGTTCTGGGTCTGGAGAGAATAAGGGTACTTCTTGTTTTTCCTTCCCTACTTCTGCCACAATTTTTTCCTGGAATGCCACCAGTTCAATAATCTTTTTGTGGCCGAAGTTAATGGCTTCTAATATCTGCTCTTCGGATACTTCCTTGGCCCCTGCCTCCACCATCAATACATTTTCCTTGGTCCCCGCCACCACCAGATGCAGGAGGCTCTTTTCGGCCTGCTCCAGGGTGGGGTTGATGACATACTCACCGTCAACGAGACCAACTATAACTGCTCCCACCGGTCCGGCAAAGGGGATATCGGAAACGGACAGGGCGCAAGAAGCTCCAAAAAGGGCAGCAATCTCCGGCGAGTTATTCTGATCGACGGATAAGATTGTGGCTACCACGTGGACGTCATTGCGAAATCCTTTGGGAAATAAGGGACGCAGAGGGCGATCGATGAGCCGGGCCGACTGAATGGCCTTTTCGCTGGGGCGGCCCTCCCGTTTAATAAAGCCCCCGGGGATCTTCCCAACCGAATAAAGACGTTCCTCATAGTCTACCGTCAAGGGGAAGAAATCGATGCCTTCCCGGGGTGCGTCGGAACAAGTTGCCGTCACCAGCACTACTGTATCCCCGTAATGGACTAAGGCTGCACCATTGGCCTGCTGGGCAACCTTGTTCAGCTCAACCTTTAATTGCCGCCCTGCCAATTCCATTTCGTAAACGGCTGCCATTTTCCAACCTCCTTTGTCTTGTATAATAGATTTGCCTTTCAGATTATTCTCGTGTTGCGGCATAGTATAGAGCTCAAAGATTATTATTACCTGCCCGAGCTTACTTATAGCATGGTACACTACACTGGAAAAGGAGCGGTATATCCGCTCCTCTACCTTCGTAAGCCCAGTTTATCAAGAATAGCCCGATAACGTTCCGGATCTTTACTCTTCAGGTAATTAAGGAGCCGGCGGCGGCGGCCAACCATTTTCAGCAGCCCACGCCGGGAGTGGAAATCCTTCTTATGTTCCTGAAGATGCCGGGTCAGGTAATTTATCCTCTCAGTCAGGATCGCAATCTGTACCTCCGGTGATCCGGTATCCCGGTCGTGCAGTTTAAAATCGTCAATTATACTCTGCTTCTTTTCTGCAGATAGTGCCACTTATTTCACCTCCTACTTTTGGTCTATCCCCAATAAGCCAAGAAAACCGTCGGAGCAATCGATCTTCCTAGCCTATGGTTCGTAACAGGCTGCTTCCCGCTAAGGGTATTGACCAGCCTGATACTGCCTGTATCCTTTGCTACAGCAGCAAAGCTGTGACCGGATTGGGTAATACGAAACCATCTGAGGCATTCTCCCCTGTGGTTTTCCCCTTGGTCAGGTATATTTTATCATATAGAGGGCGGGCTTGTAAACATAGGCCTTTAGAATTAAAACAGGGGGATATCAAAACTTTCTTCTCCTGTCTTTCCGTCAAGTATCCCTTTCCCTTTCCGGATATCGGCACCGATCTGTTTCCTAAGCTCCTCCAGGTTCTGAAACTGCCTTTCGGGCCGCAGGTACGCCAGAAAGTCGACACTGAGCCTTTCCCCGTAGAGTTCCCCGGAAAAATCAAAGAGATTGATCTCCAGGCGAACTTCCTCCCGGTTAAAGGTGGGAGCTGTGCCCACGTTGGCAACGCCGTAAAAGGTTCCCCCACCCAGCCTACATTTTACCAAATAAACCCCCCGGGCAAAGGCAAGCTTTCTCCCTACCTGCAAATTGGCAGTGGGAAAGCCGAGGCTGCGGCCCCTCTTATCGCCGTGAACAACTATTCCCTCAACGGCCGGATAACGCCCCAGCAATTGGGCAGCCTCCCTGACCCGCCCTTCTCCCAGAAGCTCCCTGATTTTGGTGCTGCTAATAATGGTGCCCTTTATTACCACCGGCGGGACAATGGTTACAGACAGGGAAACATCCTCCCCAAGCTGCCGCAAGAGGGCAGTCGTACCCCCTCCCTTGATGCCGAAACGGTAGTCATAACCGACGACCACACCCTCGAGGCCCAGGTGATCCTTTAAAATACCGGTAATAAACTCCCTGGGAGCAATGCTGCGAAAGGCCTCATTGAATTCAACCAGTAGGAGGACGTCGACCCCCATTTTTCTCAAGATCCTGGCCTTCTCTGCCCGCGTTGTCAGTAGAGGCGGGCTGTTGTCCGGGTTGATTATTTCTTCCGGGTGGGGTTCAAAGGTCATTACCATGGCCGTTCCCCTTCTCGCCCGGGCCTGTTCTACTGTTGTCTTTATGATTTTCTGGTGACCTAAATGAACGCCGTCAAAATTCCCTATGGCAGTAATAATCCTGGGAAATTTCTGCTGCCAGTTATCCAAGCCATAGATTATTTCCATTTCTTCCTCTTACTCCTAATTATTCATGATCCAGAAAGACCTTGCTTGGTTGGAAATAGCCATTGGGCGCCCCTTCCCTCCAAATTGCCAGGGCCAGAAGCCGGTCCGCCGGGTACTCCAGCCTGACCAGCTGCCCGGGGGTAAGGGGAGCCGGGATAATCTCTACACCCCCGGGGTTAACCCGATTTCCGTTGGCAATCAACCTGACCACTTCAGGTTTGACAACGACCTGGGGCAATTCCCCCAGGGCACTGCTTAAAGGAAGGAGACGGGAAGATAAATCGTCACACTTGACGATTTCCTCCAGCAGCCAGGCATCGTTGATCTCGTAAGGCCCCACAGCGGTGCGCAGTAAAAAGGAGAGGTGGGCCCCACAGCCGAGATATTCGCCAATATCGGCTGCCAGAGTCCGTATATAGGTACCCTTGGAACAACGGCATTCAAATAAAACCCTGGGGTGTCCATCCTCCTGGCCACCATAAAATGCCAGGAGGTCTAAGGCTTTAATCTCCACGGGGCGGGGCGGGCGGGACACCCTCCTCCCTTCCCGGGCCAGCTGGTAGAGACGCTTTCCCCTGTACTTCAAGGCCGAAACCATCGGGGGGATCTGGGTCAATTTCCCCGTAAAGCGGGAAAAGGCGGTCTCCACCTGGGCTTGGGTGAGGACTACCCTCTGGCTGGCCAGGACTTTACCCGTGGCATCCTGGGTATCTGTCCTCACTCCAAAGGTAATCTCCCCCCGGTAGATCTTGTCCATCCCGGTCACATACTGGTTTAAGCGGGTTGCCCTTCCGATCAGGAGGACCAGTACCCCTGCAGCCGGTGGATCAAGGGTGCCGCCATGGCCAACCCGTCTTATCCCCAATTTTTTCCGCACAAAATCGACCACATCGTGGGAAGTCATCCCAGGGGGTTTAAGAACATTAAGAATCCCTTGCACCGGCCTTTTCCCTCCCTGCCAGGGCGGCGGCTGCAACCGCCAGAACTTTTTCCTGTACCTGGTCCAGGGAGCCCTGAACCAGGCACCCTGCTGCCCGGGGATGTCCACCACCACCAAAGTTTTGGGCTATATCGCTTACATTTACCCCGGAAGGGCGGGAGCGCAGGCTTACCTTAATGGCACCATCCCCGGTTTCCTGAAAGAGGATGCCTACTTCAACACCGGCTATCTCCTTGGCATAATTGACAATTCCGTTCACATCCTCTCCCCTGGCCCCCACTGCGGCCAGGGTGGATGCGGTTATGGTCAGCCAGGCGATCCGGCCGTCGGGGCTGAGCTGCAAGGTTTCCAGGGCCCGGCCCAGAAGCCGGACCGCTGCCTCCCGCCTGGTCTCATAGATGTATTCCGTTGCCTGGGCAGGGTTGATTCCCCTTTGCAACAAGGCAGCCACATTGCAGTGGGTTTCGTAGGTTGTATTTTCATAGCGAAAACTACCCGTGTCAGTGACGATAGCTGTATACAGGCAGAGGGCGATGTCGGCTTCTATTTCCCACCCCAACTTCGATAGTAAGGCTTGCACCAGCTCCCCGGTGGAACTGGTCGCCTCAATCCAGTTGACATGCCCATACCTGGTATTGGTCAGATGGTGATCTATATTAAGGACCGCTGCAGAGCTATCCTTTAAGACCTGGCCCCAGTCACCCAGGCGTTCTTCGGTGGCAGTATCCAAAGTAACGACTACTTCCAGGTCAGCAAGTTCCCCAACGGCCAATTCCCCATATTCTGAACGGACTTCCCTCCAACCAGGAAGGAAGCGAAAAACCTGGGGTACACCATGGGGATTGGCCATTATTACCCTTTTCCCAGCCCTCTGCAGGGAAAGACCAAGGGCCAGCAGTGAGCCAATGGCATCCCCATCGGGATCAATGTGGGATATCAGTAAAAAATTCCTTTTGCCACGACATATTTCAACTGCCTTCTTCTTCTCCCCCTGCATCGGTCCCCTTCTCCTTTTCCTCGTCTATTTCCTGGCCCAATTGGTCTAATAAACCCTTCAGTCGTACTCCCCGTTCGATGGACTCATCCAGGTAAAAGAAAAGTTCCGGAGTGTAGCGGAGGCGAACCCTCTTTCCCATTTCCGAGCGCAAAAAGGAACGGGCCCGGTCTAAAGCGGCCATTGTTTCTTCCTTCACCTGTTGGTCTCCCATGACACTTACGTAGACCTTTACCTGGCGCAGGTCACCGGAAACTTCCACATCGGTGATGCTTAAAAAACCAATGCGCGGATCCTTTAACTCCCTCTGGATCAGCTGGCTCAATTCCTGCCTGTAAGCTTCCCGGACCCTTTGCTGACGAACACCCATTTTTTATTCCCCCCAAAACCGGCTCCAAGGGATTTATCCCGGGATACTAAGCCGGACGTACTTCCTCCACAGTATAGACCTCCAGTATATCTCCTTCTTTGATGTCATTAAAATTGTGCAGGCCTATTCCACATTCATAACCGCTGGCAACTTCCCTGACATCGTCCTTAAAGCGCCTGAGGGATTCGATCTTTCCCTCGTAGATTACGACGCCGTCCCTAATGAGGCGCACCGGGGAGCCATTTACTACTTTCCCTTCCAGGACATAGCTCCCGGCGATGGTACCGACCTTTGGCACCTTAAAGGTTGTCCGGACCTCCACCTGCCCCAGGGTTACCTCCCGATACTCGGGTTCCAGCATACCCTTCATGGCCGCCTCCATATCCTCCAGGGCATCGTAAATGACCCGATAGAGGCGGATATCCACCTCTTCCCTTTCGGCTTCCTTTTTGGCCGATGGTTCGGGCCGGACATTAAAGCCTATAATAACGGCATTGGATGCGGAGGCCAACATGACATCGCTCTCCGTTATTGCCCCTGCGCCGCCGTGGATGACGTTGAGACGTACCTGTTCATCGCTCAATTTCTCCAGGGATTGTTTTAAAGCTTCTACTGAACCCTGGACATCGGCTTTGATAATAATGTTGAGTTCCTTGATTTCCCCCTCCTGGATCCGGTCGTAGAGGTCATCGAGGCTTATGCGGGCACTCCTGGCCAGTTCTTGCTCCCGCTGTTCCTCCTGCCGCTCCTTGGCCAACTGTCGGGCAGCTTTATCGTCCTTCATGGCCCGCATGATATCTCCTGCCTGGGGAACTTCAGAAAAGCCCAAGACTTCCACCGGAGTAGAGGGCCCGGCTTCCTTGACATTCTCCCCCCGGTCATTCATCATTGCCCGCACCCGTCCCCAGGCTGTGCCGGCAATTATGGGATCACCAACCCGCAAAGTTCCCCTCTGGACCAGGACTGTGGCCACTGGACCCCGCCCCTTATCCAACTTGGCCTCAATGACGGTCCCCATGGCGAACCGGTCAGGGTTGGCCTTCAGTTCAGACAATTCAGCAACAAGCAGGATCATTTCCAGCAACTCATCTATGCCCTCTTTTTTCAGGGCCGAGACGGGAACACAGATAGTATCCCCACCCCACTCTTCCACCACCAGGCCATATTCTGTCAGCTGCTGTTTGATCCGTTCCGGTTGGGCGTCGGGCCGATCCATTTTGTTCAGGGCGACAATTATAGGCACCTCGGCAGCCTTGGCGTGGTTTATGGCCTCTACTGTCTGGGGCATTACCCCATCATCGGCCGCCACAACCAGGACCGCAATGTCGGTCACCTGGGCACCCCGGGCCCGCATAGCCGTAAAGGCCTCGTGGCCGGGGGTATCTAAAAAGACGATCTTTTTCCCCTGATATTCTACCACGGAAGCCCCAATATGCTGGGTGATCCCACCCGCCTCCCCCGCGGTGACCTTGGTCTCCCTGATGGCATCCAGGAGGGAGGTCTTGCCGTGGTCCACATGCCCCATGACCGTAACCACCGGCGGCCGCGGGCGGAGGGAAGCAGGGTCATCCTCCTCTATTTCAATATCCATGGTATCAGAATCTTGTTCCAGTTGGATTGGTTTCGTTTCAATGCCGAATTTTTCCGCTACCACCCGGGCCGTTTCATAATCGACTTCCTGGTTTAAGGCGGCCATAACTCCCATTTCCATAAGCCTCATTACCATATTCTTCGGCGCCTGGCCCAGCTTTTCCGCCAGTTCCCTGACCGTTAAACTCTCCGGCAGTTCAACGGCACGGCTTTTGGGTTCTTCCGTCTTAGCTGGTGTTGTTTCCGCCCCCTTCTTCTTGGCCTTGATCTTGTCTTTTTTCTTCTTCACAGCAGCCGCGGGGGTATCGTCCTCATCGGCCCAGTCAAACTCCCCTCCATCATCCTCAGGCCCGGTTAACAATTCTATGACCTGCCGGGCTTCTTCTTCGCTAATGGTGCTCATATGGTTTTTTACCGAAAATCCCATCTCCTGCATCAATTCCATTAGATCCTTGCTGCTGATTTTTAATTCCTTGGCTAGTTCATATATCCTCTTTCTTGTCAAAAGCATTCACCTCCACAAATCTTCCTCCAGCCCCTCCCCCGGACTTATTTAAAAAGTCGATCAGGCCTTGCAATTGGGTCGCAAAATGGCGGTCCAGGAGGGCCACTACAGCCCGGGCCGGTTTTCCAATGGCTTTCCCCAACTCCTCCTTCAAACCCCATGTTCGGTAAGGAATTGCGTACCGGCAGCACAGGCCTACAAAATCATCCCTGGTGTTGGCAGTTGCATCTATGGCAATCAATACCAGCCGGGCCTTTCTTTTTTTGATAGCCCTTTCACATGCAACCTGGCCTGAAACCACCTTCCCGGCTCTCTGGGCAAATCCCAATAAACTAAGCCCTCTCTTCATACCCCTTCAGTTCCTGCTCCAGGGATTCGATTATCTCTGCCGGGATCACCGTGTTCAGACCTCTAGCCAGGGCATTTCGTTTTAAGGCCTGGGCCAGGCAGTCCTGCCGGGGGCAAACATAAACCCCCCGCCCCGAACGCTTTCCTGTGGGATCAATCAGTATCTCCCCTTCCGGCGTCCTCACTATCCTGATCATTTCCCGTTTCGGCTTCATCTCCTGGCACCCCACGCACATCCTCTGGGGTATCCGCTTCTTCTTCAAACCCTACCCCTCCTTCCGCCTCCAATACCTGACTCTCGCTCTTAATGTCAATCTTCCAGCCGGTAAGTTTAGCAGCCAGCCGCGCGTTCTGTCCCTCCTTGCCAATGGCCAGGGACAACTGGCGATCCGGGACTATAACCCTGGCCACCTTGGCTTCCTCATCGAGCTGCACCGACAGGACCTTGGCCGGGCTGAGGGCATTGGCAATGTACTGGGAAGGCTCGGGATCATATTTGACAATATCAATTTTTTCTCCCTTCAGTTCGTTAACCGTCGCCTGTACCCTCATTCCCCTGGGACCCACACAGGAGCCTACGGCATCGACATTCTCATCGTTGGAGGCCACAGCAATCTTGGAGCGGGAACCCGCTTCCCGGGCAATGCCCTTAATTTCTACTATTCCATCATGGATCTCGGGAACCTCCAACTCAAAAAGCCTTTTTAAGAGACCGGGATGGGTCCTGGACAAAATAATTTGGGGCCCCTTGGTCGTTTTATTCACCTGCACGATATAGACCTTGATCCGGTCGTTTTGCCGGTAAGTTTCATTGGGCATCTGTTCCTGGGGCGCCAGGATCCCCTCCGCTCTACCCAAATCAATAATTATATTTTTCATCTCATGCCTCTGTACAATCCCTGTAATGATATCTCCTTCCCGGTCGGCATATTCTTCATACAAAATGCCCCTTTCCGCCTCCCGGATCCGCTGTACCACAACCTGCTTGGCCGTTTGGGCAGCTATTCTCCCGAACTCCTTCGGGGTGACCTCACTTTCAACGACATCATCTAGTTCATAGCGGGGATCTATTTTTTTGGCCTCGGCAAGGGAAATCTGGGTGTTCTCATCCACTACTTCTTCCACGACACTCTTGCGGGAAAAAACCCGGACCTCGCCCGACACCCGGTCGATCTGTACCCGAACATTATTGGCAGACCCGCCATAATTCCTTTTATAAGCAGAAATAAGGGCCGCCTCTATGGCCTCCAGTAGAATCTCCTTGTCAATCCCCTTTTCCTTTTCAATATCGGCCAATGCCTCCAGAAAATCACTGTTCATCCCCCAGACCCTCCTCCTATTAAAAACCCTTCCATTTATCACTGCCTCCCCTAAAATTCCAGTACCAGGTGGGCTTTAGCAACCTGTTCCAGGGGAATGGCAATCTGTTCCTTATCCACCTGGAGAATTACTCTATCGCCCTCTAGCCCCTGCAGCAGGCCGTGAAAATTCCTTCGCCCATCAATGGGGGCATAGGTCCTCAACTTTATTGTCCGCCCGCGAAAACGGATGTAATCCTCTTTCTTCTTCAGGGGCCGTTCGACACCCGGCGAAGATACTTCCAAATAATAGCTGTGGGGAATAGGATCGGCCTCATCGAGGGCCTGCCCCACCCTTTCACTGACCTCTTTGCAATCTTCAACATTAACGCCGCCTTCTTTATCAATAAACAACCGCAGGTACCAGCGGGGCCCTTCCTTGCGGTATTGTACGTCGACCAGTTCTAGGTTCAATTCCTCTACCATAGGTTCTACCAGGGCAGCTATTCTGTCCTCAAGGCGCCCACCCATTACTATCCCTCCCTAATCAGCAAATGAACTTCAACTTATTTTACCAAAGTTCAGAAACCCTTATTCCGAAACCGATTCCAGACATGCAGGGGCATCTATTATGTAGAGATTAATACGAAAGAGTGGGCACATCACCCACTCTTTCCGCAAGTTCGGTATCGCACCGTTACAAATCTTCCCATGGCTACATTTAGTATAGCATACTGTCAGGCCTTTGACAAGTTCATGGCCTCCCAAGTAAAGTGCTGCTTGTTAATTAATTTGTATTCTTCACTGCTGGGATGTCGCGCCTCCCAGCCTTCATGGCTGACTAAAATTCGTGCCTCTATGGAAGGTTTCTTTTCCCTTTGAAGGGAGGCCCAAAGACCATCTACTTCGAGAAATAATACGGGTAATTTGCGTTCCCCAGCCGGGAATTCCCGCTGTTTTGCTTCTTCTTGCCTTAGCTCTTCTCCCGCCGCCTGGACCACTTGCCTAATGCTTTCATGGCTAA
>FZPS01000014.1_pt245 | contig 12161 bp, 12 predicted proteins | sample 1817821 | NCBI WGS metagenome assembly FZPS01 (sample SAMEA104158645, study PRJEB21678) | metagenome | place: Germany | collected 2015-04-21 | reverse complement strand
TCTTTTGTATATATACAAAACACCCAAGTGTATTAGATTATTTTATTTTTTAAAGATATTATAATGCAAATATGTTAAAATTGTAATTAATAAAAATGTTCTTTCAATTTTATGCAGTGAGTATATTTTCTTAGTACTTCTCACATCTTAGGGGGAGATATAATATGTTTAAAGTTATGATAGTTGATGACGAGCCAATTATTAGAACAGGATTAAAGCATGTAGTGGATTGGGGAGAACTGGGCTTTAAAATAGTTAGCGAGGCAAAAAATGGTCTTGATGCCTTAAAAAAACTAGAAGAAGAGCCTGTAGATTTGATTATTACAGACATTAAAATGCCGCAAATGGATGGAATAGAGCTATTAGAAGTTTTAAGGGAGAAAAATAATGATGTGAGTGTTGTGTTATTAAGTGGTTTTGCGGAATTTGCTTATGCACAGAAAGGTTTATCCCTTGGTGCGATTGACTATCTATTAAAACCCATGGATCCAACTAATATTAAAGAAGTATTAGAAAAAGTATATAAAAAATTTACTAATGATAAAATGATTAAAGAGCAAACTGAATATCTTAATAAAAAATTAGAGTTGACCAGGTCTTTTTCTAGGGAGAAAGTAATCAACGATATAATTCACGGGAAAAACCTAGGCAAACTTTGGCTATTAGTAGAGGAATATGATATTCCATTAATAAATAATTTAGTCCAAGTAGCAATATTAGAACTAGATGATTTTGAAGAACAAGGAGAAGACTGGATTTTAAACGGAGAGTATGAAAGTATCGTTGAAAAAATACAAGTTATAATAAAACAAGAATTAGAAGACGAAGATTATATAAATAGTATTATTAGTGAAGGTGGTTTAGGGAGCATTAATATAATAATTCAACCCAAAAAGATTACAAATAAAGAGCAGTTAGACGAAATGGTATCAGAAGTTTTAGATAAAGTTTTACACAGAATAAATAAGGAGAAAGAACTTAGAGTTACTATTGGGGTTGGGAAAGTTTATGAAGACGTAGAATTAACTTATTTAAGCTATTTTAATGCAAAGGAGAGTTTAAAACACAAATATGTTTTAGGAAGGAATAAGATAATACATATAATGCAGTTGGATTCCCTTGAACAAAATAAATTTATTTATCCTTTAGAAGAGGAAAAGATTCTTATTTCATATATACTTCTTGGAGACGGTAAATCGACAAAATTTTTAGAAGAGCTATTAGAACAAATTATAAGAAACAATTGCTATGAATTATATAAAATAAGTCTTTGTTTTACTCAAATGGCAACAAATATCTATAAAGCTGTTCAAGAAAAGTATAGCTATATAAGTGAAATATATAATTTAACGCAAGTAAAAGACTTAGGTTTTTTAAGATATAAGGATATTGAAAAAATAAAAACTCATTTTATTAACAATGTAAGCGAATTAATCAATGTTATTAAAAAATATGGCTTAAATAATAATAGTACGATAGTTAATATGGCTTGTGAATATGTTTTAGAAAACATTGATGAAAAAATCACATTAGCTTCAATTTCTGATTATCTTCACATAAGCAAAAACTATTTTTGTACATTGTTCAAGCAAGAGACAGGAGAGAATTTTTTAGACTATCTTACTAAGGCTAAAATAGATCGGGCAAAGGTATTATTAAAGGAGGATAATTATAAGATATATGAAATAAGTGACTTATTAGGATATAAAGAAAAGGGATACTTTAGTAAGTTATTTAAGAAATATACAGGATTTACTCCTGCGGATTATAAAAAGAACTGTAGATATAAAGATACTAGAGGGGGAGTATGTTGAAATATGATTTTTATCCAAGGATGGGAATCCGGGCTAAGTTAAACATTGGATATATGACAATGATGATTGTATTGGTATCTGTAAGTTTTATAATGTATTTTAGAATAAATACAAAACAAGTAGAAAGAAAGATGTTTAAAACTGACCAGCAGCAAGTGTTTTTAATAAAAACTACGATTGAAAATATTATTAGCAGAGTTGATATGATATCAGCAGATATTGCACTAAATCCTAGTGTTCAGAAAGCATTAATAGAAAGGGATAAGCAATCTTATTATATTTATGAACGAGAAATTAATGAATATTTAAATAGTACTATTAATAGAGATGTTGATATTGCTTCAATCTATATTATTGATAAAAATAATTATATTTATCATGTAGATAGAGAACAAAAAGAAGAACGCTTTCCAAAGGATTTTTTGGAATTTATTGATACTGAAGAATTGACATTGTTAAATGGACAATCAAAATGGACCATTCAGGAAAATTTGTTTATTCAGGATGGTAAAAACTATATGACAGTTTCTAGGGCCATAAATAGCAGAGAAGACTTTCAGACCATTGGATATGTTGTTATGACGGTAAGAAATAATGTATTAGAAGGTATATATAATAAATTTTCCAGCAATGATATGTATTCATATATGATAGAAGATAATAAAAAGAATCCTATTATTTTTCCTTATGATGATACAACGGAAGAAATGAAGAATACATTATCTATTATACCTTACACAGTTGATGAATATTATAAAAAACAAATTGGAAAGTTAAAACACTACTTTATTAAAGTTCCCATAGAATCAAATGATTGGAGTTTATGTTGTGTTTTTATATATGATAATAATTTTAAACATATTGAATTAATTTTTATATTTTTGATTTTACTTAATGGTATTCTTTCAATTATAGGAAGCAGGATAATTAATTCAGTTATATTAAAACCTTTAGAATCAATATCTAGTTCTATCAATAAAATTCGAGATGGTGATTTAACAACTCGGTTTGAAATAACTAATAGCAATGATGAGATAAATCAACTTAGTACAGCTTTAAATACCATGATGGATCAGATTAATTTACTTTTAGAAAGGCTAAACCAAGAGCATGAAACACAAAGAAAATTAGAGTTTGATTTATTAGTAAATCAAATCAAACCTCATTTTTTATATAATACTCTTAATGCTGTAAGTGCATACATTAGTATAGGTAAAAAAGAAGAAGCATTTCATATTTTAAGAACTCTAGCAACATATTATAGATTTTGTTTAAGTAGTGGTAAAGACATAATACCTATTAGAGATGAGTTAGATTTATTAAAAAACTATGTGGATATTATGAGTATTCGAATGAACAAATTATTCGAGGTTAAATATGAGATTGATGATACTGTGTTAGATTGTACAATTCCAAAGCTTACTCTCCAACCCTTAGTAGAAAATTCTATAAATCACGGTATTAGCAATTTAGAAAAATCCTTAAATATAAAATGTATGATAAAAAAATTAGAAGATAAAAACTTAATTCTTGTTATTGTAGAAGATAATGGAGCTGGAATGTCACAAAAAACAATTCAAAAGATATTAAAAGGAGAGGAAATTAATGAGACATCAGGATTTGGTTTAAAAAGTATTATACAAAGAATAAGTATTTATTATAAAGTCAAAGACATTGACGATATTATTAAAATAGAAAGTGTTGAAAATGAATATACAAAAGTATACTTATATATTCCTATTAAAAGATAGGAAGGGTTTTTTATTTTTAGTGAAAAATTTTTAATACAATATAAATTATTAATAGACAGGGATAGGATATATGAAAAATAATTATATTAATAAAATCAATGAAGCAGAAATGCTTTGCTTTGATAATAAAATAATAGATTATCATTTTTTGTTTAATTCTCTTGAAACGATTAACTCTTTGGCGTTATCTATAGGTGCAAGTGAAATATGTAAACTAACCCTTGCTTTAGCAAATATGATTCGCTTTATTATAAATGATAATCAAACAAGCATTATACTTAAGGATGAAATGGACTTTGTAAATGAATATTTAACGATTCAGTCAATTCGCTTTAATGAAAATTTAACTTTTGAGATTAATAGTAGTCATTCAATGACTAAAACAATTTGTCCGAAATTTTTAATTCAAGCAATAGTAAGCAGAGTTATCTACTATTATATTGAAAAAAATGATATGCCTAGCCATATAAAAATAACTGTAGAACAGATAAGCAATTTGGTAGCTGTTATAATAGAGAATAATTTAAAAGAACCCCTATGTTGTGTATTTAGCAAAAAAGAATTAGAATTATTTAAAAAACAAATATTAGAAATTACGAAATTAAGTAAATTTGATAAAAGATATGATATTGAAATTATTGACTGTAATAAAACAGGAATTACTGTTAAAGTTGAATTAGAAGCCTAAAAGCAAGAAATCTTTATTTGTAATATTTTAAGATAATAGCAGAATGTTTTAGGAGGAAATGGATATGAATACTGATAAAAAGTATGGCTGGCACTTTATCGATGATAATGGTAGTTTTTCTTTAGATGAGCCCCATAAAAATAGCTACTTATATTTTCCTTTGGCAAATGATGTAGGCATGATGTCTTCAATAACTCCTTCATTAAATGGAGATATTAAAGCAGGTCAAAATGAATTTCTTATGCTTCCTGTTTCTCCAGAAGATTTACATAACACAAAGTCAGCAAGAAATTTCTGGATCTATATTAAAGATGAAGGCCCTTGGTCAGTGGCGGGAAATTCAGCTAAACAAGTATTAGATACTTTTGAAGCTGATAAAGCTGAAGAAGTTAAATTAGAAGCAGGTTTTTTATGGCATAAGCTAATTAGGGAAAATAAAAAAATTGGAATTAAAGCAGAGATTATAAATTTTGTTCCTGTAACAAAGGACAAGCTTGAACTTATGGCAGTAACTATCAAAAATACAGGGGATAGTCAAAAGCAAATTACGCCTACAGCAGCAATCCCTATCTTTGGAAGGTCGGCAGATAATCTAAGAGATCATCGCCATGTTACTTCTTTGCTTCATAGGATATATACAATAGAAAGTGGTATAGAAGTTCAGCCTACCTTATCCTTTGATGAAAGAGGACATAAAGAAAACAAAGTAACTTATGGTGTAGTGGCTTGGGATGATGCAGGCAGTAAACCTTTAGGAAGTTTTCCTCTTGTAGAAGATTTTATAGGCGAAGGTGGCTCTTTAGAATGGCCTGAAGTTATTGTAAAGAATAAAGATTCTTTTATTTATGAAGGAAGTTTTATAGAAGGATATGAAGCTATAGGAGCTCTTCGTTTTAAGGATGAAATTCTTAAGCCCGGAGAAGAAAAAACATATATTATTGCAATTTATATAGAAAATGATAAGGGTAAAGGAGAAGAGCTTGCAAATAAATACTGTAGCAAGGAAGGATTTTATCAACATTTAAATCAAAATATTGATTATTGGAAAAGCAAGCTTGAAGTATTGCAATTTTATTCTAATGACAAAGAATTTGATTTATGGATGAAATGGGTTACTATTCAGCCAATTTTAAGAAGAATATATGGATGTTCTTTTTTACCTCATCATGATTATGGAAGAGGGGGAAGAGGTTGGCGAGATCTTTGGCAGGACTGCCTGGCTCTTTTGATGATGGAGCCTAAAGAAGTCCGACATTTATTAATCAACAATTATGGAGGAGTTCGAATTGATGGCAGTAATGCCACCATTATTGGTACAAAGCCTGGAGAATTTATTGCTGACAGAAACAATATCTGCAGGATATGGATGGACCATGGTGCCTGGCCATGGATTACAACAAAACTTTATATTGATTACAGCGGGGATTTAGATTTTTTATTAGAAGAGCAAACATATTTTAAGGATTCCCAGGCGGCAAGATCTACTAAAATCGATGAATTATGGGACAAGTACCAGGGTAACATTTTAAAAATGCATAAAGGAGAAATATATAAAGGAACGATTTTAGAACATATTATTCTCCAACATTTAACACCTTTTTATAATGTGGGGGAACACAATAATATCCGTTTAGAGGGAGCCGACTGGAATGACGCCTTTGATATGGCAGCCCAAAATGGCGAAAGCGTTGCCTTTACTGCCTTATATGGAAACAATCTGGCTGAAATCAGTGACATGATTTTAATATTAAAGGAAAAGAAAAAGATTAATACAATAGAACTGGCTCAGGAAATGCTTATCTTACTGGATACGATGATAAAGCCTGTAAATTATGATTCTGTTGAAGAGAAGAAAGAACTGTTAAAAAGGTATTTTGATGCCTGCAAGCATACAATTTCCGGAGAAAAAGTAAAAGTGGATTTAACAGCTTTGGCAAGGGATTTGAAAGAAAAAGCCAATTGGATCAAAGAGCATATCAGAAAGAAAGAATTTATAACAAATGTGGAAGGTTATAAGTGGTTTAATGGTTATTACGATAACCACGGAAGAAGGGTTGAAGGAGATTTTCCTGAAGGAGTGAGGATGACTTTAACAGGACAGGTTTTTACCCTTATGGGAGATATCGCAACCGGGGAACAAGTCAAAGAAGTTGTTAAAGCTTGTGACAGATACCTGAAGAATCCTAAGATTGGTGGCTACAGATTAAATACAAATTTTAAAGAACTCAAAAAAGATTTAGGAAGAGCTTTTGGCTTTGCTTTCGGACATAAAGAAAATGGAGCAATGTTTAGCCATATGGCAGTAATGTATTCTAATGCTTTGTATAAAAGAGGATTTTCCAGAGAAGCTTATGAAGTCATTCAACTTATCTATAATCAGAGCAAAAACTTTGAAGAAAGTAGGATTTATCCTGGTATTCCTGAATATATCAATGAAAAGGGCCGGGGTATGTATCATTATCTTACAGGCTCTGCAAGCTGGTTATTGCTGACGGTCTTAACACAAATTTATGGTGTAAGAGGAGATTTGGGCAATTTAAGGCTTAAGCCGCAACTAAGAAGGGAACAATTTAATCATTTAAGCGAAGCAGCAGTTTTGACAAGCTTTGCAGATAGAATTTTAAAAATTACATATGTCAATACAAATGGTTTAGAAGCAGGTAAATATCAAATTAAAAGAGTATGGATTAATCAGGGCGAACAAAAGCTGACCGAGCCAAAATCAGACTATTTAATCAAAAGAGAAGTTATTGAGGCTTTGGATAAGGATAAGATCCATGATATAAGGGTTGAACTTGGGTAATTACAAGATATTTTTAATAAAATCATCTTTTATCAGTATTAATGATAAGAGATGATTTTTTTGATTAGATATAAAATAATTAAAATTTTCTAGAATAGTTATTGACAGTTATTACCTATGAGAATATAATAAACCTTAAGTATAAACACTAAACTCAGAGTTTAAATTTTAAGACAAAGATATCAAAATACTCTATTAGTAATAAATAAAAGATAATAGTATAAGAAGGAGAATGATATGAAGGTAAGTAAGAAAGAAGCCCTAGCAAAATTTCATAGAGACAATATAATACGTGCATCAGAAAAACTATTCTTAAAAAATGGGATAGAAAATACTTCAATGGATGATATTGCAAAAGAAGCTGGATACAGTAAAGCTACCTTATATGTTTACTTTAAGAATAAAGATGAAATTATTGGTGCTATTACATTATTAGGAATGAAAATGTTTCTAGATCATGTTAGAAAATGTATTTCTGAACAAAAAGATTTTAGAGCACAGTATTTTGCCTTATGCTATGCCTTAGTGGATTTTAAAAACGAACACCCATTTCATTTTGACAGTGTTTTTGCGGAAATTAATGTAGATTTAGAGCTAGAAGAAACACCTAAAGTTTATCATGAAATATATGAAGTAGGAGAAGAGATTAATAATGAAATATCTAAAATGTTTCAAGAAGGTGTTAAAGAAGGGCTTGTAAGAAATGATATAAAGTTACCTTTAGCTTCTTTTATTTTTTGGGCTAGTATTTTTGGAATAATTCGTATGTCGCAGGAAAAGAATAAATATCTTGCAAAAAGTCTGGGGATTTCTTCAAAAGACTTTTTACAATGTAGTTTTGAATTGCTTTATCAGTCGATAAGAAGCTAATGGAAAAAATATTTTAGAAAGGAGTGCTGAATGTATTTAAAGACAAATACATTCAATTAGAGTGTTATGATTAAAAAAAATAAAAGTATGTTATTAATCTTTGTGCTTGTATTAGTTGTATGTCTTGCTATCTTAGTTTTTTATTTAAATAAACTTAATAATTATAAAGAAAAGGTTGCCAATACTCAAATTACTAATATTAATTTTAGAGAAATCTCTGACGGGGTTTATATAGGCTATTACGACGTGGATTTTATTTATGCAAAAGTAGAAGTTACAGTTAAAGAAGGCAAAATAATTGATATTGTGCTCCTAGAACATAAAAATGATAAAGGTAAAGAGGCTGAAAGAATTATTGAAGATATTAAAGCTGCTCAAAGTTTAAATGTTGATGCAGTATCTGGGGCAACAAATTCAAGTGTTGTAATTAAAAAGGCCATAGAAAATGCCCTTATTAATGCTAGTAACTAGCTTTTTATATGAATTTATAAATTATTGAAGAAAGGAAAAGGTATAATGGATAAGTTACATAGTACAGCAAATGCCATGAGATATTTTGAAGCAATAGAAAAAAGAATTTCTAGAAGGACTTATCTAAATGAGAATATTGAGCCTGACAAGTTGAAAAAAATCAATGAATATATTTGCAATTATAATAAGCTATCAGGTCTTTCTATCCAATTCATTGAAGATGCTAGTAAAGGATTTAATGGTTTAATAAAAAGCTACGGAATGTTTCATGGTGTTAAAAGTATTATTGCTCTTGTGGGAAAAACATCAGATCCTTATCTAAAAGAAAAGGCTGGATATTTTGGAGAATTACTTGTATTGGAAGCAGTACTTCTTGGACTTGGTACTTGTTTTGTAGGAGATAGTTATGATAAAAAGAACTGTCCTTGTAAAATTGAAGAGGCTGAATCATTAGTTTGTGTTATTACAATTGGTCCTGTTGATGATAAGCCTAGTTTAAAAGAGAAATTAGTTTATCGTATGACACATAGGAATACTGTTAAAGCAGAAAATCTTTATGAATCAGAAGGGGAAGTTCCTTCTTGGTTTTTAAATGGAATAAAGGCAGTACAACTTGCTCCTTCAGCTTTAAACCGTCATCCTGTAAAATTTGTTTATAAATCTGGTAATACTTATGCATTTGTTGAGGAAACTAATAAGTTTGATCTTGTAGATTTGGGGATTGCAAAGCTACATTTTGAGATAGGAGCAGGAGGAAAATTTGCGCCTGGTAATTATGGTACTTATTCAAAATAATTGATAAAAAAAACGGTCTTAAGGTCGTTTTTTATTTAACTTTTTCACAGGTATTTTAAGAAATTATTTTATTGACTAAATATTTAGAATGACTTATTATAAGGATATTATATTTTTGCTAAAGAGAGGTATTTAGAAATGTTCTTTGAAAGCTTTATGATTAGATTTGACCTTTTATTTATTTTTTTAAGATTTATTTTTATAGAAGCCTTTATTTTTAGCATACTACTATTTACAATATCAAAATTGAAAAAAAGAGCATTGGAGAACTTAAAGTTTTTTTAAAGGATATAGCATATTTCTTTATTGCTAGATCTGCTGCATATTTAATAATTGCTGTTGCTTTAGATATTTTTAATTTGTTGGCAATGTTTATATTTAGAAAAGTAGTTTTCGAGTATTATTTAATGATTCCAATTGAAATAGGAATAATCGTATTACCTGGACTTTTTATTACTTCTGCATTTACCATTGTAGCTTTAATTGCAAGTAATTTAGGAAAAGAATTTTTTAAGAAGTTAAAGATATGGATTTTAGGAGGAACATCATTGATCATTGGAATTTGCTTTTCATTCATGGCAGTTATTTCGCTTCTTTAATGATTTAAAAAGCAAGATGGTTAAGTTTAGAAGTTTGATTTTTATACTTAGTTTATTATGATAAAATACTGTTATCTTTAAGATCTAAAATTTTGAAATTAAAAAGGTGTGAATTATGTGGCGTTAACCACATATCACACCTTTTTAATTTCTTATTAAGTAGTCAAAGGCACTTAAAGCTGCAGTAGCTCCTGAGCCCATAGATATTACAATTTGCTTATAGGGACTGTCTGTGCAATCTCCTGCAGCAAAGACTCCAGGGATATTTGTAGATCCATTTTTATCTACTACAATTTCTTTTAGCTTATTGAGTGTTAGTGTTTCTTCTAGCCAGTCTGTATTGGGGATAAGACCAATTTGGACAAATACACCTTCTAAGGGGATATGTTTAAGGGCCCCAGTATCTCTTTCTATATAGCTAATTCCATCTACTTTACTGGTGCCGGTGATTTTTTGTGTTTGTACATTCTTTAAAACAGTTACATTAGGCAGTTTATAAAGAATTTCTTGCAAAATGGCATCTGCTTTTAATTCTGGCAAAAATTCAAGAACGGTTACATGGTTTACAATGCCAGCTAAATCTATGGCTGCTTCAATACCAGCATTGCCTCCGCCAATAACTGCTACATTTTTACCTTCAAACAAAGGGCCATCACAGTGGGGGCAGTAAGCGACTCCCTTGTTTCTAAATTCTTCTTCTCCAGGAACTCCAACTTTTCTTGGTCGAGCCCCTGTTGCAATTATGACGCTTTTGCTTTTTAAAAGAGCACCGTTTTCTAATTCAATTTCGATAAATTCATTTTTCCTTAGAGACTTTGCCTTGTAAGGTTTTATTATATCTATATTGTAACTTTTAACATGCTCTTCTAAGCTAGCAGCCAATTTTGGACCTTCAGTATGTTTTACACTTATGAAGTTTTCAATAGACATAGTATCAAGGACTTGACCACCAAATCTTTCTGCAACAATAGCTGTATGAAGCCCCTTTCTAGCTGTATAAATTGCAGCACTTGCTCCAGCAGGACCTCCTCCTATGACTAGCACATCAAAAACATCCTTATCATTTAACTTTGAAGAATCAGGATTGCTGCCTATTTTAGCGAGAATCTCTTCAAGGGTCATACGTCCGCTGAATATAAATTCACCGTTTAGATAAGTTGAGGGGACTGCCATAATATCTTTACTTTCTACTTCTTCTTTGAAAGTCCCTCCGTCTATCATGGTATGACTTATATTTGGATTTAAAATACTCATTAAGTTAAGGGCCTGAACAACCTCAGGACAATTATTACATGATAAGCTTACATATGTTTCAAAATGATATTCCCCTTTTAAATCCTTAATTCTATCAATAACTTCTTGTTCAAGCTTTGGGGCTCTTCCGCTTACTTGCAAAAGAGCTAAGACCAAAGATGTAAATTCATGGCCTAAAGGAATACCGGCAAAGGTGACGCCGGTATCCTCATTTACTTTATTAATACTAAAACTAGGGGTTCTGGGTAGAACTGTTTCTTCGACTTTAATCTTAGGGGACATGGAAGCTATTTCATTTACTAATACGAGCATGTCTTGAGAGTTAGTATCAGAGCCAGCACTAACTTTAATTAAAATCTCATTTTCCATTAACTGAAGGTATTGGTCTAATTGATTTTTGATATCTGGCTCTAGTAGCATATTATTCACCTCATTGATTATTAAATTTTTCCTACAAGGTCAAGACTTGGTTTAAGAGTCTTAGAACCTTCTTCCCATTTAGCTGGGCAAACTTCTCCTGGATTATTTCTAACATATTGTGCTGCTTTGATTTTTCTAATTAAAGTTTTTGCATCACGGCCAATACCGCCAGCATTAATCTCTACTGCTTGGATGACACCGTCAGGATCAATAATAAAGGTGCCACGGTCTGCAATACCTTCTTCTTCAATCAACACATCAAAATTCCTGGAAAGGGTATGAGAGGGGTCACCTATCATAGGATAAGTAATTTTTTTGATGGTTTCTGAGCTGTCATGCCATGCTTTATGTGTAAAATGAGTATCTGTTGAAACAGAATATACTTCAACGCCTAATGATTTAAAGGTTTCGTAATTATCTTGTAAATCTTCTAATTCAGTAGGACATACGAAGGTAAAGTCTGCAGGATAAAAACAAACTACGCTCCATTTTCCTTTAAAATTTTCTTCAGTAACTTCGATAAAATCTCCGTTATGAAAAGCTTGAGCTTTAAATGGTTTTACTTCTGTTCCTATTAATGACATAATAAATACCTCCTATATTTTAAAAATTATTAGGTAATTGTGAAACTATAAGATAAAAATTTACAGTTAGCATTCAATAGTGGAAGATATAGGAAAAATACAGAGTACCAGA
>FZPS01000047.1_pt106 | contig 12162 bp, 9 predicted proteins | sample 1817821 | NCBI WGS metagenome assembly FZPS01 (sample SAMEA104158645, study PRJEB21678) | metagenome | place: Germany | collected 2015-04-21 | reverse complement strand
ATTAATCCGGGAAGATTGGTCTCCCAAACAGATCAGCGGATATTTAAAGAAACATGAGAATATAGCTATCTCACACGAAACCATTTACAAATGGATCCGCAAGGACAAGCAAAACGGCGGGGAGTTGTACAAGCATTGCCGCCATAGGCTCAAACACCGTAAAAGGCCCGTAGGGTCGGCTAAAAACATACCCAACCGTACGAGTATACACGAAAGGCCTGAAGAAGCTGACGGAAGCAGGTTCGGTGACTTTGAAATGGACACGATTATCGGACCAAATCATTCGGAGGCTATTTTGACAATAACAGAGCGAAAAACGAATTATCTGATGATACAAAAATTACCGAAGGGAAGAGATTCCGGGGAGCTTGCAAAGGAGGTCTTTAAAATATTACTGCCTTTCAAGGATAAATTGAAAACCATCACTACGGATAACGGATCGGAATTCGCTGCCCATGAGTTAATAACTAAAATGTTGGGAGTTCCGGTTTACTTTGCCGATCCTTATTGTTCATGGCAAAAGGGAGCGATTGAAAACGGAAATAAACTTATCAGGCAATACATCCCGAAAAAAGCATCATTTAAAGATTATTCGGATGAGGATATCAAGAAAATCCAGTACAAACTAAACAGAAGACCTCGAGAAAAATTAGACTTTAATTTACCCAAAAATGAGTTTTACAAACATTTTGTGTAATTTCGCACTTGCTGGTTGACTCTACATACCCCATTTTGACCTCTATTCCTTTGCAGTTACTGGCTTATCATATTGCTGTAGTTAAAGGATGCGACGTTGATCAACCCAGAAATCTGGCAAAATCCGTCACCGTGGAATAGGATAATCAAAACACCACAAATTGTTCTTTGGGAGTCAGACAGAAAGCACACTTTTCCTCCACCGTTGCCTCGTCGTAAGTGTTGCCGCAAACCGGACAAACGGCATAGCTATAGGGTAACGTACTTTCATTATTTACGTTAAACGCTTGTAGCGCTTTTTGGTAAAAATCACGATGCTTTTTCTCCGTATCGTACGCCCACGTAAACGACTTCACCGCATCCTCCACTTTTTCTGCCTTTGCATCTTCCAAAAATTTCACATACATCGTATCCACCTCATACGATTCACCCTTAATGGCAGCTTGAAGATTCTCGGCGGTTGTTCCTACCTCAAATTGAGGAGTAAAATCGTCCATTTTCTCTCCCAGCGCTTCCAACACTTTTTTATGGTTGGCTGCATGAACAGCTTCTGCTTTAGAGGCAGCCTCAAACAGTTTGGCTATCGTATCGCAGCCTTCTTCACGTGCCTTTTGGGCAAAAGCAGCATACTTGGCACTTGCCGTAGTTTCTCCTACTATTCCTTCTTTAAGGTCAGCTATGGTTTTGGTAGGAGTAGATTTCTTGCACCCCGTTACCGCTATTACGCTGATAACAGACAACAAAAGAATGACATTACGCATTGTTTTCATAACGTTTACATTTTTAAATTTCTATTTCTTAAAGTGGTAACATATATGTATATACGAGATTTCCTCCGTAAAAACCGGTTATTATTACCAAGATGGCCGAAAGTGCATAAAAGCCAAACGAAATCCATTTCAGGGTATCGTTCTCTTTAGGAGAAAGTTTGAGGTAAATCTTCAAACCGGAATCGACAAGGGCACACAACACCGTCATTCCTGCCAAAATTTCATGGATTTCCTTTATTTTTCCCGCTGTTCCTGTTAATTCGCTTGTAAAAAGCAAACCGGAACCAAAAGCGGCCAGAGCTCCCAATGTTCCTGCTATAAGCAACCAGAACCCTGCAAAAGACCAACACGTTTCTTTTTTGAAAAGGAGAGAACAAATTTCAAAAACAAATCCCAAAAGAAGCAAGGCAATGGGAAAATGTACCATCATCGGATGTAAATGACCTGTGGAAAACATAGTATTTATTTTTTATGGTTTTAAAGCTCCTATTTTCTTGTTTTGTTATTATAATAAACACTTGATTTTTTATTTTGTTTAATGAACTTATTTTCTCCTTCAATTTTCGGATAAATCAATTTAAGAGAGAGATCCTTTGTCTCCGAATTATCGAAAGGTGACTGCCTCTTTTGTAACTCTCTCCAAATTCAACTTTCCCTTCCAACTTATTGTCTTTCTCAAAAAAAGACAACATCCCTTTCTCGTAACCATAAGGAGCGGAAGGCTCTTCACGGGTATTTACTCCCCCACTCCATGTTCGGGGTTGAGCCCATATCAAACTCGATTACTCCCCCTTTTAGTATGTCGCTGTGGAATAAATAATTGTTAGTATACACTTTCCCATTCAATTTGGCAGACCGGATATATCTATTTTCGGGCGAAGCATTATGGGCGATAATTATAAATTTTTTGTTGTTTTCCAACTTTATCACGGCTTTCTTGAAACTCGGACTTGCAATCATGTAATAAGGTGTGCCCGGACAAACAGGATAAAAGCCAAGTGAAGCAAATACGTACCAAGCCGACATCTGCCCCGCATCGTCATTTCCGGAGAGGCCACCGGGATCATTTAGATATTCCGTCTCCATAATATGGCGTACTTCTTCTTGCGTTCGCCACGACCGACCGGCATAATTAAACATAAACGGTATTTGATGACAGGGTTCATTACCATGCCAATAAAGCCCTTCGGAGAACATGGAATCGAGCTTGGCGAGATACTTCGCCTTACCACCCATCCGTTGAATCAACCCGGGTACATCGTGAGGAACATACCATGTGTAGTGGGCCGGTGTTCCCTCTGTAATAAAATCGACGAAATCGAACGCATTATTCGCTTTGAGAAATTCTCCATTGGCATAACGTCCTTGTGCATAACCCGAAATTGTATCGATTACATGCGCATAATTCATCGCCCTCGTTGATAGCACACGATAATCCTCTTTTTTGCCCAATGCATTAGCTACCTGCGCCAACACAAAGTCATCGTACGCATATTCCAAGGTACGCGATACTTGCTCATGCGTATGAAAGGCATCGGGCACACTGTCCTCAAGCGGAATGTATCCATACCGAAGATACGATTTCAGGGCACGTCGCCCCATCCCGTTTTTGTAATCCTCGATAGAGGAAGGCGATTCAAACGCATTTTTCCGCATCCCTTCATACGCCTTTTCGATATCGAAATTTCTCACTCCTTTTACAAAGGCATCCCCAATAACAGAAATACCATGATCGCCAATCATTGCCGATGTATAACTGTTCCAGCATGGAAAAATGGGCAACCACCCACCCTGCTCATATTTCAATATCAAAGAATGCACCATGTCTCCCGATTTCCGGGGCGAGATGATGTTGAGCAAAGGATGCAACGCACGGTAAGTATCCCACATGCTGAAATCGTCGTAATAATTCCGCCCTTTCTCCATACGCCTGATGGGTTTCCCCGCAGCAAACGACGGATAGCGTCCGTCCACATCGTTAAAAGTGCGCGGGAGAAACGATGCTCTGTACAACGCTCCGTAAAACTTGCACTTCTCTTCTTCGGAATCCGTCTCCACCTCGATTAATGCCAAGTGTTTTTCCCATATCTGCGATAAATCGTCCCTCACTTGGTCGAAATTCCACGTGGGAATTTCCTTCTCCATATTTAAACGGGCACCTTCCTCATCCGTAAACGAGGATGAAGCTTTTATGATGACTTCCTCGTTCTCTTCAACCCGGAAACGGATGTATGCTCCGATTTGTTTCCTATTCGACAATGCGGTCTTTCCGGGAAAAACGGTATCGCCGATAAAAGTACCGAATTCTTCCCATGGCTTTTGGCAGGAAACAATAAAGTATCCATTGTATCCCGCATATTGTCCCCATCCCTGATAAATCCGATGAACGGGATTATATCCTCTGATTTCATACCGGACCGTATCGATCTCAATGCATCCTTCCCCTTCATCACTATTGGGATTTACGACCAAAAAAGCATCACCTTGTTCGCTGTAGGTAAACCGAAAAATAGCGGAACGCGATTTTCCGGTCATTTCCGCCTTAATACCATAATTTTCAAGAAATACGGAATAATAAGAAGGAGTGGCTGTTTCCTGATCATGCGAAAAAATACTGCCTCGTTTTTCGGGATCGGTTTTCAGCGTCCCAAAAAGAGGCATCAATGTCATCGATCCGTAATCCTGTGTACAACCACCGTTAATCCAATGTGAGTTTCGAAATCCCTGCAAAATAGAATCCCGGTAATAATAGGGCGCGATACATTTGATTTCGGTATCCCTTGTCTGTGGCGTCCAAAAATTCATGCCGTTGGGTTCAAGTACAGCGGGAATCGTTTGCGCATACTCTTCACTTCCTTTGCCAAACCTACCGGCATGCTTTGTTATGGAAGCCGCAGTTCCCACCCGGGTGTCAACGTATTGAATCCTCGCTTCTTGTTGAAATTGTTGCGAATTGACACAAGATATTATCAACAGGTTGAGAAACAACAATTTAAAAGGTGCTTTTTTCATACAAATGGATATTGTTTTCCCATTTTGAACGAAGGTCGTTTATACTGATATCTGTTCAAAAAAGATGTCATCTACAAAAAAGCAGTTGAAAGCGAATATCAATCCACCTTTCAACTGCCCTTCTGTTAATTTATACCACATCAATAACCCGTGTTTTGTTTCCAATTCGTATTGGTATTCAACACATAAGTAGGTATCGGAAAGATGCGGCGGAATTTCTGCGTTTTCGCCGTCGGATTGACCACATGCTTAAAGCCCCAGTCATCCTCGAATTTACCGAACCGGATCAGGTCGTTACGACGCCAGCTCTCATCCGCAAACTCGCGAGCCCTTTCGTCCAGCAGATCGTCCAAGGTAGGCGAGCCGACAAACAACGGTGCATGAACGTACGATCGAATCTGATTCATCAGCGAAGCCGGGGTATCGCCCTTTGTTGCAGTTGCCCCCCTCAGAATTGCTTCGGCCTTCATCAGCAACACATCGGCATAACGGAAGATGGGAACATCATTGCTCTGACTGCGATTTTGTGCTTTCGTTGTCTTCAAATCCATATAAAACTTAATGGAGCGATAACCCTGTGAGCGACCTTTAAGGTCATTTCCCACATCAAGGGTGGGAAGGTCTTTCAGTTCAATCTCCCGGGTAAGCGTCACATGCACGCCGTCCACAATCCAGGGTGTCGAAGTAGCTTTATAGGTGGACGGATCACGCACATAGAGCGGACCCCTGAGGATCTGTTCGTTCCGATCGTCACCCGTCAGCGAAAATTTATCCGCGAATTCCGGATTGTAAGCAAAATTACCCGCCACACTATTCGGAAGATCGACACCATAAAAACCTTTGTTCCCGCTGCGGTGGGTCCAAAAACGTGCATACGTCATTCCTTGCTGTGTTGCCCTGTCGTACGGCATGACATAGATGAAATCCTTGATGTGCGGTCCGTTTTCGGGAATAAATTTGGATAAATACGGATCACTCAGATCAAACTTCCCCGATTCAATGATGTCGTCACACATCGCCACTACATCGTTCAGCTTCTCATTGGTCATGTTAGGTGTATAAGACGCCACATCATCACAGGTATATACAGCCCAGTTCAGGTAAAGTTTGGCGAGAAGTGCTTCCGCCATATAACGTGTCGGTTTACCGTATGTAGAGGCATCCACATTGGTGGGAAGGTAATCGAGCACTGCCAGCAGTTCCGATTCGATATACCTGGCCACTTCTGCACGAGGAGAACGATCAATCGCCTCATCCTCCTCAAGAAGGCGGTTCAACAAAGGAACATCACCGTAACTGTCCATCAATACCCAAAAATAGTATGCCCGAACAGCGCGAATCGAAGCCGTTACGGGTGATTCCTCGCCACCCAGTTCAAGGATGGTCTTGTTACACTTAGTGATGCCGCTGGTCAAATCTTCAAAGTAGCCGATGATGCCATCATCAGGTGTCCAGGAGTGGAGAGCCATGTGTGCATAAACACCGTTGTCGTAATAGTCGCCGCTCAAGGAAACACCCACAGCCTCATCAGAGGAAAGGGTTTGAGCATGATGATAACTGCGTCCCAACGGAACGCGCATTGCAAAAAGCACATCGGCAGTCTTTGCCTCTATTGCTATCTCGGAATTAGGAAACGAAGTGTATTGCGACTTAATTTCCACATCCAGGTCGGTACAACTTGCAGCAAAAATCAGCGGCAAAGTTGAGAAAATAAATTTTATATAGTTGATCTTCATATTATTACGATTTTAAAAATTAACATTCACTCCCAACAAAAGGGTACGAGTACGCGGATAGGTCTGTCGGTTATCGATGCCCGGTTCCAGTCCGCCGAGATTGATTTCCGGATCGATACCCTTATAACCGGTGATGGTAAACAGGTTGTTACACGTAACAAAGAGACGCAGCCCTTTGATGTATGGGTTGATAACGCCAAAGTTGTATCCCAATGTGAGGGTAGAGAGCCTCAAGTAATCGCCTCTCTCCAGGTAACGATCAGAAGGTGCATGCGAGTTGTAGTCCGTGGCCAAGTTGTCGGTAAACATCGAAGCCAACACATTCTTTCCGTTACCCACACTGGCATAGTTACTCAAATAGGCGCGAGTTCCGTTCATGATCTTGTTTCCGAAAACACCCTGGAAGAAGGCAGTCATGGTCCATTTCCCAAAATTCAGCGTGTTATCCCAGCCCAGCGCCAGTTTTGGCTGTGCCGATCCGGTTGCGGTACGGTCGTCATACAACGGTTTGGCCGTGGTGACCACATCCCCTGTCTGGTTATCCGTGTACCGTCCGTCGGACTGCCGGGTCACTTTCGAGGCAAAATCATCCCCATAAAGATCTTTCAGACTTCCTTCTCCATATACATAAAAATGCGATACACCCTCTTTGTAACCTGCCCATTGCCAGGTATAAAACTGACCGATGGGATAACCCTCCATCACCCGTTGCACGGTAGCCGTTGCAAAACCAGCCGCATCCAGGTTAGCCCGGTCGAAATAATCGACAGAATAGGTATCACTGGATAGTTTCACCACTCGGTTTTTGTTGTGTGAGAGATTGAACGACGTTTCCCAGCTGAAACGACCGGTTTGCACAGGTATAGCATTGATATTCAATTCAATCCCTTTGTTGCTTATCTCACCCACATTAGCTGTAAGCCAGTTATAAGGATAGCGGGTAGTCGATACCTGATAATCGGCAATCAGATCCTTTGTTTGTTTGTTGTATAATTCAATGGTACCGTTCAGGCGGCTGTTGAAAAAAGAGAAATCCAAACCCACGTTAAACATACCCGTACGTTCCCATTTCAGATCAGGATTGGCATTTCGGGTCGGTCCGATTACATGATACTGTTCGGTTTCACCCAACGGTGTCACATATTCAAACCATCCGGTAGCGCCATAAACTTGCGTCGCGGTGAATACATCAAATCCCAGCGAGTTGCCGCTGATACCGTATCCCACACGCAACTTCAGGTCATCAAACACATGGAGGTCTTTAACGAACGGCTCCTCCGAAAGACGCCAGGCAACAGATGCAGAAGGGAATGTACCCCATCGGTTATTTTTACCAAAAGCCGACGAGCCGTCGCGCCGGATCGTCGCCTGAAAGATGTATTTGCTGTTAAAAGAATAGTTGGCCCGACCGTAAACAGAGATCATTCTCAGTGTAGAGAGCATATAACTGCCATCTCCAAGTCCAAGCCCGTTGATATCGACTTTGTTTCCCATTGCCAGGTTATAGTAAGTTAAATCATCATTGTAGAAATCGTAAGTGGTTAACTTAAATCCGTCATTGTCGTTGCTTTCCTCCCACGAATACCCCGCCATCAGACCCAGTTTGTGACTCTCGTTAAAAGTTCGGTCATAATTGAAATAACACTCCATCATTTTTTTCTTATTGCTTATAGTCGATCGGTCGGCTTTACCGTTCATCCCAACGGCAACAAGCGACTGCGTCGTGTTGTAGTTGCTGTAAATGAACTGCTCGTTTTGATAAGCAAGCGTCATGTTGTACTTCAGTCCCGGCAGGATGTCCAGTGAAGCCTTCACATTTCCCTGTATGTGTTTGTTCTCCGTATCGTACATATTCTCGTTGATCAGCGCCACAGGATTATAATTTTGAGAGATACCGATATTTTCATACCACGTGCCGTCTTCGTTTTTCACGGGAACAAGCGGCGAATAATAGCACATCGCATCCAATACACTTTGACCCTGAGTAGCGAAGGGCACACTCTTACGGTTGGTCACACTGGTATTCACGTTAAACGAAAGGGTGAGCCGGTTATTCATTCCTTTCGACTCCACATACGCACGTCCGATAAGACGATTCATCTCCGTTCCGTCAATCACCCCTTTGCGTTCCATATAATTGATGCTGGAGTTATAAGAAACTTGTTCCAAGCCGCCGTTAATAGAGACATTATGATTATGACTAAATCCCGTTCGTTGTACCTCTTTCTGCCAGTTGGTGTTGGCTCCCAGGTCATTAATAAGAGTAATATTATTTTGAGCGGCATAACGACGGAGTTGGTCGCCATCCATCACGTCCCAGTTTTTCAGTATTTCATCGGTTGCAACATAGCCACTGTAATTAATGGCGGTATGTCCTGCACGTCCTTTTTTGGTATTGATGATAATTACACCGTTTGCCGCTTTCGACCCATAAATGGCAGTTGCCGTGGCATCACGCAACACATCAATGCTCTCAATATCATCGGGAGCAACCAAGGCCAGCGACATGCCGGGAACACCATCAATCACGTAGTACGGTTCCTGCGCTGCTCCGCCGCGGATGGTAGATGCACCCCGCAGGGTAATGGAAGGCGCTGCGTTGGGGTCGCTGCTCTGAGTAATGACCAATCCCGGTACTTTCCCCTGCAGCAGCTGTGCAGGATCGGAATAGGCACCTACGTTCAGCTTTTCGGCCTGCACGGTAGTGATCGAGCTGGTCACATCCTTACGCGCCATGCTGCCATAACCAATCACCACCAGCTCCTCCAACGCTTGCGTATCCTCTTGCAAAACCACATCAATATGGGTTTTACCTGCAGTGTTGATATCTTGTGTAAGATAACCGATATACGAAATACGCAATGTGGCATCGTCTGCAACGCTCAACGTAAATTTTCCCTCGAGATCCGTAACCGTTCCATTGGTCGTTCCAACTTCAATGATATTGGCTCCGGTAATGGGCATGCCCGCTGCATCGACCACTCTTCCCGTAATTTGCTTCTTCTGTTGATCAATGCTTTCCATGGTCGTTTTCGAATTACCCCCTGCGTTGGCTTCGCGACTTTTATACACCGTCACTTGCCTTTCTACCAAGCTGTAATTCAAATTCGTCCCTTTCAACATCATTTTCAGAATATTACGAATGTTCTCATTCTTTACCCGGATCGACACCTTTTTACCGAGTTCGGTTTTTGCCTCATCTGTAATCAAAAACACATAATCGCTCGATTTTTCAATCTCGGAAATCGCTCTTAGCAGGGTCACATTCTTCAAATCCAGTGAAAGCTCCTTCTGTTGGGGACGAACATTTTCTGCAGTTAAGCTAAAAATGCAGATAAATAAAAGTAATGTCGATACTTTCATGATTTTTAAACTTCGATTGCATTTTTTGCATGCACATCGTTTAGATTTAATAATTTCTTTCATACCTTTGTAATGAATTTAGTTTACTGATTAAGTTTATTTGTAAATTAATTTTCACGTGATCGGACAATGCCCCCACATTGTCCGATTTTTCATGATTTATTTTTCTTGGGTTCTACTTCATAGGCATCGCTGTTTTTTTACGTATTCGTATGCTGTTATTTTCTCTTTTATATTCCGTAGAGGAGAGTATCGAAATGGAAGTCATCACACTATCCAGATGGGCGGACAAAAACAATTTCCCCGAAAAGGTCTGATCATTTAACTTCGACGTTTCATCGAATTGAACATTGTAGTACCTGCCCACCTTTTTCAGAATTTCGGACATCGTTGCACCATTAAATTCCAATATACCATCCTTCCAGCCGATGTATTCCGAAACATTCACCGTTTCTTTCGAAACGGCATGTTCGGATATCTCGATCTTTTCATTCGGCATCAATTCGTCTCTATAGCCGTCACCGGCCTCAATTTTCACTTTGCCCTTTACCAATACAACCGTTTTGCGGTTATCTTCCTTATAGGCTGTAATATTGAATGCGGTACCTTCCACCACAATATCCATATCATGTGCATGCACAATAAACGGAACATTCGCCTTGTGTGCTACATCGATATAAATCTCCCCGTCAACAAAAATTTCACGTTGATTTCCTTTAAATTCCGAAGGAAAATCCAGTTGAGTCCCCGAGTTCAGCCATACTTCCGTACCGTCTGAAAGCGTCGCATACGTTCGTTTGCCATAGGGTACAATCAGTCTGCTCATTTCCGTTTGAGCAAGCACTATCTCTTTTTTTGTATCCGTACCGGCTGTTATCGTAGCCTTGCCGCCTTCAGATAGTCCAATATGCGAGTTATGGGGTAATTGTGTTTTTTTACCGGCTGTAATCAGATAAATCTCTTCTTCAGGAAGCGTTTTTCCAACAATCATTGCCGGGTTATCAGGTATCGCATGACGCACATTATTTTTCATTTCTTTGACGAAGATGACAGACAACAGCCCCATTAAGAGCACGGCCGCAACAGACCCGGCACGTACCATCCACGTTCGCCTTTTATGTTGTTCGATACAATATTTAACGCTGCTATAAATCTCTTTTTTTTCGGTATCGGAAATCGGGTAGTAATTAATTTTTACTGCATTGAAGCGAGAAATTGCCTCTTGCAAGGCATCCTCCATATGCGGATTTTCTTTCCTGAAGTTTTCCCAATAATCCTCCCACTCTTTCGTTCGAAAAATCCTCCATTTGATAAACTCCTCATTTTGTAACAGGTTATCAACATCCCGGGAAAAATTAGTATTATTGATATCCATAGTAACCCTTTTCTTATATAACGAATCGGTTTTACTTTCGTGGACAGAAAAGAGAAAAAAAAATCAAAATTTAACACTTGAGCAGGCGTATAAGCCGAAGATTGCTCTCTCGTCGTTATCTCGGTTGACAAAATAGGGGCATTACGGTTGAAGTACGGTTCGACAGGTAGCACTTCTACCTTTACATCAGTTGACAAAACAGGTTAATAAGCGTCAGTACTACCGTTTTATCGAACAGGTTAGCCTCCGTTGCTTTTTGACGCAATTTTTTCATCGCTCTGTAAAGAAGTTTTCGTGCCGACTCTTCTCGCATATTCAATATCACGGCAATTTCCTTATGGGAAAGCCCAACGACATATTTAAGATAAATCGCCTCTTGTTGATTAGGGGTTAACTGATTTAACAGCAAGCCCACCCGCTTTTTTAAGATGGCACGGGTTTCGTTTTCAATTATATTGTCCAGCACGGTAACCTCTATGGAAAATCTATCCTCCATCGACTCGATGCTATCGTTATTGCGGTTTTTTCTTGCCAAATCGATCAATTGGTTTTTGAACGATTTGAAAAGATATCCGGTTACATTTTCTATTTGGCGCAAATCGTTTCTACATAAATAAAGTTTCATAAACGTATCCTGTATGGCATCCTTGCAAGTTTCCCTCTGATAACCAAGGCCCATTCCATAAGCAAACAGATCATCCACATACGTGATATAAATTGCCTCGAAAGAAGCCTCGTCTCCTTTTCCTAAAAATTTTTCCCAATTAAGATCAATTGAACTCATTTGCTACATGGATTTTTTTACAACGTAGAGATATAAGGAATAAATTAACATGATTTTTTTTCATGAACGAATTTTTATTTAAAAAAACCTATACAACTAAAATAAAAACAGTTGCAGATTCGTCAAACTTTTTTTTTGTGTTGTCATTTTCATTTTATTTTTGATCCGTTTTTGTATATCCGCCTACTATCTCTCCCTGAAAAAAAATTGATCTATAAAACAAGTCAAACATAAAAAAATGAAGGTAACTCAAATAATGTTTTTACAGCAAAGACAAACCTACATGCAATGCCATACCCTCATTCGTCGAAGATATCGACCAATTTTACCCTGATAATTTTCTATCCGTAATAAGTTTATGGTATTCATGATCTTCACTCATGCAGCAAATATAACAGTTTTTCACGTAACAAGCAGCCCGATTCT
>FZPS01000039.1_pt21 | contig 12166 bp, 9 predicted proteins | sample 1817821 | NCBI WGS metagenome assembly FZPS01 (sample SAMEA104158645, study PRJEB21678) | metagenome | place: Germany | collected 2015-04-21 | reverse complement strand
GGCGAGGGGCGAGGGGCGAGGGGCGAGAGTGAGCTTGGAGTACGCTGTCCGCCACAGCCACCGCGTCCACAGCCGCGCAGCGGCAAAGGCCCCAACGGAGCCGTCAGAACACAGCCCTTTTTTAGGGGCGAGGGGCTGAATGCTGAATGTTGAATGCTGAATGTTGAATGCTGAATGTTGAATGCTGAGGTGCATTTCACAATTCACAATTCACAATTCATAATTCATAATTCGTTAGAGGCGAGGGGCGTGGGGCTGAATGCTGAATGTTGAATGCTGAGGTGCATTTCACAATTCACAATTCATAATTCATAATTCATAATTCGTTAGGGGCGAGGGGGGCGCTACAGCATTCAGGACGCTTGGGACTGGAGTCAGTCAGGAAACTCAAAAAAAATAGCGATCGCCTTTGCCGGGAACGATTCGGCGCCGCCGTTTCATAGAAACGACATGCTTCATTACAACATCAGGCGATCGCTAACCTGAGCTAAGGTAGCATAATCAAGACGGCGATTCAAGGCAAGACGTTAAAAAAATAGCGGCTGCCCTTGTCGGCAACGATCCGACACCAACGTCCACTGCGTCCACTGTTGCGGTGCGGGCAAAAGCCCTGAAGAGGCGAGGGGCGTGGGGCTGAATGCTGAATGCTGAATGCTGAATGCTGAATGTTGAATGCTGAGGCGCATTTCATAATTCATAATTCGTAATTCATAATTCGCAAGGGGCGAGCTGCTGCAAATCCGGAAAAAAGTCAGTTTATGCTTCTTGGTGCGCCCAGGTTACATTTGTGCGAGTTTTGGGTCAGAAGTTCGTTGCGTTTTGTCTGATGCAGCGCATCTTTTTTGCTTTTTCTCGCGCGCGTACATATATTACAGAATAATCCCCGAAAAACTTCTCCAATGGGCTCTTTTTTGCAGGTTATCCGGGCTTTGAGCTGAATCAATAATTGCCATGACTCGACCGTTTTTTTGTTGCGAGCCATGGGAGTTCCATGACCGTTTGTCACCACACTCTTTTATTGAGGGAGTTGCTATGAGTTTCCGGAATGTCTTGTTCACCTGCACTATTGCTGTTTTACTCACCACCCTGACTCTGCGCGCGGCGCTACAAGACGCCTGGCCGCAATTCGTCCCTGCTGATCAGCAGACGACGATTACGATGGTCTTCACGGAAGCCGAGAAGTTGCCTAAGCCTGAGGAGCTGACCCTGCAATACGCCTGCAATGACGCCCTCGCTGCCGATGGCCGGCAGCTTGGCTGGGGACAATATGAGAAAGCGCCCTTTGAACTCAAGGGCGACACGCTCACCACTACGGTGAATTTCCGCGGCGAGACCGAGCACACCCTGCGGCTGGTGTCGCCCCATGACAAACACGGCATGAAGAGGCCAGTCGTGCATGGCACCTTCAAGCTCTACTCACTGAAACCAGACTTCTTTGCGCTGCGCCCCTATAAGTGCGATATGCATATGCACAGCAAGTTCTCTGACGGCCGCAAAGATGAGACGCCGTCGCACATGATCGCGACCTGCCGCAAGCTCGGCCTTGACTTTGCCATCGTCACTGACCATCGCTGCCATGCCGGCTCGCAGGAATCCATCAGCACCTTTGCCAAGCTGCCCACTGATATGCGCTGCTTCACCGGCGAAGAAATCCACAGCCCTGGCAATGGCGTGCATATCCTCGGACTTGGCACCAGCTCCGGCCTCACCGAGTGGTTTACCGAAAAGCGCGCTGAATACGATGCGGCTGTCGCTGCCGAAAAAGCCCGCATCGATCCGAAGGAATTGCCGGAAAACCTCCATTATCAGGCAGCTGCCAGCGTGGTTGTGTGGAATAAAATCCGTGAACTCGGCGGCATAGCAGTGTACTGCCATCCCTATTGGAGGCCTTCGGATCGCCAGTATATCCCGGCGGCACTCTCCGACTACCTGCTGCAAAAAGGCCAGTTTGACGCTTTTGAAGTCCTTAATGGCGGCAGCAGCGACTTGGGCATTCTCCATTATCACGAATTGCGCGCCCAAGGTCGGGCCTGGCCTGGCATCGGCATCACTGATGCGCACGCATCAGCCAATCTCGGCAGAGCCTACACGCTGATTTTGTCGGAATCCCTGTCTTTCAGCGACATTGCCGCCAATATCCGCAAAGGCAACTGCATCGCAGTCGAGGTCGACCACAGAACCAATCAGCATCGCGCCCACGGCGATTTCCGCCTGGGGCGCTTCGCCATCTTCCTCTTTACTCACTACTATCCAAAGCACCATGACAAGCTTTGCGCTGAGGAAGGCGAATTGCTGGTCAAAGCCGTTGCTGGCGACGCTGCCGCTGTTGAAGCCCTCAAGCCCTTGCAAGGACGTGTGCCCGCACTTTTTGACAAATATTGGGCGAAGTAAGAAGAAAAGCGTCCAGCGGAAGAGCTGAAGAATACATTAAACTGCCAAGACGCCAGGGGCGCCAAGATTTTTTCTTGGCGCCCCTGGTGTTTTTTTGGCGTTAGTCCTTTTGCCCGTAAGCGGTCACTCATTGATAACGGTCATCCCGACAGCACGTTTCCAGCGCTAACTGTAGTGCCTTTACAAGGCACTACTTTCGGGCACGTCCGTCCCCAGGCTAAAGCCTGGGGTTAAGCATGGTTAAGCGCCTACGGCGCAAAAAGATGTGGACGGTGTGGACAGGTGGCCAGCGTAGTCCAAACTCACTCTCGCCCCTCGCCCCTCGCCCCTCGCCCCTCGCCCCTTTCCTGACTCCGCTGTGCGCCAGAATCTTGAGTATCAATGAGTGACCGATTACCTTTTGCCCGGCTGGTTTTTCTCTCTCCAGCTTGTATGTCCTGAGGAAGACGGTTACTTTAATTAAGCACAATCGCTGTTGCGACGTCCTTATTGTCCTGACATTGTAAAACCGGGAGAAGGAAAATGTATTCTCTGGAATTGCTTAAGTCCATGCTTCAGGAGAAAAGCGCTGTCAAGCCTTTCTCTTTTCTTTACGACGGCAAGCCAGCTGACCTCGCTGATATACCCTGTCAAATGATTCGTGAGGACGACGAACACTACAAACTCGTTTATGATTTCATCCCCAGCAAGGTCAGGATAATTTTAGATATCATTGAATACGAATATTATCCTGTCATTGAGTATACCCCCTATCTCGAAAATGCCGGCAATGAGCCTTCCGGCATAATTTCCGATTTTCTGGCGCTGGACATCGAAGCTGAGGACCCGCTGACCTTTGGAGAGCAGAAACTCAAGAACAACGAGTATTTTATCAGCGGGCGCATTTCGGTGCGCTACAACCTCGGCTCCAAGGCTTCCGGGGTTGATTTTCTGCCGCAAAGGCGAGGCCTCTTCAGCCGCCCTGGCGTCAATAAGCTGGAGCTGGAGTGTCAAGGTGCATGGTGTTCCACCGATTATCTTCCTTTCTTCGGAGTCGATGCCGACACCATGAATGGAGTCAATATCGGAATCGGATGGAGTGGAGGATGGAAGTTTTCCGTGGAAAAGGAGGCCGGCGCCCTCAGCATGAATGGCGGCAAGAAAAGCCGCATTCGCGGTGGCATGAAGCGCTCTCATTTCCGTCTGCTGCCTGGGGAAAAACTGATGCAGCCTGGAATATTGCTGCATTTCAGAGAAAATACGAGCATTCGTAATGGCCAGAATGAATTCCGTCGTTTTATGATTGAGCATCATGCGCCGCGCGACAGCCGCGGCGAGCTTCTGAAGCCGCCGATCTGCTTCTGCACCTGGGGCGGTTTTGAATCAGAACATCAGATTAAGCTTTGTCAGCTGATTAAAGAAAATCATCTTCCCTACGAATCTCTTTGGATGGACGCCGGATGGATGGGAAAAGATGCGCCATGCCCGCATTTTCTGGAGGAAAGTGAATTTAAGAGCGACTGGCCTCAGCGCGTCGGCTCTTGGGCGATCAATCGTTATGCGCATCCAGATGGATTGCGGCCCTTGTCAGATGCCATCCGCGACGCCGGCATGCGGTTCCTGGTCTGGTTTGAAACCCAGCGGATTTCCTCCCTGTCGGGAAGTCCTCTTTTGACCGAGCACCCTGAGTGGCTCCTGGGAGACTGGCAGGCTATGCGTGAGGGGAAAAACACTAATTTCCTGCTGAATTTAGGCATCCCCGAAGCAAGAGAATATCTGACCGAACTGGTGATTGGCATCATGGAAAAAGAGGGCATTGACGATTATCGGGAGGATTTCAACATGGACGCCTGGCCGTTCTGGTGCAGCGGCGATACGCCGGACCGAGTCGGAGTGACCGAGATGAAGTACGTGGAAGGATTTCATCAGTTCTGGACTGATATCAGGAAACATTTCCCAGACAGTTTCATTGATAACTGCTCCAGCGGAGGACGTCGCCTGAACTACAAAACCGCTTCCCTTTCTTTTCCCATGTGCCAAAGCGATTATGCCTGCTATTCCGAGTATGAAGAAGAGTGCATCACGTTCGAAAATATGTTCCTGGATGACTGGCTCCCGCTGCACGGAACCCTGAATTGGGGAGAAGAAGACCCCTATCATGCAGCCTGCGCTTTCGGAGGCGGCTATGGAAGCAAAATCTGGCAGTATCATGGACGCGAGCCAAAGCCGGGCCATAATTACATCATGCATAGAAAACTGCTGAAATGGGCAAAACTCTTGCGTGACGCACGGCTGTGCGGAGATGTCTATCCCTTGATTGATTCGCCCGAATTAGATATGACTAAATGGAATGCCGTGCAGACCCATATTCCCGAAAAGAACGAGGGCTTTATCCAAGTTTTCCGAAGAAAACAGAGCCCATATACACAAGAGGCGCTCTCCTTAGATTTTGATACGCTCAATCCCATCGCCGAATATAAAGTGGAATATTTTTCCGGGAGGAAAACGACGATGAAAGGATATGAAATGACGTGTTTCGCTGTTAAGCTTCCTACGCCTCGCAGTTTTGAGATTATACATTATAAGATAAAATAAATCAGGTTGAGCATTGCCCAGCACTATTTTATCCCCTTTGGAGTCTATGATTCCCGAACGGCCTTATACAGTTGGAGCTCGCCATGAACGAACGCATTGCACGCCTTGAGAAAAAGGTGCGGGAAGAAGAGATTTATCCGCCTGTAGTTGCGGTCTCATACGATGCTTTTGACGAAAAACTCGCAGAGCCGATGCGCATTGCCAAGCGCCTTACAGAATATATGGCGGCGCAACCGGTAGTTTTTTCCGATGACAATGAACTGGTCGGTCTGATGCGCTTTGACGGCTCGGTCGAATCCGACCTTTTTCCTCGCACTGGCCACACCAAAATCAGGGAGGCTTTCGCTCAATACTACAACAAGCCGCAGGAAAATCTCTGTACGATGGAGTGGCAGCATTCGAACCAGGATTTCGGGAAGCTGCTCCGAATCGGCTTGAAGGGCCTGCGGGCAGAGATCGTGGAGGCAAGAAAGCTTTTTGTCGGAAACCAGGAGCGCCTGAATTTTCTCGCTGCGTTTGAAATGATGATACGCGGCATTGCCCGTCGTGCTGATCAGAATGCCGCCGCCTGTCGTGAAGCTGCTGCTAAATGCACTGACCCAGCCCGCAAAAAAACGCTTCTTCGCATGGCTGCCAATTGCGCCAAGGTCCCCATGAATCCAGCCTCTTCTTTCGAAGAAGCGGTGCAAGCTGTCTATTTCAATTTCCATTTCCTGGCCGACAGCATCGGACGTCCGGACCAATATCTGTATCCGTATTATCAGCAGGGCATTGCGGATGGCACCTTGAGCCGAGAACGTGCAAAAGAGCTCTTGCAGGAGCTGTTCATCATGATCCACGGCTGGACGCCAATAACAAGCTCTAACCGGGATCGCGGCGCTGAATCGCATTTCGTAATCGGCGGGTACACCATCGACCACGAAGACGGCTTCAATGAACTTTCCGATCTCATTCTTGATGCCATGTTGGAATGCGATCTCATCCGGCCGCAAGTCTCATTGCGCTGGAATAAGAAAACGCCGCGGGAAGTGCTTTACAAGGTGATGGATTGCTCGCGGAAGGACAAAAATAAACGCTTTGCCTTTGTCAATGACGAACCACGCATCAATGCCTTTCTCAAAATTAGAAAAATTCCTTGGGAGCAGGCATACGATTACATCATGGTCGGATGCAACGAACCGGCTTTCCAAGGCGGCATCAGCCTTGGCGGAAACACCGTCAATATTGTGCGTTCACTAGTCAATACCCTGAATGACCGACGACAGGAAATCCTCGAATGTGAACAATTTGACGAATTCTATGAAATTTTCCAACAGGAGCTCTTCCGCGACTTGGATACGATTCTTGATTATTCCAATCGCTTCAACATGCTTCGCTCACGCGACTGCAATGTCTTGAGTTCGCTGTTCCTCGAAGGATGCATCCAGCGGGCTCAAAGTGCAACTCGTGGCGGCGCCGCACGCGCCCTGTTTTGCGCGCACCTCATGGGCGGAACCAACCTCATCGACTCGCTTATCATCATCAAACAGTTCGTTTTTGAGGAAAAACGCGTTTCCATGCAGGAGCTTCTCACCGCCCTGGACCAGGATTGGGAGGGATTCGAAAACTTGCGCGGTGACATTCTTCGCCGCGGCAAATTCTTTGGCAATAATGACGATTTTTCAAATGCCATGGCACGACGCTTCCACACCAGCCTCTATGAGTTTGCCCAAGGCCGCACTGACATCTACGGCATCCCGCTGCTTTTCGGAAATCTGACCGGCTACAACTGGCATTTCGCGCGCTATGGTGCGCTCACTCAAGCCACGCCAGACGGACGTGTCGCTGGTAGCGCTCTGCTTTTTGGCAGCGGACAGGCCGAGGGAAAGGACCGCGATGGCGCTACCTCCCAGTTGCTGGCGGCCGCGCGCATGGACCCGACCGGCATTATGTGCGGCGATACTATCATGAATCTCTCCGTTGAAGAGGAAGTCGTGCAAAACGACGAGAGTTTCGACAAACTCGTGTCGCTGGTTGAGACCTATTTCCAAGCAGGAGGACTCCACATCCAGCTGAATCATGTCTCGCGGGAGGATTTGCTGGCAGCCAAAGTAGACCCGAATGCATACAAGAGTCTGCGTGTGCGCGTTTCCGGCTTTTCCGCCACTTTTGTCAAGCTTGACGAACGCATCCAAGATAACGTGATTGCCCGTACAGAATATCACCTCTGAAGAGAATGAGATGGCCAGGCTAAGCATCAAAACGCTTTTCTCTCGATGGTATTTCCGATGCCTTTGCTATGCCTTGATTCTCGTTCCCCTTTTTGGGGTAGTAACTATTATGAATTTAGACAGAATTTTATTTCCAACTCCCCCTGCAACTCCCACATCCGGCAATTGCCAACTTCATGCCGGCGCCGCGGTGCTTGATGCGCTGTGGCTGGAAGGGCGAAAGGACTATCCAGTTCTTCTCTACAGCCACGGCAATTATGAGACGTTGCAGGATATACGACCTCTCTGCCAAGAATTCCGCTTACAGGGATATGGTGTTTTTGCCTATGATTATGCCGGATATGGCGCTTCCACCGGAAAGGCGTCAGAAAAACAGGCATATCTTGATATTGAAGCAGCCTACGAATATTTGCTGCGCGAAAAAGACGTGTCGCCGGAAAACATCATCCCTGTCGGCTTTTCCGTTGGCACTGGCCCGAGCTGCTACCTGGCCTCAAAGTATGACATCAAAGCCCTGGTGCTATGCGCGCCATTTGCTTCGGCAATACGCGTGGCGCTGCCATTCTCGCTGCCAGGAGATAAATTCAAAAACGTCAACAGGCTAGCCAGCAAAGAAATACCGGTGCTGATTTTTCATGGCAAGAAAGATGAGATCATCCCGTATCGGAATAGCAAGTTGTTATATAACAAAGCCCTTGGCCCCAAACGCCTAGTCCTAGTAGACAATGCCAGCCATGGCGATTTGCTTGACTGCCTCGGAGATGATTTCTGGAGCGAAATAAAAGATTTCCTTGCCGAAATAAGCCAATAGTGAGTTCCAGCGGAGAAAAGTTCAGCCTTTGCCCAAAAGCCCTTATCGGAGAACGAACCCTATGGGACGCCTGGCATACTTTTTCCGTAAAATCAAGAGTCTGTTTCGCTGCATCTCAACTCCAGCTTGGCGTTGGGCGACGCTGTTCCTTCTCTGGGGAGTTGTACACTATGGCTTATATGATTTTATTTTGAAAACCAGCCATGAAGAATGTGAGCTGCGTTTGTGTATATGGTGCGGTGTCTGGGTGCTTGCCATAGTCTTATGCCTGCTCAGCCATCTTCCGGGAGTTTGTTATGCTCCTTGGCGCTCTGTGCGTCTGAGCTTGTGGGGTTTTTCAGTAGTCACCGCTTTGTGCTGGTTATATTTTGGCAAATGCTACTTTGCCCTTGCCACACTTGTTGCGCAATTCACTGCCGATGCCATTCATACAATCCTGGAATATCGCCAGGCAGAACCGGCTCTTCGACCAAAGTTGCGGAAAAGTCTTGCTTTTGGCTGCCTTTTTGCCTTGCTGCCCTTGGCAAGCTGGCTAAACTCGCTCAAGCTTTATTATTATTTGCAGGCTGAATGTGAAAAGTATACACAGACACTGGAACTTTCAGAAAAAATAAATCCTGTGATAAAATATGGGGAGAAGGCAGAGGCTGATTTTGAGCAAATATGCAATGGGATTTTAGAAGCATGGGAACATGGCGATCAACAGGCTGCCGCCGCAAATTGGTGTTCACTCAACACGATAACGCAGAGCGAACCAACCGGTGCATGGTTCTTTGAAATGAAAAGATTAAAACTTCTTGCGGATTGCCTGAAGGTTAAGCCGATCACCTCGCCAAAGATTTATCAAGACATTCAAGCTGAATTAACGTCATCAGAAAAAGTATGGCGGGATTTTCTCTATAAAGATGACCATTATTCGAATCATTTTCGCAGAGAATTATTTCTTTCCGGCAACTATAATGATATTGATGATTACCAGAATTACCAGCCTTTGATTATCAAGCATCTGTTTCCACACAACTGTCCAGTGTCTGACCTTCCGTCTGGGCTGGAAGCGCTTTATCGTTATACTCTGATCAATATCATTGATACGTTTTACAGCATGAAAATGGAATCTTTATCCTGTCCTTTGGCAGATATGCCTAAACTGGAGGATAGATTCGAAACATGGCTGCATTCTATACCTTGGAGTTACGAAATATTCGCGCCAAACGCAAAATGTCTATGCGGAGTGGGAGTGCATTCCCACAAATATCATGACATCTATGTACTTAGGGAGTACGTGGCGAATTACCGCGAAGCCCAATGCGCTGTTGCCCTGCACTGCTATAAGCAAGACAAGGGCCAGTATCCCGATGAGCTATCGCAATTAGTGCCTGATTACCTGCAACATATCCCACTCGATCCATTTACTGATTCGCCAGTAAAGTTCGCCAGCCACCCCGAGAAGGAAGACATGATGTCTGTCTATACCGAGGGGAAATACGGCTCGGACTACCTGCCAAACCATAAAATCTCACAAGGTTTTTTGCTTAAAAAATAGGCCATGCAGGAAAGTCAATTTGTCAATTGATCAAAAATGCACTTTGGGCCGGGGATATAAGGCTGGAATGATTGGTATGCTTCGGCGTACGGCGCACGAACTTTCAAGCCATGACACAATGACTCAATGCGATCCTGCCGGGCCATTCCAACACCGTTCTGACATTCGTACTTGGAGATCAGGGCGAACTTTTTGTCCATGGCTTCTTCGTCCATGGGAAAATAGTGGGTGGGGACGAAGCCGATGGAGTTGCTGGCATAGGCGTAGAAATAGACTTCTGTCGCCACTGTTTTCATTTGGCCAGCAGTGACGCCGGCGGAAAAGCGCAGGGCATTCAAGGCGATGGTGCAGCAGACCATGTGATCCAGATGGCGGTCAACCGGCCATTGGGTGAAGATGGCTCGGGGCGGCTTGGCGATGAACATATCTGCCAGCGCCTGACAAGCCTGTTTTGAGGCGCAGGCTTCGCCGTCGATTTCATTGAGCCACTGCGGCTTCAGGCCCATGGCGCCGCACACGGCCTCTTCCTCTTTGGTGCGGATGGCTGCACATTCCGTCATGGAAACGCCTTTGCTGCTCAGGCCGCGCTCGCCACGAGTCACGTCTACCACATGCACTTCAAAACGCTTTTCGGTGCTGAGGCGCATGCACAAGCCCATGCAAGCAATCAAATCATCAGGATGGGCATTGACAAAATAAATATGTTCTTTCATTCCGTTGTTCTCCGAGTGGAGTGAACCGTCGGTGTCTTCGCGAAGAGGTAGCAGGAGTGCGCGTTCATAGGGGACGCAGTGAGCTAACGCCGGGAGAAATTCTTGAATTGTCAGTTGGTTTTCAGGCGTTCGAGGAAGAAATCCTCCAGCGCCTTGACGCCGTCTTGCTGATAGGGGACGGAGAGGTCAAAGTATTCTGCTTTAGTATCGGCTGCAAGCGCCTGTTTAAGGAGCGCCTTGACGGTTTTGTCATGGGGGACAGGAGTTAACGGCGGGAGGACTGCGACCATGGCGTCAGGGCAGGCTGCATGGAGAGCTCTGACATTGCGCAGGATGCCTTCGACGACAGAGTCGGGCGATTCCCCGGCGAGGAGGTTTTCAGAGCCGATGTGCAAAATGATGGTGTGGGGGAAGGTTCCTTCCAATTCGCCGTGGCGGATGCGCCAGAGCAGGTTCTCGTTGCGGTCGCCGATGAAGCCCATATTGAGGACGCGGTGTTGGTTGAAGAAGGGCGTGTCGAGCTCGGGTGGGCGGGGATAGGAGCGGTCGCCATACCAGTTCAGGCTGCCCCAACGATGGATGATGCCGTCGCCGACGATGACGATATCGGGCTTGATGACAAAGTCGCCGTTGCGGAGGATCATCGCGTGCCGGAAATGCCAGTCGTAGCCGCGGTCGTCGCCGCCTTCGGCGTCAAGTCCGTCAGCGACGGTGAGGTGGTCAGGGTAGTCGAGCGGGGTTTCGATCCAGCCTTTGGTAGTGGCGCAGCGTTGGATTTCATCGCCGAAGATGCTGGAGAGTTGGAGGTTGGCGATGACAGGGCCGTCAGCAGTGACCGTGACCCAGGTGATGGAGTCCATGATGCCATAGCGAAGGTCATCGCGGATGACGCCGCGGTCAAAGCAGCCTCCAGCCGTGCCGACCATGTAATAGTTTTTGCCGTGCCGGACAGCTTTGACGTGATTGTGCCAGTCTCCGCAGAAGACGGTGTAGTTCAGGGAATTGATGTCACGTTCAAAGGCGAGCCACTTATCGCTGGTCCAGTCGATAGGCATGTGCATGAAGATGAAAGTCCAGCGCGCGTCCTGGTGGTCACGGATGACTTGTCGCGCCCAGGCGTACTGTTCGTCGGTGATGCCTTGCACAGGCAGGCGCCCGTCACGACCGTCCATGGAATCAAGGCAGATGAAATGGCATTCCTTGTGGAGGAAATTGTAGTATGTGCGTTTGCTGAAGCGTTGCTGCCAGATGCGCTTGGAGACATCGTGCGCGAGGCGGTTTCCGGGCCAGCCGAGATTGATGTCATGGTTGCCGACAACGTAGTAGAAGCGCATGTCCAGGGTGCTGATGAGGGCTTCCAGTTCGTCCCATTGCGCCTGCAAGCGCTTTTCCGTTGCTTCTTCGTCTGGACAGCCGTATCCTCCTTCGACGAGGTCTCCGACTGAGATGACGAACTCAGGGCGGAGGAGATTCAGGGCTTTCATGGCTTCTGCAAAGGGACCTTTCCTTTCGCCGCCAGTGCGGTCCGGGACGATGGCGAAATGGAAATCCAGGGGATTGACAAGGAGTGGCTTGTCAGTGTAGGGGAGAGCGGAAGAGGTCATGCTTGCAGTCCGGAGAAAATGAGTGGAGTTTCGTATGAGGAAAGGCAGGCGAGAAGACGCTGGGGCAGAATCTGCCCAAAAGCCGCGTCAACATAACGGGACAAGTCATAGAACTTAACCTGCTTTCCCAGAATTGCCAGCAGCGCGCCGGCTCACCAGGAAGCGGGCTCTGTCCCAAAGAATTAGAAGTTGACATTCCCGTGGGTGCAATTCCCAAAAGTGGGTAGCGCCTATGCCGCCAGGCTATTGAGTAAATCGGCGTAGAATACGCTCCAGTTGTTGGTCTTAAGCTGACACCGCAGGTGGAGTGCCGCCTCTGC
>FZPS01000197.1_pt101 | contig 12167 bp, 14 predicted proteins | sample 1817821 | NCBI WGS metagenome assembly FZPS01 (sample SAMEA104158645, study PRJEB21678) | metagenome | place: Germany | collected 2015-04-21 | reverse complement strand
ATTTTGCCTCCAGCTTCCTTCAGATTCCACGTCGCCGTGGACACCCTTGCTCTTGGCTAACGGTTCCTACTACCAAGCCCGTAGTGGACTTTCACCACCAAGTTGTTGCCCATGCTGGGCACACGTACAAAAAGAAAAATTACATTGTCCTTTTTCTTTTTATATTCAAAAATAAGTACAAGGGCTACAACAGCAAACAATATAACTATAAGGTATTCTGAATATATTTTATATTTTGTAAGTCCGTATTCTTCTATAAACATGGGAGGAAAAAAATCCGGACGGTATGTAACCACATTAAGTAAAAAAACGCTTATTGCCATAGGAATGATTAAAAATATTTCTTTTTTTGTTTGGGATTTCTTCTTTGTAGGAATTATGGCAGCAATTAAAAATCCAATTGCCGAAACAAATCTTCCTAAAATCCAAAAAGTAGTGGCTCTATTGGCACTTACATTTTCTACAAAAAAATCCGGCATTCCTTTAAAGCTTAAAGTGTGGAACATGTCTATCATACCTATTGTAAAAAAGACACTTCCCAAAAAAACCGTCCTTAAATTCCGTGTCTGGTCATAGGTGTAGTAGGATACTACAAATACTGAAAAGGAAACAAGTATGCTAATAAACTCAAATAGATAGTGCCAAGTCAGGTAGTTTGCTATGCTCATAATTTGTTCAAACTCTCTCTCAAAAACCCCACCATTTCCAAAAGGGCATATGCAGCAACACCTGTAATTATTAATATAATGTAGTGCTTGTATTCAGTGTATATATCTGATATTTTTTTCAGCATTTGTCCTCACATACTTAGTTTTTTTTATTCCCCATGTCATTTATAGGAAGAAAAGTCTTTGCTTTACCCACTTAATATTTTTACCCTATTCATTTTAACATTTCTTATGACCCCTATGCAAGTAATAACCCATAAAACAACTTTTTTTATTTGATTTTTACATATTGTTTAGTTAAAATTTAAGCTCCTTAGTTAATAAATTTCAACCTCCATGGGGATTATTAACTAAGGAGCTTTTATTTTTTTACTGTTCTATCATTGTATTGTTCAGATTATCCAATCCGCCGTCTTTACTTATAATTATTTTCTCTTCCTTTTGTGCATTTACAGTTTTGTATTTTATTTCCCCCTGGGCAAGAGCTGTCTTTAACACCGTTTCCATATCCTCTGCAATGACAAATTTTATTTTTCCTCTAACATTTTCAGGAATTTCGTCTAAATCTTTTTTATTGTCAACTGGCAAAATAATGGTATCAATGCCTGCCCTGTGGGCTGCTAACACTTTTTCTTTAAGGCCTCCTATTGCTAAAACCCTTCCTCTTAGGGTTATTTCACCAGTCATAGCCACATTTTTCTTAACAGGTATATTTGTAAGAGCTGAAACCATTGCCGTAGCCAGCGTTATACCTGCTGAAGGCCCATCCTTTGGAATAGCTCCCTCTGGAACGTGAATGTGGATATCATACTTTTTATAAAACTCCTTATCAATTCCATATAAGTCCACCCTAGAGCGTATAAAACTCATTGCAGCCCTTGCGGACTCTTTCATAACATCTCCTAACTGTCCTGTCAACTCTAGTTTTCCATTTCCCTCCATAAGCGTTACCTCTATAGATAAAGTGTCCCCGCCCACTGGAGTCCAGGCTAGACCTGTTGCAATACCAACCTCGTCTTTTTCATTTGCTAAATCGTACTTGTACCTTCTAGTGCCCAAATATTTTTCTATATTTGATGCAGTAATTCTTACTGTTTTTTGATTTGAGGAAACAATCTTTTTAGCAACTTTTCTGCAAACACTTGCTATTTGCCTTTCTAATCCTCTTACTCCTGATTCTCTTGTATAACAATTTATTATTTCCCTTACTGCCTTTTCATCAATCCTTATATTTCCCTTTTTAAGACCATGTTCCTTAATCTGTTTTGGGAATAAAAATTTTGTTGCAATATTCACCTTTTCCTCTTCTGTATAGCTAGACAGTTGGATTACTTCCATCCTGTCTAAAAGAGGTCTTGGAATAGTATCTAAAGTATTTGCTGTTGTCAAAAATAAAACATCAGACAAATCAAATGGAAGTTCTAAATAGTGGTCTCTAAATGCATAGTTTTGTTCTGCGTCTAAAACTTCAAGCATAGCTGATGCAGGGTCGCCTCTGAAATCGCTGCTCATTTTGTCAATTTCATCAAGAAGAATAAGAGGATTCTTTGAACCTGCTTGCTTAAGGGCAGCAATAATTCTTCCTGGCATTGAACCTACATATGTCCTTCTATGCCCTCTTATCTCAGCTTCATCCCTTACACCACCTAAAGACATTCTCACATAATTTCTATTAAGCGCTCTTCCAATGGATTTTGCAATTGATGTCTTACCCACTCCTGGTGGTCCTACCAGACAAAGAATAGGTCCTTTAAGGTCTTTTTTCAGTTTTCTTATTGCAAGATATTCTATTATTCTTTCCTTTACCTTTTCAAGTCCATAGTGATCCTCGTCTAAAATCTCCTCTGCACGCTTTAAATCAATAATTTCCTTTGTTTTATTATTCCAGGGTAAATCCAGCAGCCAGTCAATATAAGTTCTAATTACAGAACCTTCAGCAGAACCAGAAGGCATCTTTATAAGGCGGTCTAACTCCTTTAATACCTTATCTTCAACTTCCTCATTATATTTACCTTCTTTTAACCTTTTCTTATATTCTTCTACTTCACCTGCTACACCATCTTTATCTCCTAACTCATTCTGTATTGCTTTTAACTGCTCTCTTAAATAGTACTCTTTTTGCATTTTATCAATTTGTTTTCTAACTTTAACATTGATTTCCTTTTCAATTTGCATAATATCAATTTCTTTTACAAGAATTTCAAATAACTTTTTAAGCCTTACACTAGGTCTAAATTCGTTAAGAATTTCTTGTTTTTGTTCAACCTTTAATACCAGGTTTGATGTTATTATATCAGCTAATTGATCTGGATCCTCAATATTCATTATTGATAAAACCGTTTCAGGTGACACTTTATTGCTTAGTTTTGAATAATCTTCAAAAGTTGATAATACTCTCCTTTTTAGCGCCTCAATTTCAACTTCATTTTCCTCATCATCAATATAAATTTTTTCCACAATCTCAGCCATAAAAAATGGCTCTACTTGGGTATATTCTGAAATTTCTGCACGGCTTATGCCTTCCACTAAAACTCTTATTGTATCTCCAGGAAGCTTTAACAATTGCTTAACCTTACATATAGTACCAATTGAATAAATATCGTCTTCTTCAGGAGAATCATTCTTTGCATCCTTTTGAGCAACCAAATAAATTAATTGGTTGTTAATCATTGCCTCTTCTAAAGCCTTGATGGATTTTATTCTTCCCACATCAAAGTGTAATATCATATGGGGAAATACAGTCAACCCTCTTAGAGGTAATAGTGGTAACACCTGTTTTTTAATAACCTTTCTTTCTCCAGACATTTTACCATCCCCCTACTTTTTGAATTTGTATTGTTCTTCCAAAAACACAAACAGCAAAGCCATGAATCTTCACTATTATAACCTTAGTAACACATTATTTCAATTATTTTTATTTGGAATGTCTAGGCAGTAACCACCATTTGGCTAAAATGTAAATTTGATAATGTTTTAGCAGTTTAAAGATAACTATTAATACTTATTCAAATATACTTAATTATAATATAATTTATACCCAATATAAATAGGTCTAAATTCCCCTTTTAAAAAAAACAAATTTTATTGAATAGTAATTATAATTTGTGTATAATTAACATATTAAGTATTAATAAAATCTAGCACTTAAAGACGATTATATCATCTTTAACTATAAAAATGGAGTTGAAATATATGACAACTATTATATCAGGTGGAGTAACAGCACCAAAAGGATTTAAAGCTGCAGGAGTTTCATGTGGATTAAAAGACAACAATAATAAGGATCTTGCCATTATATCTTCTGATGACATGGCAATTGCTGCTGGAGTGTTTACTAAAAATGTAGTAAAAGGTCATTCCCTCCAATTGACTATGGAGCATATAAAAAATGGCTGTGCCAAGGCAGTTGTTATAAATAGTGGAAATGCCAATGCCTGCGTCGGTGAAGGCGGACTTAAAAATGCCAAAGAAATTGCTGAAGTTACTGGAAATCTTCTAGGCTGTGACTCTGAAAACATATTAGTAGGTTCAACTGGCGTTATAGGTATTCCTTTAGACATGCCTAAAATACTTGCTGGTGTTAAAAAAGCTTCTTCTAGTTTATCTATTGAAGGCTCAGATGATGCAGCCCAAGCTATAATGACCACAGATATTGTTAAAAAAGAAATTGCTATGGAAATAGAAATCCAAGGAAAAAAAGTTAAAATTGGTGCAGTTGCCAAAGGTTCAGGTATGATACATCCTAATATGGCTACAATGATAAGTGTTATTACAACAGATATTAACATTTCAAAAGAACTTTTAAATAAAGCACTAAAAGAAGCAATTTCACACACTTTTAACAGAGTTTCCGTTGATGGAGATACCAGCGTTTGTGATATGGTTGTAATACTTGCAAATGGAAAAGCTGAAAACTCTGGAATACTAAATGAGGATGCGGAATATAACAATTTTAAATCTGCTCTTGAATCTGTTTGCGAATATCTTTCACGATTAATTGCAAAGGATGGAGAAGGTGCAACAAAGCTAATTGAAGTTATTGTAGAAGGTGCTGCTAGCAGCGATGATGCTTATAAGATGGTATCTTCCATTGCCAAATCACCCCTTGTAAAAACAGCAATTTTTGGTGAAGATGCTAACTGGGGCAGAATCATAACTGCTGCTGGATATTCTGGAGCAGAATTTGACCCGAATTTAATAGACATTTCAATAGGCAGCCTTATGGTTTGCAAAAACGGAACTGCCCTGGATTTTGACGAAGGGGAAGCTAAAAAAATATTAGAAAAAGACAAAGTACAAATTAAAGTTAATCTTAAAAAAGGAGATTTTTCAGATAGAATATGGACATGTGATTTTTCTTATGACTATGTTAAAATAAACGGAAGTTATAGGTCTTAATTTTTAAAAATTTTATTGCCTATCTTTCGTATAATTGGTATAATTAAATAAAGAACTTGTCTTATTTTTTAATATGCCTAAAAATGCTGCTTAAATTATTAAATCTTTGCAACACTTAGATTTTTACACAACTAAATTAAACATTTATATTTATTAACCTTCATCTTAAAAGCAATCATTATACTTATTCTATGTAGTTATTATTATAATATTGGAGGGTATCACTATGTATAATCAATATGTTGTATTCATACTAGATGATAAAAATTTTGCAATTAAAATAGAACATGTAATAGAAATTATAAATTTCCATGAAGTTTTTAAAATTCCCAACTCACCTCCTTATATTGAAGGGCTTATAAATTTAAGAGACACAATTTATACCATATTAAATTTAAGAGAAATGCTTAATCTACCTGAAAAGGCTTTAGATTTAAGTGACAAAGAATGGGATGAAGAAAAACCTAAAATACTGCTAGTTAATATAAATTCTAAACTTATTGGATTAATGGTTGATTCTGTAGACAAAATAATGGTATTAGAAGATGAAAAAATTGTACCACCGTCTGAATTTGACTTTCAATTTGATTCAAGCTTTCTTGAAGGCATAGGCAAAATGGAAAATGACAAACTACTTTTATTATTAGACGCTGACGAACTTGTTAAAAAAATAATTGAAAAACAAATAAACTGTCATGTTTAATAAATAAACAAATTTAAAAGGATATGAGGGTAAAAAACTCATATCCTTTTAAATTTGTTTTATTTTTTTTGGTTAAGAGGAAATACTTTAAAAATTGTCTTTATTACATGTTTTAAAATAGTAACAAAGTCAAAGAAACCATCTGTTTTTTCAGTAAAAGTTATAATAGCATCACAAACAGATTCCTCTATAGTCTGGGTAGTTGATTCCACCTTGTCCACTCCATGTTTTACAGTTCTGGTAATATCATTGACATTCTCAACAGTTTGGGCAATCTTATCTTCATTTTTTTCAATGATTCCATCCACTCTTTTAAGAATCTTATTCACATTAACTAAAGTATTGATTAGAAATATTACTGCTACTATTCCTCCAACAACGGCAATTATACCAAAAAAATAAAGTATAAAATTCCCAATATCTTGTAGTGAGTACATTAATAAACCCCCTCTATCATCTATTAAGCCTAATTGAGTCTAATCAGGGTCTTACTTGTCATCTGTAAATATCTAACTTTATGTTCTCCTTTAGCTCTTATAAGCTTAAGCTATGAGTATTTAGAACTTTTGAAAATACAACAGAAACTTAAAACAATACTTGAAAAGCAACAGAAGAGAAAAACATTAAGTTAACAATTACTCTTTAGTCTCCTCAGAAGAATCTTCAACTTCAGCCTTCTTTTTAGATTTAGCCTCTAAAATTTTTCCTTTAATATCCTCCACAGAATGTTTTACATTGTCAACTACTTTTTTTGTACCTTTAGACACTGTATCAGCAGCTTTTTTAGCATTTTCAGCTATATCCTGCCTAGTCTCTTTTCCTGACTTAGGTGCGAATAACAGTCCAGCAGCCAATCCAAGTGCTGTTCCAATTCCTGCGCCAATTGCAGCATTCTTTGCAGCTTTTCTTTTTGCAGCCTTTTCTCTTTCCCTTTTATTTCTTTCTAGTAAGTCTTTTATTAGCATCTTATAGCACCTCCATATTTTTTATATACACTTATAATAATATTATACTTTATTTTTGAGAAAATTCCTAGTAATTATATGGTAATTATGTAGTTTTAAACTTATAGTTATTTATAAAAGTCAAAAAAGACTACAACATTAAAAGCTGTAGTCTTAAATATATTTCTATTTTTTATGCATCTTTTGCTACAAAACTTATTAAAAATTCACCATTAACTTTTTCCAATTCAAAATTTAACTGATAATCTGCTACCCCTTCATAAACTGCATCATTTAATCTAACAAATACATAATATACTTCCCCTTCTTTAGCAACATTTGTAATTTGGGTGAAAATAACATTTCCATCATTTAAATATACATAGTTCCCATCATTGCTAAATAGTATTTCAGTTGTCTCATTGGCTAATCTTGCCTTAAATTCATCATTGCACATTTCCTTCATTGACTCAATATCTCCCCTATACAGGGCTTTAATAAATCCAATAACCATTCCTTGTATAATTTGATTATCATTTTGGTCAATTCCCTCACTGGTTTGATATTCAGTAATATACTCTCCTTCAATTTCTTTTATTGTCTTTTTTAGTTCTTCATTTTCTAACTTTATCTCTTCATTTTGTTGCTTTATATATTTGTTTTCTCTTTTTATTTCTTCAATCTCCTCTTTGGCTTCATTAAAACTATTTTGAATCTCTTTTAACTGTCTTATTACAGGAAGCTGCTCTGGTACATAATTAAATGCAAATGTAGGAAATGCTAAAATAGAACCTGTAAAAAGGAACATAATAACAAACATACCTACAGCTATACCCGAAACCATCTTTTTTATGTTGGATTTTTTTGATTTTGTATTCTTTAATATATTTCTTTTGTTTATTTCTAATATATCATCTTTAATTTTAATTGATTCTTTCATTTTTTTAAGACCTCCTATTAATTCTTTTGTCTCATCATATTCTGTTTTACAGCTGCTACACCCATCAATATGCTTTTTTAATTCATTAGAAATGTTTTCATCCAACTCTCCCATTATATATTCTTCCATTAGATTTTTAACATCACTACAGTTCATATTTTTCCCTCCTTATATATCAATATTGTATTAATCAACGGCTTTACCACCATTATTATGTGTTTTCATTAGTTTTCTCATCTCTTTAAGTCCATTACTTATCCTTGACTTAACCGTTCCTTCAGGTATATCTAAAATTGCCGCTATTTCTTTTAAAGAAAGATCTTGAAAATATCTTAAAGTCAAAACCACTCTGCTATCCTCTTTTAAAGAAGATAAAGCTTTCAACAAATCAATGCTTTCCTCTCTCCCCCCTTCAATAAATCCTTCATTTTCTTCTATAAAATCCACATAAACCACATTTTTATTCTTTCTAAAATAGTCATTACACTTGTTTACAAGAATTCTGTTTATCCATGATTTAAATTTACTCTTATCCTTCAACGTATTTATTGAGTTAAAGGCTTTAAGAAATGTTTCCTGACATATATCAAGAGCCTCCCATCCAGAACGTACTATTCCAAGGGCTGTATAATATAACTCATTATGGTATGTTTTAACTATTGCTTCAAATGCTTTTTTGTCCCCTTTTTTTGCAGCTTCCACCATCATTTCTACTTCCACCTGCACACCCCCATTCTTTTTTTCCTGTTCTTAAACCTTTTTAAATCTAAATAAAAAATTAAGCTTTAAGATGTTCATTATAACAGCACCATAATGGTTCTTCTATAATAATGACGCACCTAAAGCTTATTTGGTTCACTTTTTATTTTGTAATATAAAATTTATTCTATATCCAAAGAAATAGTTTACTATTCAATTGCATTTATTGTTATACTTCCAGCCCCCATTTTTGCATCTATCTTTATTTTATTTTCCGCATCATCAAAATTATCTGTCAAATAATACTTATCATCTTTTACCGCTTTAATACCCTTAAACTCCAATGGATTTAATAAACCAGTGTTTTTTACTCTTATTCCAGAATCTTTTGGAACATAAATGTCGATATCAGAAGCTCCTGCATTAATATCTATTTTAATTTCTTCCTGTCTCTCTCCTATAATCAGTTTGAATTTTCCAGCCCCGCCATTTAACTTTAGTTTTTCCACCTGCAGATTTGATATGTCAAACTCAGTCTCCACCGCACCTAAGTTTAAATTTATATCCCATAAGACATCTTCATTTAAAAATAAATTTGAATCCTCAAATTTAATATTTTCTTTATTAAATAAACGTTCAAAATCAGAAACTGAAAACTCTTCAAATGTCTTTATCTTAATCTTTGCTGTTTTATTATCGTCTTTATAATTTACTACAGGTTCTTTAACATTCAAACCATGGATATTCCCTTCAATAAGTTTATCATCAGTTGAATTAACATCAATCTTAACTGCTCCAAGTTCAACATCTAACTCTCCATACAAAGTTTCTTCTTTTTTTTCTATTCCAAAATAATTGTTATTTCCATGAGATCTTTCTTTGTAATTTGATGGATACCATTGACTTAGAACAATAATGGCTGCAATAAAAGCTATCCATGTAATTATTTTTACAAAATGGTATTTTCTAAAAATAATATTAATACCTATAACTATAAGAATCATAGATATCACTGTAGTTAGATTTCTAAATATAAAAGATATAAAAGAAGAAATAGAAAAATCCAGAAATCCTAATTGGGCCCCTATTATAACAACACCAATAAATATAAAAATCAATCCTACAATTATACTGTTTTTCTTCATAATGTCCTTTTCCCCCCTTTGTATATAATAAGTGCTCCTATAATTATCAATAAAACTGGAAAGACATATCTTAAACTAATAAATTCTCGTAATAAAATTATACCTCCAAAAATAATGAGACCTAAACCAATAAATGTTTTGTTCCTGTCTGAATTTGAACCAAACTCCTCCACACTGTCTCCCATGGTTTTGCTAAAATCCTTTTCCTCATCAAAATCACCATTAAAGCTGTCTCCCTCGTTATAAAAATTTCTGGAAACATACTCATCCTCCATAGGAATAACAAATATCGCAATGATGTAGGCAAATATGCCAGTTCCCCCAAAAAAAACCGAAATTATAAATCCAAGCCTTACAATGGTAGCATCAATATCAAAATATTCAGCTATACCACCACATACACCTTCTATAACTTTATTCCTCCTGGAACGGGTAATTCTTTTTCCCATATTTCTCCTCCTTTAACTGTTACTTTTAATTCATAAATATATATTCATTGTCTTTTAAATTGCTGTACAACAATTTTATTCTTGTCATCCTATAGTACGAATATTTTTAAAAAAAGTCTTATAATTTTATAAAAAATTTTAATAATATTTTTTCCTTTATAAAATACTCAATTAATGCTATTATTACTTAGAAGAATGGTTTTTATATCTTTACTACACAATAATTATAATTACAGCAGTTAAGGTGGATATACAATATGAATAAAGAAAAAATTTATGAATGTTTTGAAATTTTTATTATCTTTTTTAAAATAGGTGCATTTACACTAGGTGGCGGTTATGCAATGCTTCCACTGATAGAGAAAGAAGTTGTAGAAAATAAAAAATGGATAGACAGAGAAGAAATTCTTGATATGTTTGCAATAATGCAATCTGTCCCTGGAATAATTGCAATAAAGTCCTCAGTATTTATTGGTTTTAAAAAAGCTGGAGTCAGGGGTGCATTTTTTGCTGCATTAGGTGTAACCCTCCCTTCATTTTTGATAATACTTTTAATTGCACATTTGTTGTTAAGTTTAAGGGACAACATATATGTACAAAAAATCTTTGCTGGCGTAAGGGCCGGAGTTACTGCTCTCATTTTAGTAACAGCAATCAGGTTTGCCAAATCAACTTTAAAAGGCTATATTTCTATTTTAATTGCTATAGCTTCATTTGTACTTATAGTGTTTTTAAATATTCACCCTATTTTCACCATACTAATAGGTGGTATTTTAGGTTTTATAGGGTATCTAAAGTATAAATAAAAATATAGAAAGGTTTTTAGTTATGATTAATTTCACTCTCTTTAAAGTTTTTTTAATGATAGGATTGTTTAGTTTTGGTGGAGGTTATGCAATAATTTCCATCATACAGGCTGAAATGGAATCCTATGGCTGGATGAGTTCTACTGAATTTGCAGATATCATTGCCATTTCTCAGATGACCCCTGGTCCAATTTCCGTTAATACAGCAACTTATGTGGGCATGAGCACTGCTGGAATTTTAGGTGCAACCATTGCAACCCTTAGCATATCTCTTCCCTCATTTATTATTATGATTATTATTTCCCACTATTTTACACAATTTAAAGAAAGTAAAGTAATAAAATGGGTTTTAAAAGGCATACGCCCTGCAACAATTGGCTTAATTTTTTCTGCAGTGGTATTTTTAGCTGAAGCTTCTATATTAAATACAGACACTCAATTAGATTTTAGTTTAAATACAATTACATCCTTACTTGATATTAAAAGCACAATTGTTTTTGCATTTGTATTTATATCATGCTTAAAGTTTAAACTTCATCCTATACTGATTGTAGTGCTTTCTGCTTTAATTGGTCTTATTATTCTCTAATTCTTAATATCCCTAAATTGCTATCTTTATTGCGACATTTTATTGTAATAAAACAAAAATCCTAGTATAATTATAATAAGACAGTACAATTAAAATATTATTATTAAGGGAGGTAAAGCGCTCAATTCTAAAGATAATACAATTTGAAGGGAGGTATAATATGTATGCCCTTTGTGGAAATGTAGGTTGTTTCCACAGTATACATGAGAGTTTTTATGAAAAAACTACTGTATAATATTAAGTTTAGAAAAAAGTTTATTTTTGCTTTTACAATTATATTAATTACAGTTACTTCTTTCATAGTGTCTTTTTCAATTAATAATGAAAAAAATAACTCTGGCAAAAATAATTCTGAAAATAATTCATCAGGTAACAATATAATTATTGATGCTAATAGTGGGATTATACCTAAATCACCAGGTTCAAATGATGAGAATACTGGTGAAACAGCCTTTGAGGATGACACAACTCCCTCTGATGAGCAATCAACAGATACACCTGACATTAAAGATGATTCTGAAAATAATTCTGAAGATGACTCTGACTTAGATGATTCCGATATAAATAATTCAGATTCTGAAGAAACTCAACACAACGAAGAAAAGGAATTGGATTCTACTACTACACCTACTCCACAACCTACTTCTACTCCAAAACCTACTATTAAACCTACTCCTACTCCAAAACCTACTATCAAACCTACTCCTACTCCAAAACCTACTATTAAGCCTACTCCTACTCCACGACCTACTATTAAACCTACTCCTACTCCACGACCTACTATTAAACCTACTCCTACTCCAAAACCTACTATTAAGCCTACTTC
>FZPS01000049.1_pt102 | contig 12172 bp, 11 predicted proteins | sample 1817821 | NCBI WGS metagenome assembly FZPS01 (sample SAMEA104158645, study PRJEB21678) | metagenome | place: Germany | collected 2015-04-21 | reverse complement strand
ATGTTATTCTTATGAGTTTTTCTTTTATTTTTCTTATTTCCAAGCATTATACACATATCCACAGCCCTTATTACTATCAGTACTATAATTCTCTATTATATATATTATAGAATGCAGAAAGGAGTTATACACAAAATGAAACTCACTTGTCAAAAAACGGATTTAGTAAATGGTGTTAATACAGTATTAAAAGCTGTTTCAAATCGAACAACTCTTCCTATATTAGAATGTATTTTACTACAAGCAGATGCTAATAAATTCAAGTTAGTTAGTAACGATCTGGAGTTAGGTATTGAAAGCCAGGTAGATGCTACCATTGTACAACCAGGAAGTGTTGCCTTAGAAGCTAGAATTTTTTCAGAAATTGTTAAAAAACTTCCAGATAGTATAGTAGAAATTTCTGTTGATGAAAACAATATGACAACGATTCGATGCGAAAACTCCCAATTTAAAATAGCTGGTCAGCCTGGAGTAGAGTTTCCACAATTACCAGAAGTAGAAAAAAACAATCAATTTTCTTTAGCTCAAGTGGTATTAAAAGATATGATTCGGCAAACTATTTTTTCTGTAGCAGTAGAAGAAACTCGACAAATCTTAACAGGTGAATTATTAGAAATAAAAAATGGATCACTACATATTGTATCTGTAGATGGGTATCGTGTTTCTTTTCGGAAAACAAGCCTCTCAATTGAGAATGAACAAATTGAAGTTGTCGTTCCTGGAAAGACATTAAATGAAATTAGTAAAATTCTTTCTTCTGAAGAAGAAGATATGGTTTCTTTATATTTTACAGATAAACATGTTTTGTTTGATTTGGGAAACAGCATTGTGGTTTCACGATTACTGGAAGGAGAGTTCTTAAAATATGAACAAATTTTCTCCGGAGACTATGAAACAAAAATCAAGGTTGACCGAAGGAAGCTTTTAATGAGTATTGAAAGGGCTGCTTTGATTTCTAGAGAAAATAAAAAGAATCCTGTTAAAATGGAGATTACACAAAATCAACTAGTGATTACTTCAAATACAGAGTTAGGTACTGCATATGAACAATTGCTTATTCACGCGGAAGGAAAGGATTTAATCATTGCTTTTAATCCTCGTTATTTAATTGATGCCCTTCGGGCTATCGAAGATGAAAAAATTCAAATTCAATTTACATCTTCTTTGAGCCCATGTATTATTCAACCCATAGAAGGGGATGAATATAAATATCTGATTTTACCGATTCGATTGAATGCATAGGGTTACAGCGAAGTGCGGACAGAATCTTAAGATCTCCGCACTTTTCTTTTATCGAGTTTTTTATTTTCAAGTATTTGTGTGATAGAATAAGAAAAGAGGATGATGGTATGGAGATTGTTAAGATTCAAACAGAGTATATTAAATTAGCACAGCTTTTAAAATATACTAGTGTGGTTTCATCTGGTGTAGAAGCAAAATGGTTAATCCAAGATGGAAAAGTAAAAGTAAATGGAGAGGTGGCTACGGAGAGAGGAAAAAAAATTAGACCCGGAGATAAAGTAGAGGTGGCAGGAGAGATTTATAAAGTCTCTTTAAATGAGGAAAAAATAAGGTGAGAATCCATGTATATTGAAAGCCTTTCGTTGGACTTTTTTCGAAATTATAGTCATCTTTCTATGGAATTTGATCCAAAAGTAAATATTTTCTATGGACAAAATGCCCAAGGAAAAACCAATTTGTTAGAAGCCATTTACTTATGTGCCACAGGACGTTCCCATCGAAGCCAATATGATCGAGAAATGATTCATTGGAATCAAGAAGAAGCTCATATCCAAATTCTTTTACAAAAAGAACATGGAAAACAAAAGATCGATATGCATTTGAAAAAAAATAGCAAAAAAGGAGCCGCCCTAAATGGAGTGGCCCTTCAAAAGTTGGGACAATTGTTAGGAACTCTTCATGTGGTGATGTTTTCACCAGAAGACTTGGCTTTGATTAAAAATGGCCCGAAAGAACGAAGACGTTTTTTAGATATGGAATTATGTCAACTTTATCCTGTATATTATTATAACTTGCAACAATATTATCGTTTATTAAAACAAAGAAATCAGCTTTTAAAATCTTTACAAAAAAAACCAGAATTAATAGACACGTTACCGATTTGGGATGAGCAGTTGGTTTCTTTAGGGTCTCAGATTATTCAGACAAGACAAGAGTTTGTTCAACATTTGAATGAAAAAATTCAACCCATTCATCATCATATTACAGGACAAAAAGAATCTCTATTGATTCAATACGAAAAAGATGCAACTATGGAGGAATATGGAAATAAGTTAAAAAAAAGCAGAGGACGGGACATTGATCAAGGAAATACTTCAGTAGGTCCTCATCGAGATGATCTATCCTTTTGGATCAATCAGGTGGATGTCAGATTATATGGTTCTCAAGGGCAACAACGAAGTGTAGCATTATCTCTAAAATTGGGAGAAATTGAATTAGTGAAAGAAACGATCAAAGATGTTCCAGTTCTTTTACTAGACGATGTACTATCAGAACTAGACCGCCATCGACAGTATTATTTGATGGATTATATATCGGATCTACAAACTTTTTTAACATGTACAGGAGTGGAGGATCTAATTTTTCAAAGATTTGATTCATCTACTTTCTACCAGGTTTGTGAAGGAAACATTAAAAAGATGGCCCAATAGGATTAACAAAGGAAATAGTTGTATCTCAAAAAAAAATAATATATAATAGATACATTGTCTTGGGATAGGCGGTATAATGGAAGGAGAGTTTTCCATGTTTTTGCATATAGGATCAGATCGAGAAATATTGGCTAAAAGTGTGGTTAGTATTTTAAATATAAGTACAATAGAAAAGTCAAAAATAACACAAGAATTTGTTCAAACAGCTAAGGAAAAAGGCTGGATTGAAAGTATTTCTCAAGATTCCCCTAAATCCATTATTATTACAGAAGAAAATGAAAAGACGATTTTATATCTATCACCTATTTCTTCTGTTACTCTTCAACGAAGAATAGGGAATACTTTAACGTAAAATAGAAGTGTATAGCCAGTGAAGGAAATAGGAGGCGTAACATATGTCAACAGAATACAATGAAACCCAAATACAAATATTAGAGGGTTTAGAAGCTGTGCGAAAAAGACCGGGGATGTACATTGGAAGCACATCAGCAAGAGGACTTCACCATCTAGTATATGAGATCGTAGATAATGCTATCGATGAGGCACTGGCAGGATTTTGTGATCGGATTGAAGTAATCATACATCAAGATAATTCTGTCTCGGTGCGGGATAATGGTCGAGGAATTCCCATAGGAATTCATCCAACACGAGGAATTCCAGCTGTTGAAGTCGTTTTTACCATTCTTCATGCAGGTGGAAAATTTGGAGGTGGCGGATACAAAGTTTCAGGAGGACTTCATGGGGTTGGAGCTTCTGTTGTAAATGCTTTATCAGAATGGTTAGTCGTTCAAATTCATACAGATGGTAAGATCCATGAACAACGATATGAAAGAGGAAAAGCAGTTAATTCTTTAACGGTAGTGGGAGGGACACAACAACAAGGTACTTTTGTTCAATTTAAACCTGATCCAGAAATTTTTGAAGAATTAGAATATCAATATGATATTTTACGTCAAAGATTGCAAGAAATGGCATTTCTTACAAAAGGTCTCACTATTGTATTAAAAGATGAGAGACAAGGAAGAGAAAAAGAAAAAACATTTCATTATGAAGGCGGTATTCAAGAATTTGTTGCTCATTTAAATAAGCATAAAGATACTTTGTATGAACCTATTATTTATGCAGAAGGACAAAGAGATGGGGTTTATGTAGAAGTCGCTATACAGCATAATACATCTTACGTAGAGAATATATTTTGTTTTGTAAATAATATTAATACGCCAGAAGGCGGAACCCATTTAAGTGGATTTAAATCTGCTTTTACAAAAACCCTAAATGAGTACGCTAGAAACAACAATATTTTAAAAGAACAGGAAAAAAATTTATCGGGTGACGATGTTAGAGAAGGAATTACAGCTGTTATCAGTATTAAATTATCAGACCCTCAGTTTGAAGGACAGACAAAGCAAAAATTAGGAAATAGTGAAGCAAGAGGAGCAGTAGAAGGTGTTTTATCAGAACAACTTACATTTTTTTTAGAACAAAATCCTTCTGTAGGTAAAATTATTTTAGAAAAAGCAGTGGTTGCTTCTAGAGCTCGAGAAGCAGCTAGGAAAGCAAGGGATTTAACAAGAAGAAAAAATGTATTGGAAAGCACTAGTTTACCTGGAAAACTGGCAGATTGTTCAGAACGAGATCCTGCTAAATGTGAAATTTATATTGTGGAAGGGGATTCAGCAGGAGGATCAGCCAAATTAGCCAGAGATCGCCAAACCCAAGCCATTCTTCCCCTGCGAGGGAAAATTTTAAACGTAGAAAAAGCACGTTTGGATAAGATTTTGGGAAATAATGAAATCAAGGCCATGATTACTGCTTTTGGAACAGGAATTTCTGATGATTTTGATCTTTCGAAACTTCGTTATGGGAAAATTGTCTTGATGACAGACGCAGACGTAGATGGAGCGCACATTCGTACTTTGCTATTAACATTCTTATATCGTTATATGACTCCTCTTATTCAAAACGGACATGTTTATATTGCACAACCCCCTTTGTATAAAGTGGAGCGAAATAAGAAAATTTATTATGCTTATAGTGATCGTCAATTGGATGATATTTTAGATGAAATCGGACGGGAAAACAAAGTAGATATTCAACGATATAAAGGGTTAGGAGAAATGGATGCTCACCAATTATGGGATACTACCATGGATCCATCTACTCGAACTTTAATCCAAGTACACATTGAGGATGCGGCAGCTGCTGATGAGATTTTTACGACCTTAATGGGTGATAAAGTCCAACCTAGACGTGAATTTATTGAAGAACATGCAAAACATGTAAAGAATCTAGATATTTAATAGGGTTATGGCAATAGAAAAGTTGGACGAATAAGGAGGTTATGATTGATCATGAGTGATCAATTTAATGAAACAGAATTTGATCGGATTATCTCAGTTGATATACAAGAAGAAATGAGAAAATCCTATATTGATTATGCAATGAGCGTAATTGTATCAAGAGCATTACCTGATGTACGAGATGGTTTAAAGCCAGTACAAAGACGAATTTTATATTCCATGGATGAGTTAAACCTATCCCCGGACAAGCCTTATCGAAAGTCTGCACGTATTGTTGGGGATACCATGGGAAAATACCATCCCCATGGTGATAGTTCCATTTATGATGCTATGGTTAGGATGGCACAAGATTTTTCAACTCGATATATGCTAGTGGATGGTCATGGAAACTTTGGTTCCATTGATGGGGATGGAGCCGCTGCCATGCGTTATACCGAAGCACGTATGAGTAAGTTGTCTATGGAGTTATTAGCAGATATTCAAAAAGAAACGGTTGATTATCGTCCTAATTTTGATGAATCTTTAAAAGAACCTGAAGTATTACCAGCTCGGTTTCCAAATTTATTAGTTAATGGAGCTGCTGGAATAGCAGTTGGAATGGCTACTAATATTCCACCTCATAATCTTCGAGAAGTGATTAGTGGCGTTGTTAAAATCATTGATAATTATGTATTAGAAGATCGAGAAACCACTATTGAAGAACTATTGGAGATTATTAAAGGACCTGATTTTCCTACAGGAGCTACTATTTTAGGACGACAAGGGATCGTGGAAGCGTATCGTACAGGAAGAGGACGAGTAAAAGTACGAGCGGATGCAGAAATTGAAACCATGGGAAATAATCGACAACGAATTGTTGTTACAGAAATTCCTTATCAGGTGAATAAGGCAAGGTTGATTGAAAAAATTGCTGATCTTGTGAAAGATAAGAAAATTGAAGGTATTTCTGATCTGCGAGATGAATCTAATCGTACAGGAATGCGTATTGTTATTGAATTAAAAAGAGATGCTAATGCCAATGTTATTTTGAATCAATTATATAAAAACACACAAATGCAGGAGACTTTTGGAGTGAATATGTTGGCTTTGGTCAATAATGAGCCTAAAGTTCTCAACTTGAAAGATATGCTCCATTATTACTTAGAGCATCAAAAAGATGTGGTAACTCGTAGAACCCAATATGATTTACGAAAAGCAGAGGAAAGAGCTCATATTTTAGAAGGCCTTCGGATTGCTTTGGATCATATTGATGAAGTGATTCGCATGATTCGAAGTTCTAGCAGTACCAATGAAGCTAAAGAAAAATTGATGGCTGCTTTTGCTTTGTCAGAGGCCCAAGCCCAAGCTATTGTAGATATGCGTCTTCGAACTTTAACTGGTTTAGAAAGAGAAAAAATTGAGAATGAATACCGTGAGTTACAGGCCACTATTCAAGAATTACGAGGCATTTTAGCAGATGAAAAGCGCCTATATGGAGTGATCAAAGAAGAAATCCTCATCATTCGAGAAAAATACGGAGATGATCGTAGAACGAAACTAACCCATGATGAAGGAGAACTTGATATTGAAGATTTGATTATCGAGGAAAACAGTGTCATTACCATGACCCATTTGGGATATGTAAAACGAATTCCTCTAAACACATATCGCAGTCAAAATCGTGGTGGCCGAGGAATTAAAGGAATGCAAACTCGAGAAGAAGATTTTGTAGAAAACTTATTTATTACTTCCACTCATAATTACATTTTATTCTTTACGAACAAAGGAAAAGTATATCGTTTAAAAGCCTATGAAATTCCAGAATCAGGGCGTACGGCTCGAGGGACAGCCATTGTAAATTTATTACAGATTGATCCAGGTGAAAAAATTACAGCTGTTATTCCTGTAAGGGAATACCAAGAAGGCCTGTATCTTATGATGGCGACCCAACAGGGACAAGTAAAGAAAACAAGTATTATGGAATATGAAAATATTCGAGTTTCTGGTCTTCTTGCTATTGGACTGAGAGAAGATGATGAATTGATTTCTGTAAAAGCGACTTGTGGAAATCAAGAAGTCATTGTAGGTACTAAAAAAGGACAAGCCATTCGTTTTCATGAATCAGATGTAAGACCAACAGGTCGAACTTCCATGGGTGTAAAAGCCATTAATCTATATGAAGACGATGAAGTTATAGGAATGGATTTGATTTCGGAAGGAGATCAGCTTCTTATTGTTACAGAAAATGGATTAGGAAAAAGAACAGATCTTTCAGAGTTTAATGTACAGCGTAGAGGTGGAAAAGGAGTTAAATTATATCGTCAAACTTCAAAAACAGGCCAAGTGATTGGAATTCGAGTGGTCAATGACGAAGAAGAAGTTCTTTTAATCACTTCAGAAGGGATCATTATACGATTGCGAGTCAAAGAAATATCGATCCAGGGACGTATTACCCAAGGTGTTAAACTCATCAATTTAGAAGATGAAGTCAAAGTTGTTTGTTTTGCTAAAGTTGTTGAAGAGGAAGAAGAAATAGATCAATAAAGAATAAAACTCCCTTTGCCAAAGGAGATATTTACACTAAGACCTAAGTTTATTTTACGATGGGTAATGAGTGTGTATATCTATAGAGGCAGGGGGAGTTTTGTGTTATAATCAAATTGTTAAATTTAATCAAAGGATGGCTGAATATGAAAACAATCAAAAAGTGGTTGATGCACATTTTGACGTTAATAGGCATTAGCTTAGTCTTTTGGTATCTTACATATATTTGGCAGTTAGCAATGGAAGCAAAAAATCATTTGATTTTTTATGAAATGGAAAAACATTACAGTTCCAATGAAGAACAACCTATTTTTGAAGTGTATCATTATGATTTGTTAAAAAGAATGTTTTTATCCTTGGAAGAAGCGCAGGAGTACGCAGGGACTTTAAAAAGATCCTATGTAATCCAAATGGGGAAAAAAGAGTGGCTTTGGGATAACTATTCAACTTTTATTGTTTATAAAGAGCAGAGGTATATGAAAGATTTTGAAGATTTTGTTTCAGCTCTAGAATATGCGAAAAAACATAAAAACAGTAAAATTGCTTTTCAAACGAAACATAATATAATCTGGTCCAAAGAAAAAGAAATCTTTCCTCAAAAACAGTTAGAAGTTCCTTTAGTACAACAATTACCAGAGTTGGCAAGAGGTTGTGAAGTTACTTCTTTAACCATGTTATTACAGTATAAAGGGATAGAAGTAGATAAATTGACTTTAGCAGAACAAATAAAAAAAGATCCTACTCCTTATGAAAAAAAAGATGGAAAAATTTATTTTGGAAATCCTTATAAGGGATTTGTAGGAGATATATACACGCATAAAAATCCAGGATATGGAGTCTACCATGGGCCCATTTATGAACTTTTACAATCCTATGTAGAAAATCCCATTGATTTAACAGGAAGTGAATTAGAAGATTTATTGTACTTTGTCAATGAAGATATTCCCGTTTGGGTAGTAACGAATACTAGATATCGAGTACTACAGCCAGAAGATTTTCAAACATGGTATACGGAACAAGGGGCTATTCAAGTAACTCGTAGACAACATGCAGCAGTTATTACAGGTTATGATGAAAAATATATTTATATTAATGATCCCTTGCATACCTCTCCAAACTATTCTATAGAAAAGCCGATGTTTGAAAAAGTATGGAAACAGATGGGAAGTCAAGCTGTTACGTATCTACCTTAGATGAAAATGTAACATGGATGTAATGGTGTATTCTTGTATTTTTTTGTATAATAGGCTTATGAATAGGGATATTTATATCCCTATAGGATGTATTCTAATTTTTTGATAGGGTTTTTTGCTAAGAGGGGGGATTGGGTGAAAAAAAATCGAAAAACAACAATGGTGGTTTTATTTTTAGGTTTTATCCTGTACTGGAATATGTTTTTTTCAATCGAGGTTTTCGCACAAGAGCAGGTACCTAAAGATGCAACATTTTTTTTAACTCATATCAATCAATATCGTACAAAAACAGGTATACCTCCTTTAGAATGGAATGAAAATCTTTATCGAGGAGCTGAAAATCATGTTACCTATATGCAGTATCATAAAGTTTTTCAGCAACAACAACAAAAGTACAAGCAATATTTTACAGGGGCTTATCCTTGGAATCGAGCAGCTTATTTTCGGTATAAACATCCTATGGTTATGGAATTTATTGGGAAAGATAAAGAGGTTTCTATAAAACGATTGGATTCATTTATTGAAAATCCTTATGATCGGATTTTTTGGCTAAGTCCAGAGTATATGCATATGGTTTTTGCTTATAAAAATGAATATTCTTCTTTTTTATTGGGAGGAGAAAAGGTAAAAGAGGATCAAGTTGTGGTTTATCCAGGAGAACAACAAAAGGAAGTTCCTACTTTTGGGGTAGATGAAAAGGGACAAAAAAGTAATGGATATCCTATTACTTTAGCCTATTATTCAACAAAGACCATAGAAACAGTGGAAGTAATACAAGTGCAGATGAAAGATCAATTAACAGGACGTTTCATTGATACACGAATAGAGTCACCTAAAACCAATCTGTATTTAGTTAATGGAATTGTTATTATACCTACATCAGAATTGCAGCATGGTCGTACCTATCAAGTGCAAGCTATGATTAAAGTAGTGTTTAATAAACAGGATTTTAAAGTGATTAAAAAAAATTGGAATTTTTCTACAATAACTACTAATGATTCGAAGATGAAAGATACCATTGGGCATTGGAGTGAAGAAATTGTTCATAATTTTTATAAAAAAGGCATTGTAGAGCCTAGGCAAAACACCTTTTTTTATCCTGATCAATCTATTTCCCGTCAAGAATTTGCTAAGATGATTGCTAAAGCTTTTCATCTACCAGATCCTAAAAGAAAACAAACAATATTTAAAGATGTATCAAAAAATAATCCTTATGAAAAATATATTCATATGGTGCAAGAACAGGAATTTATGCAAGGATCGGAGTATCTTTTTCAACCATTACACAGTTTGACTCGGGAAGAAGGGGTGGTTATTGTTATGAGAATATATGAACAACTTAAAAAGACAAAGAAAATTACTTCCATTCGAATTCAAAAAAATGTACCATCTTTTTCTGATATGAGAAAAGTAAGTCCTTGGGCCCAAGGATCCATTATAGAAGCTCAAAAAATAGGTATTATCCAAGGAAGGAAAAACAATGAGTTTCAACCTAAGGCTGCCATGACTCGTGCAGAAGCGGCTACTTTATTATATCGATTATTGGAACGAACAGAGTAAAAGGGGAATCAAGAAGCTATGCGGACCATTCATGTAAAGGATATTACTCGAGCTGTGGGAGAAATGTGTATTGCAGTTAATTATAATATCAACCCCCATATTCAAAAAAAGTTTCAGGAATCTCTGCAGACAGAAGTTTCACCTATCGGTAAAGAAATTTTACACCAACTGATAGAAAATGCTCAGATTGCTGCTACCCATCAGATTCCTATTTGTCAAGATACAGGTATGGTGGTTGTGTTTTGTGATATTGGACAAGATGTTCATTTGGTAGGAGGAAATGTAGAAGAAGCTATTCATGAAGGAGTACATCAGGGTTATGTTAAAGGTTATTTAAGAAAGTCTGTAGTAGATGATCCGATTCTACGAAAAAATACAAAGGATAATACTCCAGCTGTGATCCATTACCGAATTGTACCAGGAGAAAAAGTTTATATTACCGTAGCACCTAAAGGCTTTGGAAGTGAAAACATGAGTCATATTTATATGTTAGCTCCTTCTGATGGGATAGATGGAGTAAAAAAAGTAGTTTTACAAACCATTGAAATGGCAGGATCCAATGCCTGTCCTCCTATGGTCGTTGGTGTTGGATTAGGCGGTACTTTTGAAAAAGCGGCATTATTAGCTAAAAAAGCTTTACTTCGACCGATTGGTACTTTTTCTTCTTTACCTCACATTGCCCAGTTAGAAGAAGAATTAATAGAAAAGGCAAACCAATTGGGTATTGGTCCTCAAGGATTGGGAGGAAGCACTACGGTTTTAGGAATCCATGTAGAAACGTATCCTACCCATATAGCAGGATTACCAGTGGCTATTAATATGAGTTGTCATGTGACTCGACATATAAAAAGAGAGTTATAATGGAGGTAGTATTTTATGCCTATCTATATTGAGACACCGTTAACAAAAGAAAAAGTACAATCTTTGCAAATGGGGGATCAAGTTTTATTATCAGGGACTATATATACAGCAAGGGATGCAGCTCATAAGCGGTTGGTAGAACAAATAAACAACAAGCAAAAATTACCGATTTCTTTAGAAGATCAAATTATTTATTATATGGGCCCTACTCCGGCGCGTCCTAATCAAGTCATAGGATCTGCTGGCCCAACGACAAGCTATCGGATGGATGCTTATACTCCACTATTATTACAACAAGGTCTTACAGGAATGATTGGAAAAGGTGAAAGAAATCAAAAGGTAAAGGAGGCGATGCAAAAATACAAAGCTGTTTATTTTGCAGCCGTAGGAGGAGCTGGAGCTTTGCTTTCATGTAAAATTTTACAGGTAGAAACGATTGCTTATGCCGATTTAGGAACAGAAGCTTTACGAAAACTAACGGTTAAAGATTTTCCGATGATTGTAGTAATGGATGCAAAAGGAAACGATTTATATCAAGAATCAAAGAAAAAGTACAGAAAAAAAACATAAAGATCAATGCTCGCTTATTTTCCAGTAAAATTCTACTTTCTTTCTTATGGATTTATCGTTATACTAAAGGTCATTCGTTATAAAAATAATGAAGTAGTAGGATCTATTAATGAAAGTGAATTTTAGATTAAGGAGCTGTATATAGTGTATCAGGAAGTGTCTAAAAGACAGAAATTATCATGGTGGCATATAGGAGCAGGCATTCTTGTTTGTTTTGGTATTTTATTTTTAATTAATGGGATCGCCTATACTATTAATTTACACTCTGGGTGGTTAGACTTAATTACAATTTTTGTATTTACATGTATTGTATATATTTTAATCCGAGAGTACTTTATTTCTTATCGATATATTTTGATCGAAGACGAATTTATTATCCATCAAGTCATTGGTTCAAAAGAAAAACATGTATTAAATATTCATGTAAGCCAAATTCAAAAAATAGCATGTGTTCAAAATCCATCCTTTGAAGAAGATAAGGTTGGTTCTTATG
>FZPS01000062.1_pt2178 | contig 12174 bp, 18 predicted proteins | sample 1817821 | NCBI WGS metagenome assembly FZPS01 (sample SAMEA104158645, study PRJEB21678) | metagenome | place: Germany | collected 2015-04-21 | reverse complement strand
CTATAAAATTATGAATATTCCTTCATTTCCAATTTATTTCCCAAAAAATTTATACCAAAATTGCTTTTTAAGCCAGAAAACAAAACCCGCATACCTTCATAATATGCGGGGTTATCTGGCACACCCGGAGGGATTCGAACCCCCGACCTGCGGTTTAGGAATGCTAAGTTTTTCTTGTTGTAACTTTTTGCCATGTGCTGTAACATGCTATTTCATGCGATTCGTTAATTATTACCTGTCGTAATTTATGGTGTCTTTTAATGATTTTTAGTCCCCATAGTCCCCAAATAGTCCCCAAATTTTTTTCTGTTCTAATATGTCAGTCAGAACACCGTTACTAGATGCCAATTACTTGTGATGCCTCTGCCAAAATTCTTCCTAGTATATTTTTTAATCTTTGATTTTCTTCTTGCAGCTTCTCTATCTCTCGTTCCATCTGTTTTTTCAGTATAGGTGAAAATTTCTCCAGCTCCACCCCCTCTAATTCGAGAATATGCTGCATTGAAAATCTCGGTACTGGAATACCTTTTACCGGCTGGATAATTCCTTCCTGCCGCCAATTCCTGATTGTTTGCTCAGACACTTGCCATCTTTCAGCAAGGTCCTTTTGAGTAAGCAGTTTATCTATCATTTACCCCTCCCCCCTGGTTTAAGATGAATTTTTAAGTGTATTTTTTGGATAAGAAAACTCCTTCCATTGGCCTTTTGGATCCGCTGGTTTAAAATGTCTAATGTCTTTTGATGATTTTTAGTCCCCATAGCTCTCAAATAGTCCCTAAAATTTATATCCTCTTTAGCAATTGATTTTTCTTTTCCTGGAACTCTTGTTCTGTCAATACGCCTCTTTCTTTTAATGCATTAAGTTTTTTTATTGTATCAATAATTTCATCACTTGCAGAAACGTAACTCTTTTTGGAAGCCATTTCATCTCCAATTGATATTTCATCTTGTAATTTATCCTTATTCTCAGAAATATCTGGCTGTTTATCTGCATTAACAACTGTGTTTCTATAGAATAGGTCTTTGCGTTTACGAAAATATATTAGATTAGGTATCATAAAAGCTAAACCCACAATGATGCCTGCAATAAACCTCACCCAAAATAAATAAAAATCAGATAAAGCAAATACTATTGCATAATACAATTCAAAGAAATAGAGATAAATGACGTTTAGTATATACCCCCTTGGAGTCATTTTTTTCATTTCTAAATATGTAAATACCTGCAATAAGATGTTTGCAAAATCCAGCAAGAATAGAAAGATAACAAACATCAATAAGCTCGCATTCTCAATATGAAAATTGGTCTTTATCAATGAACTCACAAAAAACAACGATGATATTACTATACCTAGAGGAAAACGTACTTTTACATAAAAGCGAAGCCATTTGGTCGATCGCTTTGAGCCTTTAAGTATCATATCAAAAAAATCGATTTTCATCTAAATCTCCCTTTGGCATAATCAGTTTTTCCCTTAATAGAATTATATTACATCCCCGCACTACAATCAAATCAGCCAAATTCGTTTCATATAACCGTTTTTAATACGCTATACTCATTAGTAAGGGTTTAATACATGTTATACTTTTAAAGCCTTAATTTAGCTAAATACGATGGTGTAGGACAAAAAATAAACGGGGATTATTCCCCGCCTATGATATGATTGCATCTATTGCATGTTCAACTATTTTTGTAAAACCTGGATTGTCGAATTCTTCAATATGTTTTATAAGTGATTGCCGGAAAAGTGGATTTTTTAATTCCTGCTGATACGATGCCAATATATTAAGAATTCTGATTAAGCCCGATATTAAATCCTTATCTCTTGTCATCATTGATAGACCCCCTATTCACCCTTTATCATTACCGATATAGCCAGCTGCATTCCATCCCTGAACCCTTGACGGTATGTCGTATGAGCTGCGTATGTTTCAGCAATATTCGCTTCCTGCTCATATTCTCTGAAAAGCCCATTCTGGTTTCCGTCTAAAGCATCTTGAAGTGCCCGACTGGCATCAACGCAGCTCTTCTTTAATTTGCTATAGTGCGGGTCCTCTGTGGCCATTAGGTCCAATATTTCATACACTCGCTCTTCAAACGTATCTGTGAACCTACTTGTCAATACCATGTAATTTTCTGTTTTGATGTTTTGCATTGGAATCCCCCTCAAATTCTTTTATGCCAGGGGCTTTTGTGCTATAATAAAATATAGCGAACCCCAGTTGGTTTTTGCTCAAGAAGTCCTCTGCTCTTGGTCGGGTGCAGGACTTCTTTTATTTTTGTCCGTCAACATGCTGCATAACAATCATCCGGATCAATCCGCTTACTGTACTTCCCTTTTTTTCAGCCTCTTCCCTGACTGCTTCCAGGTACTCCGGCGGCAGGAATATAATTACCTTCTCCTTCTTCTCTTTTTGCCTGCTCATATGGCATCACCCCTTTCTTTTGACACGTTATTTCATTACCCCTTTATAGGTATTATATTATCCTTTCAGGCATATGTCAATACCATTTTTCAATAAAAAAAACAAAAATAGGGGGCACCGGTTCGGTGCCCCCTGCTGTTACAGAACTGTCATTGGCTGTTTCGCCATCAGTTGATTGCAATTGTGATCATATTCCATCAGATGATATCGGGTGTTCTCATTGGCAAGCAGATTCCAGATAATGCAGTTCCCTCTCCACTTGGTCCCTGATTTTCTCTCTTTTCATTGCAGCTTCCTCTACGGAAGAATTCCAGGTAGTTTTGAAATGCGACAGAGAACCGAACTGATAATAGCTGTCCATCCTTATATCCGTTAATTCGTTTATCAGGACCTGCAGGCTCCGATCCTGCCGCAGCTTCTTCAAAGCATTGGCGTATATACCCTTAACTACATCAATTGGTACGCCGTGTTTATCGGCAATTTGCTGAAATGTAGGCTCCATGAGATTAAAATGCTTTTCATTAATTACTATTTTTTCTGGCATTAATAGATTTTCTCTTATAGCCTGATGTACAATTCTTTTTATATCTGTATTGATGCATGTTTCTTCGGGGTCTTCGGCGTTTTCATCGGGAATGCAATTATATAAATTCGCATCCTCGCCCTCATCGCCCCCATCGTTCCCGCGTTCTTCATCAAGCGATATATCATCTGAAATATATAATGCCCTATACATAGCCCCCATAATCGCTTTACTGGCATATGTGGAGAATTTATAACCAAGGGTAGGGTCAAATCCTTCTGCTGCTTTTACAAGCCCTAAAAAGCCGATCTGGGCCAGATCTTCTTCGGGGTTTAGATGGTTCTTGAATTTATTAGCATATTTGTATATCAAGCCCTTGTTTTGCTCCCATAGTTCCTTTATCCTTTCACGTTCTCCCTGCTGAAACAAGCTCACAAGTTCTTCATTCGTCAAGCCCGGCTCCCCCTTAAATCATTAAACTTATCCATTAAAAAGTTTGTATGACATGCAATTTGCAAAATGCTTTCTAAACCTTTATTTAACTGGGATATGGGCACATAATACACTTTACGCAAAATACTTCATAGCAATGTGTTTTACAAAAAAGACTGACACCCCCTTGCCAGCCCAGAGCCGATGACATAGGCAGGTAATATTATAAACCCCTAAACAACCCTTAAATATTTAATGAATAACTGCTTGCTTATTCTGCCCAGGCTTTCAGCTGCGCCCCTTTTATTCCTTCGGCCATAACCCCTATGACAATATTGCCTTTTTGTTTATCTTCCTCTGCTTCCGGATATAAGCCATCGGGATCGCAAAACCTTATGACAATGCCTGAATTATTCAGTTCCCGTGCTATCTTTTCAAGCCTTTTTACCAGATTACGCTTCATCTTCTTCCACACCTTCAATATCATCAACAACGCTTATTACTTCGATGGTGAATATATCATCCTTTAGGGCTTCAAATTCAGCCTTTGTTATTTTCTGAACACCACTGCCGGGCGTTCCATCCCAATAACTATATTCGCTATTCTCCGGGTTTCTGCTGTCTATGATAGCTACAAGATACCGATTTCTGGGATCTGGTTTCAGGGCCTTTTCAATCTTATTTAGCCTGGAATTTAGGCTTCTGCTCATTTATTATCCTCTCCAATTCCTCTATCCGGTGGATTACATCTTCAAGCTCTACGGCTTTTATGGATGAATCAAGTATGGATTTAGCTGCATTTAACCGTACCGATACAGGGTTTTCCTTATTCTCCATGATTTCTTTCATGGTCTCTACAGCCTGAAAGCTTATCTGCTGAAGCCTGGCAACAGCCTGATTTACAGCTTCTCTTTTCAGCTGCCGGTATTTATTCAAAAACTCCGGATCCTTAAGCCATCTCCAAAGTGTGGTTTCGCTTATTCCGGCCATCTCTGCCGCTTCCTTAAAGGTCGGCTGTGTCATCAATGCATGAAGGGCTTTCTCTTTCTTGCGGGCATAATTCTGGGATTTTTCTTTCATGGGATTTCACTTCCTTTCACGATCATGTTACACAGCCTGTTTGGCAATACGATCGATGTATTCATCAGATTCCTTGTTAATCCGTTCAATGTATTCAGCTGCCCCGTTTATAATCTCTTCGTTTATCAGCTGCACAGAAGCCTCTACAGCCTTATCCCCGTCAAAGCCTGCCCTGGATATCTCGATCAGTTTACGGGCCCATCTGCACAGATACATGCTTACTGTATGTCTGACAGCTTCTATTTTTTGAATAATGTCTAATGCATATATATAATCGTCCATGTAATCATTTCTAAAGCAGAATTGCATACAGGAATAATGGCCCCCTAATCTTTCCAATGCCTTTTCATATCGCTCTATGGGCTTTTTAAGGGTTTCTAGGTACCAATACATGAACAGGAACACATTGCCGGCAGCAGTATCTTTGAAAAGCCAATTATTTACGCCATGATCTTTATATACTGTCGCCCCCTCTGCCAGTCTGGGGCCGCAGTCATATCTGTAATAGCTCACTATTTCCTCGAATCCGGCCAGCCCCAAATCTTCAAGCAGATCAATATTTTGAGAAATGCTTTCAAGGGTGCTGAACGGGTGGAACATGATAAATCCTATGTCTACGCTAATACCATACCGCCTAAACAGCTTCACTGTTTCCCTGGCTTCCTCTACGGTGCATTGTTTCTTAAACAGGTTAAGGTCAGCCTGACATCCGCTCTCCACCCCAACAAACACGCTGTATAAGCCGGATTTTACAAGCAGTTCCATGATTTCAGGGGTTGCTCTCCCCGAAAAGTTCGGCCTGAAATTAGCAGTATAGTATATCTGTTTTCCCAGTCCGATAATTCCTTCGCAAAGCTCTTTCAGCCTTTTAAGTTCTTTATCCGGCTGGTCCATGGCTTCATCCGCAAAACGTATCAAAGCTATTTCATCTTCCTTAATGTCGTCAGTATAATGCCGGATATCGCTTATAACATCCTCTATCCGGCGGCCGTGCCAGCCCTTGTAAAAAATATAATGGCTGCAGAATGAACATTTACCCGTACAGCCTACCGATGTAGTTACTAATGCTGCTGGCGCACCCTTTATTATCGGGTAGCAGGTCTTTAGATTGTTTACATCAAACTCATAGCTGCCCTTATTTTCCTTGATTTCGTTCCCCTGCCGGTACATAATGCCTTTAATGTTTTCAAAGCCTTTGCCGGCATCTATGTTATCCAGCAGCTCTGCCCAGCCATGAAAAGGCATATAATGGGTAAATATAAAATCGATATAAGTATCTTCCTGCATATACTCTCTGGCATAATCAGAAGAAGTAAAACCATTTGCACAACAGGTAACCAAAGCTTTTTGAGACTTTGCCCATTCTATAATCTTTAGGTCTGTATGGATAGAAAGGCATATAATATCAGGGTTAAATTCATCCAGGGCCTTAAAATCAACGTCTTTTATGTCATTTTCATACACAAGCACATCATGCCCTTTTTCTTTCAGCATTGCAGCTGTGTATATAAGGTCTCTTGCTTCGTACATGCACATGCGGTCAAAGCAATCTGCATCTGCCGGATCCACAGCTATGAATAAAATCTTACCCATTTTAAGCTCCTTTCAATAGGGGCCGGGCCCTGCACCCAGCCCCTAATACCTTTATAGTTCCTGAATATCTTGTTGCCGCTTGGAATAGTTCTTGGTACCGCATATAAATCGCACTCGAATGTGCTGGTTGCCCCTGCTTCTACCTCGATACCATCTCCTTTCCTTGCTGACATTACCAGCCTTTCGCCCTCATCTGTGGTAACAATGAAAAGCTTTGTTTTTTCCGTTTCATGCAATATATTGCCTACCGTACCCGTAACCCATATTGTCATCGGTTTCTAACCCCTTTTAACTGATTTCTTTAGCTTTTTTAAGCCAATAGTTTTCTTGGTACTGTTTAACCTTCTCTGGATTGCGTTTACGCCATTCTCGATAGTATGCATTTCTCATCTCTCTTGCTTTTTGTAACAGCTCCTTCTGCTGCTTGTTCTGCTTTTTCATCAGCTCACCCCCTTACTTAAAATCCTTTAAGTATTTGTTCTTTTGTTGGGTTTATCCCACGCTTGCGTATTTCCAGCAATATAGTGCCTAAATGTTTTGTTAGTTTTGCAAATTCAGGAATCCATCTCTTCCTTTCATAGATAGAAATAGATTGATCTTCCATATATGCATAGGCCTTCCAAAACTTTTCAAGTAACTGATTGTATTCTTCTTTTAAAGCCCCCATGGCGGAATTTCTCCCCTCACCGGTTTTTCTTTTTTAAGAAATTTCTGCCATCCAAAATCCACTTTCTCGTTTGTTCTGCCATTGTAAAATCTTAAGGTTGAACTACTAAAATAAAACCTCATAACTTTCCGCTGCCCAGTTTCTCTATCTTTTAGGCTGGTTATAATAGCATCAAAATCCCTGTCCTCTCCCCAGTTCCTTTCGACAGCTATGATATTATCGCTTTTATTAGCAATATTGTTGGATCCGGATATATCGGTTTTCTCTAGGTTTCCAAATTGTGCGTTTTTGAGTTCACCCTTCTCTTTATTCGGATGCGTCAACAGCACTACATGAACCCAATGTTTGACAGCAAAATCCTTGCATCTCTGAACAAAGTTAGCTTGATCCGAATATATACTATCGGCATTCTCTTCAAGGACCGCCATTAAGTTATCTATGACAAACAGCTTGCATCCATAACGCTTAGCTGCTAACTCCATAATTTCAAAAAACCTATCGAGGTTTCCCAGAACCTCTTTTTCATTTCGATCGAACAAGTACAGTTTTTCACGATGCCATTCTTTAATGGCTGCAATTACTTCTGGCTTTGGTTGTACCTTTTCCTTGTATTTCGTTTTGACAGCTTGTAGGAATTCCGTATTATCGCCAATTAATTGCCTATATAACCACGTTTGTATCTTTTGGTCGGACATCTCTCCGGAATAGAGAAAAACCGGAACGGATTTCTGCAGGCAGTGTGTTATTATCTGGCTTATAAATGTTGTTTTTCCTTCACCGTTTCTGCCAAAAATAATTGTAATTTCCTGAAGTTTCCAATCTTCCACATGTTCATCATATTCAATGAATCCAGTCTCTATGGTCTCTTCTTCACCGAATACTGTCCTGTATTCCATTTGAGATACATCAAGCAACCCAGCTGGCATTTCATTAATTTTGTCAGTTATCATCTTCAACAAGGCATCCGGTCCTTCGAAATAGAGTATTTCATTAGGGTCTTTATATTTTTCTGATATCAAGATTTTTACGTTTTTCAGTCGCTGCTTGATATTGTTGGCCATTTGCCGGCCCGATTCATCATTATCACCAAATATAATGAATTCTTTTACCCCCTGCAGCCATTCCCAACAGTTGTCGATCCACTTGAGATTATTAGATCCATTAGGAACACTAACTACATTCGTATATCCAGCCTGCCATACCGCCATTGCATCCGGCTGTCCTTCGGTTATTACCAAGGGCTTGTCCCTGTCTACCATCCACATTCCCCACAGAATGGGCTTTGTGTTTGGCTCACATCCTCCTTTGATAGTGCCCTTTCCTATCCCGCGATAGCTTACATATATGAGTTGATTTCTATCATTAAAGTATTGAAACACATATACCGGCTGTCCATTCCAAATACGTTCTCTAACCTTCCATACATCCAGGGTCTCTTTGGTGATTTTGCGCTGTGCCATGTAATCAATTGCTTTCTGGCTAAGGTCATATGTTTCAATGTTGGGTAACATATACTTTTTTGCAGACTGTTGAATGGTTTTGTGAAGTACCCCCGCCATTTCCGCCACTTTATCCATTGCTTGAGTGAAAGTCAGGTTTTCGTACTCCATCAGATATCTATAAATATCAATTTGTTCTTGGCAAGCATGGCATCTCCACATTAATCCATTACTAAACCAGCTCATGGAAGGCCTTCTATCATTGTGAAATGGACATAGAATTTTTCCTCCTACTTCCTTCTGGCCTAATCCTGCTAGTATGTAATCCCTTGCCCTTTGTCCGTATGCCTCTTTGATTGCACGTGCATTACGCTCCATGGCTTGCCTCCCTTGCCATGCGCTCAGCTTCTTCTTTCTCTCTTTCTTTTACGCGTTCTAATAGGTTATCCGGTTTTCTCTTCCCTAAGCCAGGTAAATCAATAACCCTCGTGTAAACTCCATCATCCTCTAGCTTTTTATAATACCTGCCCCCCTCCTCATAATCTGCACATATTAGATGTTTCCCTCCGTATACTTTTTGTCCAAAGAATTCATGCAATGGCCTTGGACGTACAGGATATTCGCTGTTTTTTGTTTTTTCTACCACCCTTTTATGGCGATCCAGAAGTATCTTGCAATATTGAATTGTATAGCCGTAATTTTCCATGGCTGTCTTTATAGCATTATCCATTGCTGGCGTGTATTTTTTATGTTGTATAAGACCAAGAGATAAATAATAATCGAAAACTTCCTTACGGTTTTCTTTAGTTCTTTCTTTATTCTTTCTTTTTTGGTTGGCTATTTCGCCAATAGTATTGTTGGCAATTTTGCCAATAGTTTTTTTGGTAAATTCGCCATTGGCAGTTTTGCCATTGGCAGTTTTGCCAATAGTAAGCCATTGGTCAAAATTCTTATTAAAGCCCAGCACCCTCGTTTGTCTTTCGTATGATTCATTCAAGATTTTCATTTCTATCATCTTCTTAAGCTCACGTTGTATGGATCTCTTGTCGCATCCCGTGGCAGAAGCAATATACGATAAAGACATTCTATGTTCTTCCCTCTGATAACCGTATGTATTGCGCCATACTACAAATAAAATTCTATACTGCGTGGGACTTAGTTTTGTTTTTGCCATACTTTCTAATATTTCATTAGCAATTTTTGTGTAATTCTTGTCTTTGTCTGCCATATGATTTCACCTTCCCCTGAACCCCGCACTTTATTTACTCTATCTCAGAAACTTTTCGTAGATTTCCATAATTCAGCATTTCTCCCGTTTCATCAGAAGGATTAGAAAGGTAGTTTAATACATAATCAAGATTAACAAGATACTTGTTGCCCGCCTTAACAGCTTTTACCTTCCCACTCTTGACCAGCCGTCTTAAAAAATGCTTAGATATCTCACTACCTGGATCCATTTTGCGTATCTCTCTATATAACCCTTCGATTGTACGCATTCGTGGCATATTACATTTTCCTTTCATTTGTTTTTTTATTTTCTATCCGCTACATACATAACTGTGGTATAATCCCGGTCACCAAAATAATTTCTTATGTATTTTTTTAATCTCATACTATAAATCTTCAGCTATTGAACAGTCTTAATTGCACTAATAGTGTAATATAATAATGAATAATATCTACATATAGTGTAACAAACAAATTATTGTCTGTCAATACTATTTGTGTATTTATTTCTTTTGTCGTTACACTTTTTGTGTTGATTTTGTTTTCTATAAATGCTATATTTATACTAGAAAACAATTCGGGGTGATATGATATGACACAAAAAAAGCAGATTGCAGTAGAGATGGGTAAAAGGCTAAAAGAGTTACGAGATATCGTAGGAAAAACCCAAAAAGAAGTTGCAGGTGATTTGGGCTTAAAACAGTCGGTTTTATCTAGTTATGAAAATGGAGATCGGGAACCTCCGATCGCTACTCTTAACAGTATTGCACGGTATTATAATGTTACAGTCGATTATATTACTGGCAATAGCGATATAAAAAGCCCCGTACATATAGAACTAAACCCTTTATTAGACGATAGAGCCATTTCAGTATTAAGAAACTTAGAAGAAAAAAGCATTAAGGTTGTCAATAAATTAATTGCTTGCAAAGGCTTTGGTTATTTAATTAACATTTTGCGTGAATATTTGGGTTATATAACCGATGATAAGAATAATGAAGCTTCTGAGGTTAGATATTTAGAAACAAGAATCAATGATCTACAAAAAGAAATAGAATACTTGCATAGGGAAATTGCGAAAGAAGAATCAGAAAAAAGCGGACAACTATCCAGCATATTATTACATCTTGAAGAATTAGAACAAGAAAAGAAAATATGTGAGTTAAAATTAGCGCATATTGAGGCCATTGGATATAAAACAATATTGGAAAGGGATGTAATAACTGCATTTCAATCTATTTTAAGTGATCTGGAGGAAAGCTGAAAATGGCCAGTATTGAAAAAAGAGGTGAAAACACATATAGAATAACTGTATCAGCCGGATATGACGTTAATGGCAATAAAATACGTTATAGAAAAACTATTGAGCTGGATCCAAATCTGCCACCATCGAAGGCTGAAAAGGAATTGCAAAGACAAGCAATTCTATTTGAGGAAGAGGTAAAAAGGGGCACCTATCTCGATGGAAGTAAATTAACTTTTGCTGAATTCATAGAACGATGGCTGCAGGATTATGCAGAGGTACAGCTTGCACCTAAAACCTCGCATAGATACAAAAGCCTGCTTGATAGAATTATCCCTGCTCTTGGACATATAAAAATGGACAAACTGCAACCTAATCATCTGCTGCGGTTCTATAAAAACCTATCAGAAGAAGGTATAAGACGGGATAATAAATACATTGCCCTACCAGAGTTATCTGATGTCATTAAGAAATCAGGCATGAGTAAAAAAGAACTTGCAGAAGCAGCAGGAATAAGTCCTAAGACATTAACCAGCATCTTAAATGGCAATTCTACAATATACGCCGAAGCAATAAGCAAAGCTCTTAATGTAAAGCTGAATAGCGTTTTTAAGCCTAAAGACAAGCCTAAACCTTTATCTAATACAACCATCCTTCATCATCATAGATTGATAAGTTCAATCCTATCTTGCGCTGTCCAGTGGCAGGTAATATTTAGTAATCCTGCTGAACGAGTTAAACCCCCTAAAGTTGAGCAAAAAGAAGCTCCTCACTATGATGAGGAAATGACTGCCAAAGTGCTGGAGCTCCTAGAGAATGAACCTATAAAGTACAGAACAATGATTACCCTTACCATATTTTTAGGGTTGCGTAGAGGCGAATTATGCGGGCTGGAATGGCCGGATATTGACTTTGAAAACTCTTTAATACGAGTAAGGCAAGCATCCCAATATATCCCTGGCGAAGGTATATTTGCTAAAGATACAAAAAATGAATCAAGTTATAGAGTAATCAGTATGCCTTCTCTGGTGGTACAGTTATTAAAAGAATACAAAGCATGGCAGAACAAAGAAAGATTGAAATGCGGTGATCAGTGGTATAAAGACTGGAATGAAAGGTTGTTTACCCAATGGAATGGTAAGCCGATATTTCCTGATACCATATCAAATTGGTTTAAAAAGTTCAGAGAAAAACATAACTTGCCTGAATTGACATTCCACGGTCTAAGGCACACCAATGCAACCCTGCTTATAGGACAAGGCGTTGATATCAAAACAGTCTCAAAAAGGCTGGGGCACGCAAGAACATCAACCACAATAAATATATATGCGCACGCTTTAAGGAGACCCGATCAGGAAGCTGCTGAAAAGTTGGACAACCTTTTCAAAAATAATCAGGAAAAAGTTAAATAGGGCCGTAAGGTCTTTTCTTTTTTCTCCAATAGTCCCCAAATAGTCCCCATTTTGACACAAAGGTGAATATGGTATAAAATGTAAAACCCGCAAACCATGATGGAATGCGGGTTTTTCTGGCGCACCCGGAG
>FZPS01000048.1_pt416 | contig 12176 bp, 9 predicted proteins | sample 1817821 | NCBI WGS metagenome assembly FZPS01 (sample SAMEA104158645, study PRJEB21678) | metagenome | place: Germany | collected 2015-04-21 | reverse complement strand
CTATTGGGCAGAGTCCTGCTTAGGTTGCTCCTAGAGTTCCCGACGATGGAGATATCCTATATACAGGGTGGCGCAAAGGACAACGCAATACCCCGGGAAAGCGAAGCTGTCGCCATATTCGTCTCTGAGAACAACCGACTTAAGGCAGAGAAGATGCTGGCAGAACTTGAAGAGCAGATAAGCTACGAACTGCGGCAACTTGATCCTTCCTTCTCACTTGAGGTAAGTCATGCAGACGACAGAGATCTGACCTCTATTGGTCGTGCGGCAACATACTCCCTTGTTAATATGCTCGCACTGTCACCCGATGGTGTGTTGAACCGAAGCAACGAGGCTGGTGAGTTTGTCATCTCTTCTGTAAACTTTGGTGTTATCTCCACAGAGATGAATAAGATTACAGCCACTTTCAGCCTCAGAAGTTCTGAAAACTCGCTGCAGGAGAGGACCAAGGATTTATTGGAGGCTGTTGCGTACACTTTCGGGTTTGCAACGGATTTTGGTGACGCCTATCCCGGTTGGGCTTATAACAGTGAATCACCAATCCGTACTTACTTCGCAGATGCGTATAGAGACATGTTTAATAGTGAGCTCAATATCGTTGCGATACATGCGGGTCTGGAATGCGGATTATTCTCCGATAAGCTACCGGGGCTCGACGCTATTTCTCTCGGCCCGACCATCCATGATTTCCATTCTCCCGGAGAGAAACTCGAACTGGATACATTTGAAAAAATGTATGCTCTTCTCCTTGAGGTACTAAAGAGGCTCGCATCCTAGAAATTGTTGTTTCTTTTTATCAAATTCGGACTTAATCGATAATTTGTAACCGCAAATCACAGGCATTCATACACTATATTGAAGGAATGCTCTTCAATATATATTGGGAGGTAAAGTAATGCCTGCTGAAAACATGCGCATAAAAGAAGCAGTCTGTATCCATACAAGAAAGGTCTATGATTCCTGTAAAGACAGAGACTGCGTGGAGAATCTTCGTGTATACCCGACACGGGGAAGTCAGGCGATTATCGACAGGGCAATAAATGTCAAGTGCCGCAAAGTCGAGCTGTTATGGGTATACATCGATGTGGAGCCCGTCTCCTTCAACCGTGGGTTCTACACCGTCGATGTAAAGTATTTCTACAAGGTTACAGGCGATGCATTCTGTGGTGTTGGTAACCCGCAGGAATTCTGCGGACTTGCAACATTCGACAAGAGAGTCATACTCTTTGGTAGTGAAGGCAATGCCAGAATCTTCAGCTCCGTCATGGTTCCGGGCGAAAATGACCAAAGGCTCATTACTCGCACCAATATGCCCATCGGTGTCGTAGAGGTAGTCGACCCTATTTGCCTGTCGTTACGCCTTGTCGAAACCTGCAACTGCCCGAGAGGCGGCAGGGACTGCGAACTCAGCGAACTCCCTGTAGCCATCGCATGCTGTTTCCCGGATGATATCGTTATGGGAGAGAGCGAAAATCGCGTGTACGCAACAATTGGTCAGTTTAGCATCATTAAGCTGGAGCGCGATACGCAGCTTCTAATCCCCGCCTTCGATTTCTGTCTACCTGAGAACGAATGCGTCAGCGCAACTGAGGACGATCCCTGTGATCTCTTCCGTAGAATCGATTTCCCTGTAGAGGAGTTCTTCCCTCCACAGCGTCAGGATTTTGAACAGGGAGCAGGAGCAGATAGGCGTCCAGGATGCAGATAACCTAACTCCTTGCGTAAAAAGGGCCGTCTCACCAAGATAAATCCGAGGTGAGATGGCCTCACTTTTTTGTTGAACGATTGCCCAACCATCATGTGAAATAGTTGCACAATCAGCAGGTGAAACGATTGCTCAATCAGCAGGTGAAACGATTGCCCAATCAGCAATGGTGTGTTAACATTGAAAAGGATACTATCTTTAGCAGGTAGAAAGGAAAGGAAAGTACGCAATGGATAGGATAAAGGACGTTTGCCTTGAGCACGCAAAAAGATATGTAAAAATGCAGCCACAGGATGCAGTCAAGTTAGTGTTTCAGAGCGAGTTTGGCGGTGGCCATTTAATCTCAGACGAACAGGCAAGCATCAACTATTTAATTGAAGAGGCAAGAGGAGTAGACCCCGAGATCGATCAGTTGCTCTTCGAGGAAATCGGAAACAATGTTGCACGCGCAAACCTAGCCCCTTTTATAGCAAGAGGCTACTCCCTGTCTACGCTTAATCGCCTTTTTGTAACGAGCTCAAAACATATTTCGGGAGATATTGCCTCATTTGAGGATAAGCTCGATTTGCTCCGCTCAATTGTCGATGAGGGCGAGTTTAACTTTACCGCTCAAAGTTTCTATGAGTACATGGAAAGTTACAGAAGGGACAACTACCCAATACCCAGACATAGTGATATATATCGAAAAGCATATAAACCTGCCTATAGACTGATTAACAGTAAATATGCTAAATATATTGATGTGTTTGATATTATTGAGCAGAGATTGATGGAGCAGAGAAGCGTAATAATGGCGATTGATGGCCGATGCGGTTCGGGGAAGACTAGCCTCTCGACACTGATTTCAGAAGTCTTCGACTGCAATGTTATCCATATGGACGAGTTCTTTCTTCCGCCAGACCTGCGCACTGAGGACAGGCTCAAAGAAGCCGGAGGGAATGTTCATTACGAGCGGTTTCAGGATGAAGTAATAGCGGGACTCCTCAGTAATGAGCAGTTCGAATACCGCATTTTTGACTGCACAGTAATGGATTATGAAAAGCAAGCCAAAACGGTGTATCCGAAAGAACTCACCATCATAGAGGGCACTTATAGTCTTCACCCGCTTTATGCATCTATCTACGACATTAAAGTATTTACTTCCTGCCCATACGAAGTGCAGCTGAAGAGAATCCGCAATAGAGATGGGGCTGAGATGCTTGAAAGGTTTATTGAAGAGTGGATCCCAATGGAAGAGCAGTATTTCTCTACTTTCAGCATCCCCGAAAACTGTGATTTGGTATTATCCGACTCGTAGGCAAATGCTCGTTTGGTCAAGTCCGTTTTTGCGCGCCGCACCAAAAATCGCAGATTCTGCGCAGAATTTGGAGTTATGTGTGAATTCACAAAGTCTGATATGTGGCACACAGCATATTCTATAACATATTCCGCATAAAAGAGTCGACTTTTCCCTTGACGTTCACACAATACCTCGATTTCTGCGCATTTTTCGCACTTTATGTAGCATCACATATAATACTCTCCTTATACTCTCTACCACTCTCTTACACGTTATCCTGACGATCCAGTATTCTTTCACATATACTAAATATGCTAAAGGGAGTCATGTTGACTTAATCGATGCCATCTCGTATAATGTATGCAACCGATTAATCATGAAGATTAGTTGAAAACATCGATTATGAAAATCGAGAAGCAACACTTTGGGGTAGTCAACTACGTTTTGGGTAGTCAACTCCTCTTTGGGTAGTCTACTCAGTAGAAAGATGCTCAACTCAGCTTGGGGTAGTCAACTCCGCTTTGGGTAGTCTACTCAGTAGGTGGATGCTCAGCTCCGCTTGAGGCACTCAACTCTGTTTGCGGTGCTCAACACCTTTTACGAGTACCCAACTCACTATTCCAGCATTGTAAATTATAGCTATGAAGGCATGAGAACTGTTTGAAAGCAGTTGCCTTTATAGCTCATTTTATTTTTGGAGGTCTGTAATGTTTAAGACAAAGAAACTTGTGATCACAGCTCTATTAGTAGCGCTAGGTATTGTTCTCCCTTTCGCGTTCCATTCAATACCGAATGCAGGTAGCATTTTTTTGCCTATGCATATTCCAGTACTACTATGCGGACTAATACTGGGGTGGCAATACGGTTTGGCCTGCGGGATTCTCACACCACTACTTTCAAGCCTTATAACCGGCATGCCTCCTTTTGCATACCTTCCGTCTATGCTCTTTGAACTTGCTGCATACGGTCTGGTTGCAGGTCTACTGATTAAGTTTATCCGCACGAAAAGCAAATTTGCAAATACATACATTGCACTGATTGGCGCAATGCTTGCTGGAAGAGTCTTATTTGGTTTACTAAATGCTCTCATCTTTAGGTTTGGTTCATACTCAATATCAATATGGCTAACAGCTGCCTTTGTAACTGCTCTACCCGGTATCGCACTCCAGTTAGTAGTCATACCAATCCTCGTTCTGGCCATCGAAAAGGCAAAGCTTATTTAGTTTGATTACGACGACGTTTGATTACGACGACAACATAAAGCCCATAAAGCCCATAAAGCTAGGACTCTAGCCAATATGAACTAGGGTGTGCCTTAACAGGTTTCGTAACCTGAGAAGACACACCCTATCTTTATCGATAACTCCTTAATCCGTAAGTAAGCAAATACGAAAGTATGCAAAGTTTGGAGATATTCTGGAAGATGTTTTGGAGATATTTTGCTCCTTTACAGATTTGGAGTTATTTGCAGTATACCGATACTTCGCCAATAAGCCCGGACGGCCCTAACACCGATCCACCCATGAATACACTGTACATCCCTGCGTCTATATTCATAACACGCACTTTTCTTTCAAGCGTGTTTGTTACCTCAATTCGCAGGTCATTACTACCATTGACTAGATGGTTACTTATGTCAAATCGATATGGTGGCGCCACTTTCATACCGGCGTAATTGCTGTTTACCCAGACCTCGACCCCTTCATAGGCCTCTTCAATGTTAAGTGTCGCTCTTTCCAAATTACCCACTTCAAAAGCAGTCTCATAACGGATAGTTCCGGAGAACTCGGGATACTTTATCCCCACGTTTTCTAGTTTTGTTATCTTCTGCTCATCCCGGAAGTTCGGATACTCCTCCGATTCAGCAAACGACATTGTCCATTCACCTGAGATGGTTACCTTCTCCCCCTCAGCTCTGGGTTGTGGAACTAGCTCAAAGCCTGCGCCTGTATCACCAAATACTACAATAACCATATTGTATGGTTCAACTGTCAGTTTTAGCTTTGTACCGTTTTCAACTGGCTCATATTCCACAGGCCTCAGAACATTATCAAAAGCGTCATATATTACAGCGTCACCTTTTACCGTTACGGTTATCTCTCCCTCAAATGCAATAGACTGGTCCTCGTTTGAGAAGAAGTAGATATCGTTTTCTAACTTATAGTGGTAATACCTAAACCTCTTAAATGGTGTAGATAGAAACACTTCCTTAAACCCACATGATTCGACGTACCTGGCTAACTCACTCAGAGCCACAACCTTACACTCTGAAATATCTTTCAACAGTGAAGCGCTCTCATTCTGATCGTCACTATCGCATATACCCGTTGGAAGCCCATCAACAAATATAACGCTAAAACCCAACTTTGTCGCCTGTACTACAAACCGTGCTACTCCCTTGGTAATAAACTCAGCATAGGGAACGATCAATGTTTTATATGTTTCGCCGTTTACGTGAAGGTCGCCGTCAAACGAGGCCCCAGACGTATCCATATCTGCAAACAAGTCGGATGGCAAGATATCAAAATCTATCTGGTTCTCCATCAACTCACGTGCCGGTTTTTGAAGGAACATATGGCCGCCAGTCCATTCCGCCTCACCATGATACAGCAGTGCTGCCTGAGCGATATGCTTTCCTCCGTTTATAAGGTGACAAGCTCTGTTCATGTAGCGCATTAGCCTTCTGAAATGCCTAAACTGTGGGTTTTTTCCGTGTGCATAGAAGTGTGGGGGGCAGTCAGGATCTGGGAACTCCTTGGGCGAGAAGGCGTGCGGTACAAAGTGGTTGACGCCTCTAACCAGCAAGTGGTCTGTCAGATACTTCATAAGACGAACACCACAGGACCAGCCATATGCTCCAAATGTTTCGCACATTGCTCTGCCCATCTTTTTGGGATCAATGTGTGCACCAGACGAAGCCAGTTTCCCAAGTGTGAAGTGGTAAAACTCTCCGTCTCCCGGTGTCATAAACCCTTTACGTGTGTGATTCTCTCCCCCTAGTAAAACTTGAGCTCCAATATTATCAATACCCGCCATGTGCTGACCTGTCTGGCCGCGGAAGAAATGTCCCAGGCTGCATCCAAGACGTGAATGCTGATTATTATCCTCAATCATATGGCCGATGTATTCAACACCGCGATCGGCACACCATTCACCTATCTGCTTTGAAAAATTCTCTTCAACCAGGCGTGTCACAGTGTCCATGTAAGCATAGCGGACCTTCGCATTCAGGTCGTTATCGCTGAAATCTCTCCAGAGTGCAGGCAAAACGCTGGTCCAGTTATCTCCAAGGCGCTCACGGAGCATCTCGGGCACATCCCTATTCCAAGGTAAGGGCATATCCTTTTTGCCTATTGACTCATCCATTGCAAATCCTACAGTATTGCCAAACAGCGGCTCGTCTGAGAAAAATCCGACAAACGTCTTTCCAAAGTCATCCTGGTAACGCTCAAAATGCGGCTCATACACAGCATCAATCAGCAGTCTGCAGCTGTCTCTGTCAAGAACATTTATGTAATCCGTACGGCCACCGCCGTTTCTTGTATTGTAAAGGACAAATATCCTCCACATACCATAGGGCGCGTCCCAAACAACTTGTCCATTCTCCACCATGTCGGTCAGATCGTATATCTCATCGCCCAGCTTATTCTGTTTCACAATGTTGATAGCGATAACCGCAAGGAGCGTATCATCATCAAATCTGCGCTGTTCTGCACCCTGCAGCAACATTGCTGCCGCTCCATCACTTAAAGGGTTTGGCGTATACCTGGCGAGGGGGGCTATATCTATGACGACTTGCGGCGTTGGACCGACTACATCAACGTAATTAAACGATAGGTATTGTTTGCACAGCTCGGGATCCGCATCTTTTACCACACCATTGGCATATCCCGTAGGAAAATGTGCATCATCGAGTAGCCAGACCTTCATCCCCCTGTTTCTCGCCTCATCCATAATAATATCGAAGTCCTGCCACCACTTCGGACCTATAAAATCCGGGTGTGGTCTACATTCAACACATACTGCCTGAATACCACATGACTGAATTACATCCATGTACTCGCGAAGAACTGCCTCCTCTTCGCCGTGTTGCCAGAAAAACGGGAAAATATAGTTTTCGCCTCTATCACTCAAAAGCTGCTCGACTCTTATTTCCATTTTTGTCCTCCAAACTTTTTATTCCATTATTTATCAATTAAATCATATCATAATAACCTGGCCGGGATAATACCTAAAACCGATAATCGATATAACCAAATATGATTTGTTGTGGTATAATATATGAAATCGCATTAATAATATCGTGTTTTATATACCAATTTGGCGATTAGTGTCTTCTGTATATGTTGCTGGGAGGAATTCGGTATGACTCTTTCAGAGCTAGAGCAGTATCTCCGCTGCGCGTTACCCCATGTCGAAAACATCGGATATATGTCATTGTCCTATTCAGACGGCGAATCGCTGTTGCCGGCTGCTTCTGAGGTGGCATTCAACTATTTACAGCGGGCATACTTGGCCGATTACTACTCTGTCAATGATTTCTTGCGTAGTGAGCATCCCGAACATGATGGTCTTCTAATACATATACACAGTAGATTTAGCCCCGTAAGCAGACATTGCCACGACTTTTTCGAAATGATGTACGTTAGGACGGGAAATATCGTCCACCATATTGATGATGAGGTAATCAGTATGGAAGCTGGCGATTTCTTGTTGATTCCTCCGGGAGTATATCACCGGGTAGAAAGTTGCGGCGAGGGCGATGTCGCACTAAACATCATTTTTAACAGGGACTACTTCACTCCTTCCGCTCTTCACGTGATTTCAAAAAACCAACTTTTTTATGAGTTCATTTTGAACCATATACTTGAAAAACCCACCGACACGACACATATCCACATTCGTGCAGGTGAGTACAACGACGTATTAAAAACAGCAGATAAACTGCTCTGTGAGTTTTATGATCCGGACTCCTGCTCGGCAAGCATGCTCAAATGTCTGTTCCCGAGTTTGCTAAACCAGCTTTTCCGGGTTTGGAAAAAGAGCGGTGGCACCATAAGGCACCGCAGGAATATTGATGAGGACGATGTTCAGCAGATACTTAAATATATTGAGACTTATTATGCTGCAGCATCCCTGAAGGAGGCCGCAGAACGGTTCGGATATCATCCCGATTATCTGAGCAGGCTAATAAAACGGAGGCTTGGCCATACTTTTAGCGATATAAAACACAGAATCTGCATCGACAAGGCGAAATTTCTGCTCCTTGGTTCAGACCTTACCATCCAACAGGTTGCTGAACATGTAGGCTTTTCCAACATGAGCTTTTTCTATGAGATTTTCGATAGGTACTGCGGTACAACACCCGCAAGATACCGTGAAGACTTCGGTCAGGAAAAGCTTCCGCTTTAGCTCAACTTCAGCTATAACTCAAACCGCAACGTTTCTGCTTAGTGTTGTCAAACCCCCAGCCAGCATAATAAAAAGCGATGGCATGAGTAGGTAGCCATAGCGATACTGTACTTCAATAGCGAGAAATACTGCGAAGACGATAGAGAATAGAATCACAAAGAAGGGCTGAACAGTTTCCCTTTCCTTCACCACACCGATAATTGATGTTATAAACAGGACTATATAGATGAACAGATATATTAGGTAGTCGATCAGCGTGAATAGCGAATGAATACGCTTTACCGATACTGCATACGGTCCTATTTTGAATGCGGTATCGTCCATTGATTGACTGAACGCTGGGTAGATACCGTTAGCCGTCCACATAATGTTGATTTTGCTGTCGAGAAGACCGATAAGCCTTTTCGGCGGCACTTTTATTCTCTCCTTAATGAGGCGGAGCGCTTCAGCATCTCGCTCCTCTCTTCTTGTCACAATATCAGACTCAAACAGGTTTTTGCTGTCGGTCTGGCTATATGCCCCCTTTGTGTCGTGATTTAGACCGACTACAAACTTGTAAAGAGGAAAATCGTTAGATAGGCCTTTCGGATTCAGTCCAGTCACTACAAACAGATTAGAGAGCAGGAAAAAGCATATCATGTAAGAAGCAATAGCAAATCCAATTGGAAGAGCTGTCGTTGAAAGGAAGTATACCCTCCTTTCTGATCTGTAACCCTTGTCTGCCAATAATCTGTAAAGCAGTAATACTAAGAACGCGGCGACAAATAATACTCCTTCAGGTCGGATTCCGTTACCCAAGGCAATTAGTAGCCCGCAGATCAAAGGAGCAAGTATTCTGGATTTCGGGTACTTTAGGAAAATATATATGCCAAGATACGATAGAAAGGTTGCTAAATGCTGGTTGGTGTAGACTGAAGAAAGGCCGAACACAAATGGGAACATCATATATGCAATTGACGCTATACGCGCTTGCCTCTCGTTGCACTTGAGTCTGGCGATCATATAGACAAGAACGTTAGTAAGCGATGCAAAGGCGCAATTAACAAGTACGAGAGCATTGATATTCCTACCCAGTATCTTAACGAACAGGGCCATTGCAGCCGGAAACCCCGTCTGATAGGCCCAAATCTCAAAATACCTCTGAGATAGATAATTGGGTATGCCTTCAGCAATCTCAACAGTCACCCAATAGAATAGCTGGAAGTCAGAGTACTGCGGTGTCTTAATTATGAAGACGAATATCGCCTTTAGGAAAAAGGAGAGTAGAAACAGTGCAGCTGCAAATAAAACAGAAAAACGAGATTTTGGATGATTTTCATCCGCTATCTCGTCAGACTTAGTATTCAGTTTCAATAGGAACCATACAAGTAGTGCAAAAGCACAGACCACTGCGGCTGCAAACAGAATTCCTTGCAGCGAAAGCGAATCCGATATCCAATGCGCGGCAGACCGCACATTAGCAACTATCAGGAGCAGGCACAAAGAGGCAAACCAAATACTGAGGAGTTTCGATATATGACTATATTTTGTCTGAGAGCAGCCTGATTCCATGCTAAAACCTCCTAATAAAAGCTACATCTTATTCCAGTATTTACTTAATATACCCCACCAACAGTAATCCTAAAACTCATTGTATACAAATGCTATTTCACTACTCTCAGTAAAGAGGAAAATAAGCAAAAGCGCCGCAGCAATAAGCAGATAGCATACAATTCGAAGCTCTGTACTTTGGAACACAGCATCCTTAATCCTCTCTATAGTACTGCTCAATTGCCTTATCAACCTCAAGCCACCCCTTCCAACCCAGGTGCATTATATCACAAAGGAAATACTCCTCATACTCGTATCCGGTCAAGTCGACCATAGTTACATTATCATACTGGCTCACTATATCTCGGACATTCTGGTAGTACTCTTCGCGCCTCTCCTTATCAAAACCGGTATGGTCACTCCAATCACCATGAAGAGGCACATGGACGAACAGTGGTTCAATGCCCTTTAGTTTGCATATATCGAGAAGGACTTTCAGGTCCCCGTATTCTTTAGACACGCTGTAGCTTAGATTGCTGTCCTTGTCCTTTTGTTGCTCCAGTTTACGACCGATGTATGTTGTATAGTAGTCGTTCAGCATACCGAAGTCGTTATTATCGGTAAGCCTTTCAGCCTCAGTAACAGCTGCTGTGAGTTCGGCATCCCAGTCGATATCCTCAACCTGCACACCTGTCCGCGTTGAAACTTCGTCAAGGTTTTGAACACTATCTATGAGCTTTTTAGACGAAACAAGGTCACGAATGTCCAAAAGCCATCTACTAAAACGGTAATAGGGTTGCATAATGGTGTCTGCAACACGTGCGCTAACACTGCTGTTGGTAGCCAGAGTCGTCATCATTCCTGTGGCGTCGTTGGTGAAAATATGGTTACCGGTGATTTCATTGTACTCTGCTGTTAGTTCGGTAACTCTTCCCGATAAATACCTCTTTACTTCCTTCGGAAGAGTTTCGTCGAGCATAAGGGTAAGGTACTGTTGCTCAGAAAAGTTGGCCACAAACATGTCGGGGGCGATGCCGTTCTCTACATATGACTGGGGCGATGTTATGAGCACCACCTTTTTTCCCGTTAGAAAATCACCCGTTGCTGCGATATTTATCGCATGGATAATAGACTGGCATGAACCTCTCCCAACCAGATTTACCTGAATTCCGTTTCTCTGCCCCTTAAAGAAGTTCACGGGGTGTGTCGATATGTTCAGGGTTCGCAGCTCGGAAGATCCATATATTATTATATTGTTATCTCTGTTTGCAGACTGCTCAACAAGATACAGACCGGTGATTTTTTCAATATAGTTGTCATTACCAAGTGCATCTGGATATGACGGAATCGCCTGCTGGATACCCCATCCTACAAGCGATAATGTCAAAACGACTCCGATGACAGCAGCAGCACCGGCTATCAGAAGCCTCTTCATGCTCATGCCCTTCTAAGCACCTGTTCAATTATTAGAGCAGGGCTTTTTATTTCGTCCCTTGTGACCTCTGTGGGCTCGAATTTGACCCCCAGCTGCTTCTCGATCTCGACAAACAGGCTGATAACACCGAAGGAGTCGAGAATTCCCTCTTCAAACAGGTCGAAGTCGGGCTCAAGTTCGCCCTCGTCTGCACCGCATATGTCATTAAGAATCGCCATTATTTTTTCTTCCATAGAATGTTGCTCCCTTGTGGATTTTATTTTTGCCAGGTATTAGCCAAATATCCTCAGAATAGACGGCCTGAGAATATCAACAGTCCAAAACTGAACAGATGAAAGGTTATAAAGACAAGCAAAACTGACGGCAAGTTCTCTCTCTTCAGCTTTCTAAAGCGCTTCCAACGGGTGTCCAGAACATCGTTTATACACATTAAGATACCATGATAGATTCCGTAGACGATATATCTTAATGACAGCCCGTGCCATAACCCCATCGTAATCATGGTTATTACGTAACCGATATATGACGCCGTTCTTCGCTCCTTGTACCACTCGCCCTTAAGTGCGGCTGCAACATATCGGGTGTACACATAGTCACGCATCCATGTCGATAACGAGATATGCCATCTGGACCAGAAGTCCTTCATGTCCCTGCTGAGGAACGGCATATTAAAGTTCTCGGGTGTATTTACCCCCAGTATATATGATGTACCAATGGCCATAAGGCTGTAACCCGCAAAATTAAAGAATAGGAAGAATGTGTAGCCATACATGTATGACACAGTGGGTAAAAAACCTGAATCCGGAAGAGGAGCG
>FZPS01000076.1_pt492 | contig 12180 bp, 10 predicted proteins | sample 1817821 | NCBI WGS metagenome assembly FZPS01 (sample SAMEA104158645, study PRJEB21678) | metagenome | place: Germany | collected 2015-04-21 | reverse complement strand
GAAAGCTCCGGCTTCTTTTTACCCATTTTTGGCGGTCGCCTTTTCGGTTGTCAAAGTTCTTCTTTTCTGTTCCTGCTTGCGTTTTTCAGTAAGCCCTATTTAAAACCGCCCAACATTAGCTGGGGGATTATTTTCCCTGTCTCATGGACGCTCATGTTCTTTATTCGCTCGGGCGGCGCTGTGGACATCAAGGGGATCCTTCCCGGGGTCATGGCTTTGTCCGTCTTGTTTGGCACCACTTCGATGCTGGCGGTGACAATTACTTTTGAAAGGAAAAAGCGCTCTTTTGAACGGTTGTTACTGGCGCCCATTAGTCTAAACCTCTTGATGCTGGCCAAAACCACTGGCACCATCATCTTCGGGGTTATTAACGGCTTCATCCCCGTTCTTTTTGCTTCTTTCCTGATTGATCTTTCCGGCATCAATTGGTTTTTTGCTTTTATCAGTGTCCTTTTGATCGCCGTGACCTCCACCTTTCTCGGGTTGTTTGTCGCGGTTTCCGTAAGTGAAGTCTTTGAGGCGCAGACTTTCTCAAACTTCTTCCGGTTTCCCATGATCTTTCTTTGCGGTTTATTCATACCCCTGGACAACCTGCCGGTCTTTTTACGGCCCCTTTCCTATCTTCTGCCTTTAACCTACGGGGCTGACCTGCTTAAGCTCGCCGTAAGCCACCGTGGTTCCATTCCGGTCTGGCTTAACCTCTTAGTGCTGGTGACTTATGGTACTGGCCTTTTCCTAATCAGCACCTATAATATACAAAAGAAGTGGATTTATTAAAAAGACGCGCGCACGAATAAAGCAATATAAAAAGCCCGCCTCCAGGCGGGCTTTTTGAATCATCCTGCTGTCTTATAAATGGCCTTTGCGCGGGCACGTGCGATGAATCCTGACTTCATCTCCAAAAAGGCGGGATCAATTGCCTGTATTGCAGTTCGACGCAGCCTCACTTTTTAAAGGGATTAAACCTTTTCAGGCTTAAAGAGTTGGTGACGACCGATACCGAGCTGAAGGCCATCGCCGCCCCGGCGATTACCGGGTTCAAGAACCCAAAGGCGGCAAAAGGAATCCCCAATGTGTTGTAGATAAAAGCCCAAAAGAGGTTCTGTTTGATCTTCCTCATCGTCTGCCGGGAGAGGCGGACGGCGGCGGGAACCGCTCTTAGATCATCCCGCAGCAGGGTGATGCCGGCGGCTTCGATCGCCACATCCGTACCGCTCCCCAGGGCGATCCCGATCGCCGCGGCGGCCAGGGCCGGGGCGTCGTTGATCCCGTCGCCGACCATGGCCACAACCTTCCCTTGCTCCTTCAGGTCCTCGACTTTTTCCGCCTTCTCTTCCGGGAGCACCTCGGCCAGAACATTGTCAATCCCGACCTGGCGGGCGACGGCCGCTGCGGTCCTCCGGTTGTCACCGGTAAGCATATAGACGTCAATCCCCATGGCCGCTAGCTCGCCAACGGCTTCCTTTGCCGTCTCCTTCAAGGTGTCAGCCACGGCAATGATTGCGGCCGGCTGCCGGTCCACAGCCATCAACATGGCGGTCTTCCCTTCGTCCTCCAGCCCGGTCAAGGCCTTTTCCGCAGCCCCAAAGTCAATCCCCTGCTCCTCCATGAGCTTCCGGGTGCCCAGGTAGATCTCAACCCCCGCCAGGGGCTTACGGGTTATGCCGGCTGGTACGCTCACCCGCGCCTTCACCCCCTGCCCGGGAAGGGCGGTAAACTCTTCCGGGTCCGGGAGGGCGCCGTGTTCCTGCTTGCCTTTTTCGTAAATCGCGACCCCCAAAGGATGCTCGGACTTCTTCTCCACGATGGCCGCCAGGTAAATAGCTTCCTCCGCTGTGAAATCACTGAGGGGGACGAGGTCGGTCACCTCCGGACGGCCTTTGGTGATGGTCCCGGTCTTATCCAGGATGACCGCGTCGATCTTGTAGGCCGTCTCCAGGTGTTCCCCGCCTTTAATCAGAATACCGCTCTCCGCGCCCTTCCCGGTCCCAACCATAATCGCGGTCGGCGTCGCCAGCCCCAAAGCGCAAGGGCAGGCAATAACCAGGACGGAAACGGCGCTGATCACCGCGGTGGATAGATCGCCGGTGAGCAAGAACCGGAGCAGGAAGGCGAGCACCGCAATACCGATGACCACCGGGACAAAGACCCCGGCCACCCGGTCGGCGATCTTCTGGATCGGCGCTTTGGCGCCTTGCGCTTCCTCGACCATCTTGATGATCTGGGCGAGGACCGTATCCTTCCCGACCTTGGTTGCTTTAAACTTAAACGTGCCGAAGGTGTTGATCGTGGCGCCGGTCACCGGGTCGCCAACCTTCTTCTCCACCGGCAGGCTTTCCCCGGTGAGCATCGATTCATCGATGGCCGGGTTGCCCTCAATAATCCACCCGTCGACAGGGACCTTCTCCCCAGGCCGGACGATAATGACCTCGCCAACCTTTACTTCGGCAACAGGGATGTCCATCTCTTGCCCGTCCCTGATGACCCGGGCTGTCTTTGCCTGCAACCCCAGGAGCTTCTTAATCGCCGCCGAGGTTCTCCTTTTGGCCACCGCTTCCAGGTACTTCCCAAGGAGGATCAGGGTGATGATCACAGCCGACGCCTCAAAGTACAGGGCTTTCATCGTCCCCGGTGCGGTTGGCGCAAAAAAGCCGTTATAGATACTGAAAAAGTAGGCGGCGGAGGTCCCCAGGGCGACCAAGACATCCATATTCGGGCTCTTTGCCCGTAACGCGTAAAAGGCGTTCCGGTAGAACCGGAAACCAAGAATAAACTGGACTGGTGTGGCGATGATCAACTGGAAATACTCATTATGGAGAAGACCCGGGTTGGTCCCGAGCAGGTGCAAAATCATCGCCAAAAGCAGGGGGGAACTGAGCAGCGCCGCGGCGATGAACTCGCCCCGCAGCCGCCGGCGTTCCCTGGCCCGTGCTTCTTCTTCGCGGTCACGGAGTTCCTCCTCCGCCAGTTCCGCATGGTAACCGAGGGCATCCACCGCCTTGACCAGGGCGGATACCTCAACCTGCGCAGGATCGTATTCCACAGTCGCCTTGGCGGTCGCCAGGTTCACCGTAGCCTTTTTCACCCCGGCCAACTGGTTTAGGATCTTCTCAATCCGGGCCGCACAGGCGGCACAGCTCATTCCCTCCACATTAAGCAGGACTTTTCCCTGCGTTCTGCCGGTTGTTCCGTCGATCACGCCGTAGCCAAGGTTTTTGATGGTCGCGACCAGTTTCTCCCTGGTGACCGCCTGCTCCTCATATTCCACCACCGCCTCTTCCAGGGCGAGATTGACAACGACCTGCTTGACCCCGGCCAACCCCCGCAGCCCCTTTTCGATCCTGGCCGCGCAGGCGGCGCAGGACATCCCGGAAATCTTGATTATCTCCTTCCTGGCCATGCTCTTCCCTCCTTGCCGGACGCCCTCTGTACAACGGCGCAAGAAATACTCTCTCCTCTTATTATACACTTATAGTGGGAAAAATTTGGTTAAAACCATTGAAAGAAGAAGTATCAAACTAACCCGTGGGGTTAATTTCTCCAGACAATACGGAAACGGGAAAGAAATGGTATGGTCAGGCGGATGCCGGAAAGGCCGGTAAAAGAATTAACCGCCGTTTACGGCGGTCAATTCGCTCATGCACACGTGCATATAAGCGTTTGCACATGCCAATGTGAGCAGCATGTTCACTTGTTTCCTTGTGGTTACTACGTGAGAAAAAATTGTCCCGTGCAAGCACGCGCTATTATCTGGTGCCAAATACCTTGATTGTTTTGACTACCTCTTCTTTAGCTTTTTGCAGTGCTCTTGCCACCAGTTCCGGGTAAAAAATCTTCCCGTTTTTTTCAGCCAAGGCCAGTTTGATTTCTTCAACCGCGGCAAAAGAAACGGCGGTGAAGTAATTGATCTTATTAATACCGCATTTTATGACATTTCTAAAGTCTTCATCACTTAAGCCTGATCCACCGTGCATAACCAGGGGCAGGTCTATCTGCCTGCGAATAGCGGTCAACCGTTCCAGGTCGAGTTTGGGAGTACCGCGATATACACCGTGAACTGTTCCAAATGAAACGGCCAAAGCATCCACATTAGTTTTTTCTACGAAACGGGCGGCCTCATCCGGGTCGGTAAAGTGGTCCTCATCAGCGGTACCCCCGTCCGCCAGTGTCTCTTCGCCGCCACCGACGTGGCCTAATTCAGCCTCAACGCTTACTCCGGCGGCATGGGCCGCTTCCACCACCTTTTTTGTCAGAGCAACATTCTCTTCATACGGTAAGACGGAACCATCGATCATGACAGAGGTGAAACCGTAATGGATTGCCTTTAGACAGGATTCATAGGTGGAACCATGATCTAAATGCAGATCGATGCTGGCGGATGAGGCTTTTATTCTCTGGACTAAATAGGCAAAAAAGTGGCGGTCAACATATTTGAGAAAAGGTTCTGGAACCATCAAAATCACTGGCGCCTGCGTCTCTTCTGCGGCTTGAATTATTGCTTCGGCAAATCCGTGTTCTCCGGCGTCAAAACCACCGACTGCATACCGGTTACGCACGGCATCCTCTAAAAGATCTTTCAATGCTACCAGGGCCATTTCTATCCCTTCCTTTATTTGTTTGTAATTTGGACCAATTTTTTCATGGAATTCTTCGTTTCTTCGTATAACATCCGGTAAATCTGATAGCAACCTTCATAACGCTCTCCCGCTTCCGCTGAAGGCTTCACAACCCGTTCAATTTTTACATATTGTTCCCTGATACAAGCAGGATCAGGAATAATACCCATCCCCAGTCCGGCCAAGTATGCCGCGCCCAGGGGTGCTCCGCCTTCCTGATCAATACAGTACTGTTCTTTACCCAGAATGTCACTGACCAACTGCGTCCAAACCCGGCTTTTTGTTCCCCCGCCCACGGCGATAATTTTTTTCGGATCAACTCCCGCCCCGGCCATTACCTCAAAATTATGCCTGATTTCATAGGCGATCCCCTCTAAAAGCGCCTTGTAGAGGTGAACTCTTGTATGCGCCAATGTTAATCCAGAGATCACCCCCCTGGCATTTTCATCATTAACAGGGCTGCGCGCCCCACTGAAGTATGGAAGAACAATAATACCGGTTGGTTCTTGTATCTTGGCCGCCTCATCATTGAGGAGACTGTAAGCATTAATCCCCAGTTCCTTTTCGACGGCTTTTTCCAATGGGGAAAAATTATCCCGGAACCATTTGGTTAAGCCACCGGCAGCGGCCGTTGCCCCCCCGATAAAATAGGTGTGGGGAAAGAGATAGCAACCGCTGAATAGATCCGCGTGGGTAACGGGTTTCTCCAGGCACTGCAGATAAGAGGCGGTGCTGCCGTAGACCAGAATGGTCTCGCCCGGCGCAAAAATTCCTGCGCTCAGCGCCTCTGTTCCGACATCACCGGTTCCGATCACGACCGGGGTTCCTTCCTTTAGTCCCAACTCTCCCGCTGCTTTAGAACTGACTTGACCGGCAATCTCTGAAGCAAAACCCAGCCTAGGCAGAATCTCTGTAGACAATTGGAGGCCTTCAAACAATTCCTTTACCCACTGCCCGGTTTTGATATCGATAAGCCCCCCCGAAGAAGCGGTCAAGTAATCCACAACAAAACTGCCGGTCAATTTATAAACAATATAGCTGGAAGCAGTTAAGATTTTATACGTCTTCTTCAAGTTTTCAGGTTCATTTTGTTTCAACCACAACAGTTTCGGAAGAATTGACTGACTGGACAGGGAGTGACCGATAAGATCAAAAATGTGTTCTTCACCAAACATCTTGTTAATCTGCTCGATTTGCGCGCCGGCCCGGGCATCAATCCCATAAAGAATGGCCGGCCGTAGACAGATGCCGTTTATGTCCAACAAAAGCAGATCCGGGCATAAACCGCTGATCCCGATCCCGGCAAGCTCAGAGGGGTTGATATTTGCTTTTGCCGTTAATCGTGGCAGGAGCCGGCAAAAATCTCCCCACCAGATTTCTTCCGCATCGTGCTCCGCCCATCCCGGTTTGGGGATGCTGATTCCGTGTTCGATCGATTCTACGGCTTTGACCTGACCGTCGGTACAGATAATTACCCCTTTTGAGCCAGAGGTGCCGATATCTACGCCTAAGAGGTATGAAGTACTCATGATTCACCTCCCGAAAATTATCGTCTTCAGCAGGATACGGAAAAAAGGGGGGAGAACCTGCCGGTTACCTTCCCAGATTCCGCAAGCCTCCCCGGTTTGCGCGGTGCGCGAAGCATAACCCGCCTGTACTTTCCCTGTATTTCCCGGTTTTAGTCAAACGGGGTTTTTCCCGGAGCCGGAACATTTGCTTCGGTAATCAACGGCGCATCCAGATAGATTACAGGCATTCCACCTGTCACTTTGAGAGGATCCAACCCTTTAACAATAATATCGTCTACTATTTCCATAGCCTTTTTCGCATATTCCTCAAAAGGCTGAGCCACGGTGGCCACAAACGGACTGCCCCTTCTAATCATGTCATAAGCCTGGTCGGTTCCGTCAATTCCAACAACAAAGATATCATCCTTCGTGTATCCTGCCGCTTCAACAGCCAGTGCCGCAGCGGCGGATAAATCGTCAAACACACAGAAGATTGCATCGATCTCATCACCGTAACGTGTCAGCCAAGTCTCAACAGTAGCCTGGGTGTCTTCTACAAAGCCGGACGGCGGCATCTCATGTTCATCCAAGAGTTTTATTTCCGGATATTCTGTCAAAACGGTATCCAGTACCAGTCCTCTTCTTCTGCATCCAAAATGCTGCCGGAATTTTACCGCCACGATATTGCCTTTCCCTCCCAAGCGGTCTGTTATATAGGAGGCGACTTTTGCACCCATCACAAAGTTGTTGGCCGTTATGTTCACCAACACCCCCGGCGCCCAGCCGGAATCCACAGCAATAATAGGGATCTTTGCTTTGTTGGCGGTATCAATCGCCGGTTTAATACTGGGCAAATCGGCATTACTGACGACAATGGCATCTACCTTGTTTTGCACAAGAGTCTCAATGGCGTTGGTATACTCCGCCCACGACCCTTTGGCATCCTTAATTGTAAGATCCCATTTTTTCTCCTTGCACCAGTCTTCGACTACTTTTGCCTCTCTGGCCTGGGATGTCGCTGTAATTGTCGCCGTAACATAACCGAGTTTCACCTTTTTCGGAGCGGCCCCGGCGGTGAATGCCATTCCCAATACCAGAATCAAGAGGAACATAAGCACTGCTGGGCTAAACCGGAATCTTCTCATCATTCTTCCTTCCTCCTTTTTATAATCTTTGGGTCGCGTGCATGGAAATAACCGGCTGTTTCCCTCCTCAATCACCCCCTAGATCATCTATTGCCCTCTCAGAAACGTACCCTAATACCTGATTTCAATCAGCTCTTTGCCTGAATTCTCGTTAAGGCTACCGCGCCGATTAGTACCGCCCCTTGAATGATATATTCATAATAATACGGCACGGCAATCATGGTTAAGCCGTTGTTCAGCACCCCCATAATCACAACACCGACAAAGGTACCGAGGAGATTAGGGATTCTCTCGCCAAAAATCGCTGTCCCCAAAAAAACCGTGGCAAAGCAATTCATCAAATAACCGCTGCCCGCTGTTGGTTGTCCGGAGCCCAGCCGGGAAGCGAGAACAATTCCGCCCATGGCGGCGCAAAACTGTGACAAAACCAGTCCAAGGATGCGGTAACGATCGGTGGCAATCCCGGAATAACGGGCGGCGATGATATTACCGCCAATTGCATACATATACCGCCCGTACTTGGTTTTTTTTGTAAAAATTATCCCCAGTGTTAGAAAGACCAAGGCGATAATTACCGGAACGGGTATAGATAAAAGATCCCCCCGTCCCAGGGCAATAAAGCCGGCGGGGAATTGCCCGTAAATCGGTTTTCCCCTGGTGATAAAATAGTTAAAACCCAAAATAATGGTGGACATGGCCAGAGTAACAATAAAAGAACTAATCCTAACTTTGGTCACGATTAAGCCGTTGAGCAAACCAAAGATAACCCCGATGAATAATACCAGGAGAACAGCGGCAATTTGGCTATAACCGGCCAAAAGAAGACTGGTAACCAAAACTCCACTAAGGCCGCACATCTCTCCGATGGAAAGGTCAAACTCGTTAAGGATCATACAAAAAGTCAAGCCAGTGGATAGAAGACTGAGGATTGAGATCTGCCGCAATAAACTGATCGCATTGGTAACGCTCAAAAATCTTGGCGCTTTGAGGGAAAAAAATATGATCAGCAGCAACAGGCCGACCAGGATCCCATATTTGCTGAAAAACCCTTCCATCCTGAATCGTTTATTCTTGTTCATATGGTTGCTGCACCTCTCTCTTGCATATCGCCCTTATCCTTAATGGCATACTGTAGAATCGCTTGTTGGGAAAACTGCTCTCTGGCAAACTCCGCCGTTATGGTCCCTTCATTCATTACATATATCCGGTCGCACATTCCTGTTAACTCCAACAGGTCCGAAGAGATAAAAATGATGCCAACCCCTGCTTTCACCAGTTCAGCCATGATTTGATAAATTTCCCGCTTAGCCCCGACATCAACACCGTTCGTGGCCTCATCCATAATTAGGGCTGCGGACCTTTCCGCCAGCCACTTGCCAATTACCACCTTTTGCTGGTTACCGCCGCTCAAATTACTGACAATCTGCCCGATACTGGTAACGCGGATATCAAACTTGTCCACTGCTTCCTGCGCATTTTTCCTTTCTTTCTCTTTGCTCAAGAAAAACCCGGAACAGACCCTGTCGAGGTGCGCCAGTGACAAGTTCTCTCCCACGTTCATCTCCAGGTTGAGCCCTTGGGTTCTCCGGTCTTCCGGGATTAGGTACAGACCTTCTTCAATCATGACCCGGGGTGATTTGGGCTGAATACTCTTCCCTTTAAAAATGACCTCCCCGGCTTTCATCTTTCTTAAACCAAAAATAGTCTCCGCCAGTTCGGTGCGGCCGGAACCAACCATGCCATAAAGCCCGACGATTTCACCTTTATGAACCCGAAAATTGATGTTGTGGAGCTTCCCGCAATGAATATTCTTCCCTTCCAGCACTGCTTCCCCGATCGGTACGGATGCTTTGGGATATAAATCCTTTATTTCCCTGGCCACCATCATATTAATCACTGTTTTTTGATCAACATGGTCTGTATGATGGGTCCCGATTTTCTTCCCGTCCCTCAGCACTGTAATCCGGTCGGAGATCTGGAAGATCTCATCGAGACGGTGGGAGATAAAAATGATTCCAACCTTTTCTTTTAACCTGTTCAGTAACTTAAAAAGCATCAGCGCTTCGTTCTTGGTTAGACTTGAGGTCGGTTCATCAAAAATGATAATCTCCGGTTGTAATAGCATCACTCGTAAAATCTCCACCATCTGTTGCTTGGACGGGCCCAAATCTCCGACCGGCTTATCCAGCTCAAAATCCATCCCGATCTCTTGCATTAGTTCAATCACTTTCTTCTTCATCAAATCCTGCCGCAAAAAAATTGCGTGGGATGTAACCTCCTGGTTTAAAAAGATATTTTCGACAGCATTAAAAAAGGGGACTAAATTCCGTTCCTGATATACCATGCCAATCCCCAGGCCAATGGCTTGCAAGGGGTGGTTAATCTGGACTTTTTTCCCGTTCAGAAAAATCTCACCTTCGGTAGGTGGAAAAATCCCCGCCAATATCTTGGAAAAAGTGGACTTTCCAGCACCGTTCTCCCCTACCAGAGCATGGATCTCACCTTTCTTCAACTGAAAGTCGACATGATCCAATGCCTTTACCCCGGGAAAAGTCTTTGTTATGCCTCTGGCTTCCAAGATATATTTTGTGTTTGCCATCTTCTCACCCATTCTCTTTTCATTCTCATCCAGACTGAACACCGGAAATCATTCCGTGCAGAGCCTGCCCGTGGAATACGTACTTCTCAGTCACAGGTAATGCATATTTTCAAACCTTCACATTCCATTGCGAGCGCAAAAGCTTTTTTAATCTCGGAAAGCGGAAAACGATGGGTAATCATTTGACCGATATTAATCTTTTTCTGCATGATAATCTCTGCCGCCTGTTTGAATTGTCTGGTCGTAAACCCGGAGCTTCCCAGCAAGGCAACTTGTTTATAATGGATCAGGTTGGGATCCAATGTTAAGGTGGATGAACCCGGGAAGCCGCCAAATAACATAACCCTGCCGCCGGGTCGGGCCAGACTCAGAACAGACTCGGCAACTACCGTATTGGCAACGGCAATTATTAAAGCGTCAACGCCTCTCCCCTCGGTTACTTCCCGGACAACCTCGTTCAAATCTTGTTTGGTGGGGTCAACAGCCAAGGCGCCCAGCTTTTCTGCAATTTCCCTGCGGTGGGCTACCGGTTCACTGACAATAACCCGGCCGGCGCCTTTTAATTGGCTGACCAAAACATTCAGCAGGCCCATAGGACCGGCGCCAACCACCAGAACATTATCTCCCAGGCAAATATCACAGTCCTCTACGGCATTAATCACACAAGCCAGGGGTTCGGACAAAGCCGCTTCTTCCAGGTTGGCGTCAGGGGGGAGTTTTACCATGCCGGCAGCGGCATAAGGCTGAGAAACTTTAATGTACTCGGCGAAAGACCCATTACTCAACAAAGTCCGGTTTGGGCAGAGTTCAAAGATGCCTCTTTGACAAATATAACAGTCCCCGCAATTCAGGAAAGGTGGCAATGTCACCAGATCCCCGGCGGTACAGACTTTAACCTTCTCTCCGGTTGCGACTACCTCGCCGGCAAATTCATGCCCTAAAATAACCGGCGGAATGAAGGCATGGTGACCACGGCGAAAGGTCTTAATATCAGTTCCGCAAATTAAGGAGCACTTGATCCTGATCAAAATATCTTCAGGGTCTTCAATTTCCGGCGTTTTTACCTCCTCAATTTCCATTAGGCCCGGGCCTCTGTAAACTGCAGCAATCAATGATATTACCTCCTCTTTAGTTTATCTCTGGCACGCGTACATGCGCGTCAATTCCGGTATTACCTGAGAATGTTCCGGGCGGTCTGCTCGTCTGTTACCAACGCATTAATCAGGCCTTTGGCCAGCGCTCCTTTTGCCGCAGGCACCCTGCCGCTTCCTCCACCGATGCCGATACGGACAGGAACCTTCATTAACTGCTCAAAGGTAATCGCAATTATTCTCTGACTAAGGCTGGTCTGACACTCATTCCCTTCTTTGTCAATGAAACGCCCGCAAATATCCCCAACCGCCTCTTTTTTCAGCCATTGCTGTTCCTCTTCCGCAAGCTCGGAGTAATTAAGGAGCAGTAACGAGTTGGCAGCCGGTGGACCAATGGTGACAAAAACCTTGGTTAGTTTCTCCCAATCACCCCTGACTTTTTTAAGCATGTTTTCTTCCAAAAGCAGGTCGTAGGTCTTTTGTGTTTTAACAACCAGCGGTGCGTCCAATACGCCGGATACACCGCCAAAATGCTGGGCAAATTCACGGCACAACTCATTAATCTGATACTCCGCTTCCATTCGTCCCCTGCCACCGACCAGGGGAACAACCTTGATTTCCAAATTTTTTTCCATGTTTCCCAGAGAGTTAACCATCTCATAAATTGTACGCCCGCTGCTAAGACCGACAAGTTCATTCCTTTCAATGACTTCCCCGGCCAACTCAACGGCGGCTATCCCCAATGCCTTTCTGAGCAGGCTTTCATCTGCAAAAGTACCACTGATCACAACTGCATGTTTTAAAGAAAATTTTTCTTTGAGGCTCTTTTCGAGCTCCTTTACTTTTTCAAGAGGGTTTTTAATATGTACTTCCACAACTCCATCTTTGATTGCCTTAGCCAACAATCTGGATACTGTTGATCTGGAACAGTTCAAAATTTTCCCGATCTGGCCCTGGTCATAGCCTTTTAAAAAATATAACTCACTGGCCTTGATCTCCAAGATGATCTGCTCATGATTTAGATCTTTACTTACCAACTCTTCCCACCATTCTGTGAAAATATTTGCAGCATATTTTTTCACGTTTTTATTATAACAAATTTGTTTCCTCTTTGTCAAAGATTATTTTAGGGTTTCCTGAAAAAGTCCCAAACCCTTATAAAATCTGATAAATAACCCATTTTAAGACAAGGGAAGTGCAAGGAAAACGAGAAATATTCTA
>FZPS01000079.1_pt491 | contig 12183 bp, 10 predicted proteins | sample 1817821 | NCBI WGS metagenome assembly FZPS01 (sample SAMEA104158645, study PRJEB21678) | metagenome | place: Germany | collected 2015-04-21 | reverse complement strand
GCCATTAAGAATAAAAACCTTTTGCTGATTGTTTTTGATAAAGGCTTTGAACTTATCAAAAACGTATTGCTGATCGTCGGTCAGCCTGATATTTTCATCATCATCATGCATATTTTCTAAATCGAACGAAATTGAATGTTATCTCTTTTTGTCCATTGCCTAAATCTTTACTTTGACGAGTAGATGTGGATAAAATGCAACTGATACCCACGTTTCGTAGCTTTTCCACCAACGAAACGGTAAAGCTCATTTCACCCATCAGGTGCACGGTTACTTCTGACTGTTCGTTATTGGCTATTTCCATTATTTTTTGCAAATACACATCCGTAAGCCGGTCTACATATTCTTCATCGCCTTCAGGATCAACGGCAGGGAAAGGCATATCCACACATTCGCCGTATTGAGCGGCAGCTTGCAGTTGCGCTTTGTCCCATAGGGAAGATGGGTGGTTGGTGAGGTTTATGAGCATTAAATGTGGTTTAGCTGTATATTCTTTTGAATTAGCAAGCAGTGTTTTTGGAAAAAAGTCGAGACTTTGCTTGAGTCGTGTTTTTAAATTACTAGCATTTGACGGATTTTGTCTCATGCCACTATGATTGAAATCATTCCTTAATTCTTTTAATCTTGAAAATGCAGAAACTAAACCTTCTTGATTGAATACCTCATCTTTTAATAGATTTCGAGCTATTTCTAAGTTTTGTTGATGCTGCTCATCAGTTTTAGCTTTTGGCAATACCCATTTACTTTCGTCATCATCAAATTTTTTAGTTCTGATGTTAAAAGTTTTGTTTACCACATCTCTACGTATCTCATCATCAATATCGATACCGTGCCTGATGCAGAAAAAAGTTACCACGTTTTCCAGTAAAATAGTTGCCGATTGTTGAAACAATCCATTAGCATAACACCATTTAGCTGCCTCAAAACCATTTTTGATGTTTATTTCGGTGTCTGTGGCTTGACCGAAAGGCTTAAAAACATTTCTGATTTTTTCGAGAATTGGATTGAAAGGCTCTATCATAGTCTCCTCAACTTCTTTTAGAGATGACTTTATTCGATTGATGTTTGTTGAACGTACGATATTTAGTCCTCTACAAGTCTGGAAGTCTTCAGTCGCATTTTTCAGATGTTGAACTAAGTTTTTCATTGCTTTAGCCGATTCGTCTGCCCCTCGTGTAGCTTTTAATATTGGGGTTGTTTTGTCTGTAGCTAATTCCTCTAATTTTTCTGTATTTCCATTTTTAAGATAGTCAGCCGCAGCAAAAGTCCAATCCTGCAATGTAGTAAGAGGCAACAAATCTACGATTAATCCGGGTTTTGTACCCTTTTCGCTGATTTCGTAATTACCGTATGTAATGCTTTTTACTGTAACTCCCCTTAAAAATTTTGCATAGTTTGATAGAACTAACATCAACATTGGCAGATACCTATAGCCATGAGTTATATCGAAATATAGTTCATCGTTATAGTTTATCTTCTCAAAAACTCTTTCAAATATTTTCCATATCTCCTCTTCGTTATTGCCATCAGGTAAGTTTTTAATTGGTTCTACTTGAAATGGCAAATTCATTTTATCTAAACGAGTTTTCAAGCCCTCCCGAATGTTGTTTTCAATTGAGTTATGGTTCAGATTGTCAATCCAGTTGTTTTTTTCTGAACCTTCTGTCAACATAATGTACGCAATATCAGTCTTCGACCAATCTGTAGCATTTAAATAGTTAAGAGTAGCTTCTTGAATAAATCTGAGTTTGCCACCATAGGATTTTCCATCCTTATGATAATCGCACTCACCATAAGTGGTTGCCCCCAGAAACGATATAAAAACTTTTCGTGCCATATAACTGGTAGTATTTTAAAATAATAATTCAATTGCCATTTCACTCCATAATTCTTTTTTATAATCCGAGACAGCCTCTAGATCAATCCATTTTAGCTTTTCTATTTCTTCGGAAGAAGAAAATAATGCTTTGTCGACTTTTGCTGTGAATACGAGTCCAATATGTGTTTTTCCTACCTCCGTTTTCTCCTCATTGATGATACCCCTGAAATCTAAATTATATTCGATTTTATTCGAATATTCTTCATTTAATTCTCTTGTGGCAGATTTTAAAAATAACTCTTTGATGTTTGTTTTATTTTCAAATTCAAAATCTTCAATATGTCCGCCAAATCCGGCAGACCATAATCCGTGTAATCTTTTTTCATTACCTTTTCGTCTGTAAAACGCAATCTGATTGTTTTGATTTAATATAATTGTATAGGGAATTATTTGTTTAAAATTATCATTCGTTTCTATCTTTGTTTTCTCAAGAAATTCGATTTTACTAAAATCATCGATTATCGCATCAAAACTTGTTTTAAATATCAGCTTATTTTGCTGATAAATATCTTTTAAATTATTTCTGTTAATACACGCTACTTTCATGTTCATTTGTTGTATTCTGTAGATATTAATCTATACAATTCGTCTTCAACTTTGATAATCAATTGTTTTTTTTCGTTTTTGGACAAAAACAATCCCTGAAAACTATTACGGAGTAATTGAATAATTTCAAGTTTTGTAAGTTTGGCATATTCAGCCATAAAAAAATATTCATTAGTTATAGAAGTTCTTGAAATACCGGGGTTGTCGGTATTAAGAGTTACTTTCAATCCTTCTGTCATATATTTCCGCAAGGGATATGTTTTTTGATCTTCATCATAATCGCAAATCTGAAAATTGCTAGAGGGACAAAGTTCAATCACGATATTCCTATCTCTGAATCGCCGCAGTAATTCATTATTATTGACCAATGTAAGTCCGTGGCCTACACGGTCTGTATTTAGTTCATATACGGCTTCCCATATGTTTTCTACAGGCTGATTCTCTCCGGCATGTATAGTTAAAGACATACATTCTTTCATCAATGGCAATAGATGTTTACGTAATTGAGCCGGTTTGGCTTTATTTTCATCTCCGGCCACATCAAAGCCGACTAAAAAGTTACGAAGTTCTTCATTACGAATAAGTCTTTGTGCCAAACTAACATGTTTTTGAAATACATTCATTTCGCCATGTCTTGAGCCTATAATAATAATTCGAATATCACATTCATTCTGATTTTTTAGGTTTTGGTGCATAATTTCTACGACTTCATCTTCGGTAAGACCACCATAAATGTAATTGCATGGAGAACAGCGTAATTCGAGATATTTTATATTATGTTCACGACAATAGTCTATTAAATACTCACATGCAGCGGCTATTGATTCTTTTGTTTGCAATAAGGCACTTCCCTGCAAATCTCCCAGTTTTTCGTATTCGTTTATACCAATGTTTCTAAAATTATTTTCTTCAAGATAAGGTCCATAAATAAGCTGGTCAAGATAATCTGTATTACTCTTGAATGCAGTAATATATGCAGAAACAGTAATAGCTTGTGGAATATCTAAAAACTTATTACGTAATTTATTTTTATCTATTATTAGTTCTCTTAGTTTTTCATCTGAATGAGACTCTACAAGATTATTGATTTCCAAAATCCATTCAGCAAATTTTTTATTGTTTTTTTTGTGATTCTCTATTGATAATTTGTTGGCTAAAGCAACTTTAACTAATCCCTTAACGTCTAATATTCCCCCAAAGTGGCAATGAAGGTCAGCTTTTGGCAGTGACTTTATCCATTCTACGGTTGGTTTATCTTCTTCGAGGGCGTAAAGTGTAAGAGGCGGAAGTTGATGCAACCCATGAAATATGGACTGATTACTTTGTGATGTTCGATATCTATATGCATTATACTGTATCGATTCAGCTTTCAGCAATCGTTCGCTAATAACATCATATAAATTTTGAGAGATTTTATTGTTTCTCGAAAACTCAATAGGGTAATCTTTCGAGATTATTCGAGGTTCAATATCCAAAATAGTATTGTAGCTACTGCTCTTTTGAACCTCAACAATAAATAATTCATTTGCTGTTTTTTCATCCAATTCTTCTGTAAAATCAGAAGGCTCTATTTTTGGGAAATTATTACTTGCCATATGTATTAGGGCATCGCAACCGAAAAGGTCTGCAGCACGCTGCATGTCACTGCTCATTGTTTTACGTCCACCAGCCAAGGATAATACCAGATGGCCATTGGAGGAATACTCCAGAGCTTGAAGAACTACGCGATAAATAAAGTCTGACATTTGCCTACACTCTTCTTCCGAAGTTAGGTCTTCTATTTTCTCAAGACTTAACAATTTAATCTCTGGCAATTCTACTAAACCGTCAATATAGCCCAACCATTCATAGAATTTTTCTATTGCTTTATAAGCATATTCACCGTGCGTGCAAATTAGCCATATTTCATCAAAAGATTTAATTTTTGGATGTTCTTTATAAAATCGCTGAATGCTTTTATTCCTAGCTAAAATATTCATTCCGCTGTTAAAAGTGCTAAAAGCAACTAATTCCGCTGCTATAGCCCAAGTAGTACCAAAAGTGCTTACTAAAACGTTGGCCATACTATTTTAACTCAGATTAGACATCTCTTTTTTCACTTAAAATTCCTTTTATTCCCAGGATCTTCATTCTTTTTTCTACAGCCTTTTTCCTATCATCATTAAAATATTTTGAAGGTAATCCCAATTTGATAAAAATGTATGGGTTTACTCTTAACCCAAAATCTTTAGAGATTGCCGATAGCTTGTACATTATTTCTTCCAAGTATTCCGGTGGATTGTTTATTGGACGCCTATCACCTCCTAACTCTCTGGGTTTAAATAACGACACCTTACATTCAGCTACGTAGAGTTGGTTGTCTTCAGTCCACATTACATCAATTTCATTGTCATTTAGCTTCTCTTTCTTATCTCGAAATATTTTTACACCACGTGCAATTTGCATTCTCTCCGGACTCAATTGCTTATCGTTTTTTATTTGGTTGAAAACATATTTTTCAAACTCCTCGCCTTGGTTATCATCATATCGATATTCGGTTTCGCTTGTTTCAATATACAGTCCGTAAAGGGATAAATATTCTGCTATATTTACTTGATAATTAAGCGGTAAATCTTCGCCGGTACGTACATCTTCTATTTTATTGGTGCCTATAGGCACATAAAAAAACTCAGCGCTATATTTAAAAAAATGCTGAAATACAGCGACAGACATTATTTTTGTACCACCCGTTAAATTAACAAAATACCTGTCTCCCCGGCTGAAATTCTCATTTTGAAGTTTTTGTCGTGCATCAGGCAAATTTTCTTCCGAAAGCACAACAATCCTAACATCTTTCTTATCAATACCCAAAGCGTAGCAATAGCGCGATGTCATACCTTTTTCACCCATCCTTTGAGTGGTGATAAAAATATGGCTGTCGTACTGCCCCTCATACTCCTTAGCAACAAGGAAGTTGGGCAGCAAGTGTTCGGAAAGCAAGGAGATTAGATGAGTCATGGATGGCAAAAAAGTTGCTATTTAAAAATTTGATTGTAAATATTTTCCATACGAGTTTCACCCACCCATTTAGTTACGTCTTTCCACACACCTTCATTTAATTGTTTCCATTGTTCTCTATCTCTTTCTTTATTTATAGAGTTATATATCCGCTTGAGAGTAGTGGCGAGAATATCATCCTGCTCTTCTGGTGTGGCGCTGTTTTTCGATTGTTTCAACCATCGTTCTATGCGGTTTTTTACACCTGTGAAATCCGTAACCTTATAATTTCCATGAAGATTTTTTTCTTCAAGAAACCGTAGTCCTTCATCTAATCTTTCTTCGCGACGTTGCTGTTCTCGTAATTTCTGTAGCCTCTGCTGTTCCTCAAACTCTTGCTGTTCTCGTTGTGCTTTCAGCACACCTTCTATTTCAACAATTCTTTTAGTATGTTTTTTTCCTTCAGGAAAAACATCTGCAGCTTTGTTGTATGCTTCTAAGGCTTTTTCTATATACCCATCATTATAAAATTTATTGGCCTTCTCTATCGTACTATTATATTTGGATAATAACTTTTGCTTTTCCTGTTCTTTTTTCTTAGCTTCCTCAAGTTTTTGCTCAGCCAATCTAAGTTCTTCATCCCCCTTTTTCCGTTGTTCTTCTCTCTGCTTTTCGTGTTTAGCCATTTGCTCTGGTGTTAAAACAGACATCTTAACAAAACCCATCAGAGAGAAAGCATTTTTTTCAACTGCTATCTTACGTGATTTATACTTCATTTTTCCTGCGTTTCTTCCGTCTTTCCAAATTTCAGTATTGGTATAATCAGAAAACTGCCAATCACCTGTAATAGAGTGAAACCCAGATCCAGCCGACATTTTAAATATACAGAAAGAGTTATCGCTTGGTATTTGACTAATTAAACCATTGATACTTTCAACTATCTTTTCTGAATTCTCCGCACTATATTTGTTGAAAAAAAACTTCTCTTTTTCTAAATATTTCTTTGTGTGATTGTTGATGATTTTGAAAAGAACAGATATATCTTTTATTACTTCAGATTTGCTTTCTACCTTAGATTGCAAGTTATTTATTATGGCTACTTTTTCCTTTCTTTTGTTTTCTTCCTTAATTTTTTTTGCTACTTGCATTTCCTCTTTGTAGAACGACTTGTGGTCAAACAGGTCAAATGCTCCTTCTGAAAGCATAAGATATCCACGGCTTTTCTGCCCAGGCATAAGAACCTCATACAAAGTATTGAATCCAATGGGATTGAATTTTCCTGTGGTAGCCCCTTGTCCACTGTAAGCATGTTTCCAACCGCCTGTCCACTCATTGCCTGCTTTTCTTAAATTAAAAATCTTGGTGTTAACCAATTCAGTGTCTTTAAATTCTACATCCGATAATTTAATAAAACGCATGAACTCATCACCTTTATCGGAGCTGCCAAAAACCAAACTTTCATTTTTTTCATCATCACGTAAGTAATCAAAAAGAATAGAGCGAATAGCGCCTTTAAGAGAACTACCAGGCACTACAGGATGTCCTGACAGCTGATTTTTTACAAAGGATTTTATATCATTTGATGATTTTGCAGGCATTGACATGGTATAATCGCTAACGGATTCCAATCTACTCCCGACTATATTCAAAATACTTTTCGAATCTTTAGCAGCAAAATAAGAACTTAAACTTTCTATATTAATACCTGCATCCAACATTTTACGAAGATTTAATTTATACAGTACTCCTTCTTTTACTACGTAATCTGTTCCTTCCATTAAATCGTTTTCAGCACCGGCACCTACACTTAAAGGTGTTAGGACCTCTAGTTTAATATCATATTTCCTATTTATTCCACTCATAACACTAAACTTTTATTGGTATAAAAATAGATTTGCCATTACGCCATATTGAATGCTGAATAGGTTCAATGCCTAGTGTCTGAGTAATACTTTCGCTTATAGAGGGTTTTAAATTAACTATTTTACCTCTAACAAATATTTTCTCTGTTTCAAGTGATACAAACACAGAACCGGGTAAAAAAGCATAAATAAAATTTTTTCTTAGCTGGTTGTATGGTGGTGTTGTAATCCATCCTCCCCTGCGAATAAAATTATAAGCTATATCTTCACCATCTAACATCTTTTTTAATTGAATCTTATCCTCTGGAATAAAAAGAGATAATGAAATTGCCATTTCGCTGTTCTTAGGGATAGGCACCTCAATAGTGTCTCTTGAATACTCAAAATAACCGTGGCCTACATTTCGATCAGTACCAATCCCTTCGTATTGCAATAACTGCATACCTTTCTCAAATAATTCAGTTTTACCTTCAATTATAAAATATAAACCCGAAAAGTCTTTAAAATATATTCTATCCATGTAGAAAGGTTTGGCATCTTCATCGCCCACTCTCGAAATTGTAACACGTGGGGAAACCTTTGAAATTATGAAGTCATCAGCAATTTCAAAACTGGTAAGATATTCTTTGTTCTTAATGTCTTCAATATCTTCTTTTTTTTCGAACAAAATCTCACCATTAATAACTTTACTAAAGTAATCAATGTCTAACCACGACACATTTTTTATTTTCTTTGCATCATTCAAGTTCTCCAAATTAGGTAATGCTTGCCTTAGGGGCTTAGGTAAGAAATACACGGAATCCGATTTCTCATCTTTTTGATAAAAAGGGAAGAGCGAACTAATAGTGCAACCTAAATCTCCATCATCCGGAATGGTTTCTCCCAATTTTGCTAAACAGGAGGTGATTGCAGCATAAAAAGCATCGGACTGTACGGTCTTTAAACTAATACCATAGTCATCTTTATTATCCCCCAAATGAACAGGAGTAGTAAAATGCAATTTATATATACTAAATTTCGTCATACCTAATACTATTAAGAATTCCGCTGATAAGGCTCCATTTTCCATTTGGAGTCTTTGTCTGCTTTATAATATGTAGGCTCACCAAATTTAATCTGTCCGTAACCACGAGTGCCACTACCTCCAAGATAATCGTTTTCCAAAGCATTTATACCCTTTTGCAATAGTATCAGGAAATCCTCTTCTTTATCATCATCCCATATATTAATGATAAACTCTACATCAAAGACGACCCCAGCCGGAACACGTTCCATTTGTCGAGGATGCCCTGCAGTTCCTTTAACGCGGTCGATAACATTTTCCCACTTACTTTCGGTATATGGAATACTTAAGTTTTCTAATTCTTTTATCGACATTTCAGTAATGTATGCATCTCTAACGATAATTTTTGAAGGTTTGTTGTCATTGGAAAAACCGAACAAATTAATAATTCTCTGTACCTCTTCGGGTTTGTCTTCAAACTTCAAATCAACTTTATTTTCTTTACCATCTTCTACAACTGTTTGCTTTGTTCCACCCCCTATTTCTGGAGAACCTGCAATCTGTTCTAGTAAGCAACGCATCTTCCCCTTAATAGAACTTCCAGGTATATAGGGTTGATTATTTTTTGTAGCTATCTTTATTACCGGATTGTCAATACCACCTATTTCAACGCTATCACTACTACCACCAATATGCAACCCAGTAACCAACTCTATGGTTGTTTTTACTTTTATTTTTTTCTTTAATTGCTTCATAATTTTAAATTTTTAAATTTTAATTACTGTTTTCTTGTCCTCCGTAGTACTTATGATAAGCAACTATTGCTTCAAGTATTTGTGCGAAATTTTTGTAATCAGATTTTAGGTTTTGATTATTGTCAAATCGTATAGCACCAATAGCCCTACTTATCTCCTGTTCAAATTCTTCAATTCGAGTTTTGTTGACTACTCCGCTTTTGATCTTTTTTTTATCACGACCAACAGCGTATGCCAACAATGGCTTAAGCATTGGGATATCTGTTTTGTACTTAACAACATCTGTTTCAATACGCTTTACTTCACCAAAAAACCTCCTCAATTGACCTGTTGTCAATGCACTTTTACCACCACCAGATTCGCTTAAAAACTTGCCGAACGACTTTGTCCATTTAACGACCTCTGGCGTAACACCTTCTCTGACCCACGTGTCTTTTAATTTTTGATCAGGATATTCCATAGTTGTAATTTTTAATTGTTATTATTAATGTTATTGAATCTTAATTCTAATTCTGCCCAACGTGCTGCCACAGCAATTAATTCATATTTACGTCTATCCAACACATCGAGTTGCAGCTGTTTACAAAACTCTCTAATCTTATCGTTTTTATCAGTGGCAAATAGCTTTAAAAAATAGGCTGTCTGCCATAAATAACTTAACTCTCCTTCTTTCATTTGTTGACATAAGAGTATTAGACGATGCAATATTGAGTGTGACATTTTTTCTTTCTGTATTAAGTTGACAAAATTGGTCTTATACTCTTTAACAAAATCAAACTCACCTCTCCAAGAAATATTCTCTCCAAATAGGTTGAAAGCATTCTTGACTTCTACACCTTTTTCAGAAAATCGTTTTGCCAATCCTTCAGCATTACTTGCAAGATCTGCTGCTTTAGAAATAGGATATTTATCTCTAACTAAGACGAGACCACCAGACACAGAAATGTCGTCGCGTCCCACAAATTTGGCGAAATCTTTTCTAACGGCTTCAGCAAAAAGTATCAACTTATCCCATTTACCTACTGCAAACAAGTCATCGCCTCCAGAGTATAAAATATTAACATCATCTTTGAATAGTTCTTTCTCTCTGATAGTGTTTATATAACCGCTAAAAAAATAGTCAAGCATAAAAGATAGAGTAGAATAGGCAGCAAAGCTTTTGCTTTCAGGTGGCAACCCATTAATAAATATTGCTCCAAGTCCATCAACGTCCATACGAAGTATACCCAAGTAGGTGTCATCTGACAACTCTTCAAATGTTTTATTCCTATTCTCTTTTCTATTTTTACCTTGTATTTGTGCCTGCGTATTGCCTCCATAAAATTGAAAGCCATAACTTACTTTTTGTCCTTTTATTTGAGCATCAAGAAAGTTGAGCTTATTAACCATCTTAACACGGCTAACATCTGCTGAAGTGATAAAACGGAAATCGGCATCATCTTTAGTTAATTCTGTTTTATTAAACAAATAATTGTAGGTCCGAAAAATGCCTATATTACATTTTGAACGATTTGATAAATATGTAGCTTTGTCTTTCTCTTTGTAGGTAAGCAAATAATCCATTCCCTTAAGAGCTATTCCTAACGCTGCTTGCTTCTTAACAGTTTCCAGTACATAAATTTTTTCATCTTCCCCACCTTTTGATTCAATTGTAACGCATTTCCCTTCTATTCCGGTTACAGCACATACTCTATCTTCAGGATTCACATCTTGAGGCTCAAAAAGTTTATCATAGTTTTTTAAAATAATTGAGTTGAATTTTTTATTTTTCTTTTCAGTCAGCTTGTCTGCCAAACACCTCCAGAGGTCTCCTATTTTCCTATTTTCGTACTTTTCGTAAGAGATAACATTAGATTGAGAATCATAAGCAAAAGGCACATAAGCGAAATTCAAAGTTAATTGCCCGTGATGTGTATCCCATAATTCTTCTTCAAATTCAGCTTGCAGGTCATCTATTGCCTCTTTAACTTTTTCGGTATTTGGCAATAACATATAAAATTTCCCACCGGAAGAGTACACCACTTGCCCAATCAAACAATTTATGTTAGGGTGTGTGATTATACGTTGAATAGCGGAATCTATCAGAAGTTGAAGATAAAAAGATCTACCCTTAAGGCTTACAGCTGCCTTGCGAGATGCTATATTGTAAATAAAAGATTGTATACCCGACAAATCACCTCCTAATAAAATTACAGGATGATGATTATCTAACAGAGTAAGTCTCTTACTCACGGGGTTCCATTTAAAAGCATTTGGGTATTCTTGTTTATATAAATAGAGACTGTCGGCAAAAGCAGCAGTCGTTTTTAAGTGATCAAAAAGGCTTACATTAGCCATATCCATTGTGCTGGATGGGATACTCCAAGTGTATTTTTTTAATAAATAAAGCAAACTTTCAGAAAAACCATCAAAAGAATCATTTGGTAATTTTTCAAAATCCTCTATAAATAATTCCCAAAGATTTTGATAATCTTGCTGGCTGACACCATCCTCTTTTTTTTCTATTTCCTTTGGAAAAAAGTCGCTCTCTTTTAAAGTCAAAGGATGAAGATCAAAAGCAAACTTGTAGTTACCATTATTGATTTGATTGAAAATAGAATAAAGCGGAATTCGTTTGTATCGATGCCTTCCCCATTGAATGTCTCCGGAATCATCCTCATCTTTTTCAAACGTAGAAGGCTGATTCCGGTCAATACCTGCACTCCACCAATCTGCCATAGAAATAAGAGCCTGTAATTCGGTCATAGGTTTATGATGATTGCAAGCCAAAGAGGCTAGTGAATCTTCTGAACTATTGTATGGGTTTTGTCGAATACCAGGTAAACCTTCTAATTTTGTTTTAAATTTTTTCTCTAAAAATTCATTGGTCCAAACAACATGTTGATATCCAAAACGACCAAAGTCATTTACGGGACATATATCCTCAGCTATGCGTTTGGAGTAGCTGGACAGGTCATTATATTTATCTGTAAAACTGTTGTCTGCTCGCTGATAAAACTTTCCAATATCATGTAACAACGCAGCCAAGTAAATATGCTCTCTAATTTTTTCCATACATTTATTGTTTATCAATACTTATTATTCTCTTTCTCTTTCTCTTTCTTCCTCACCGTTACCCCATACCCGACACTCACCCCCTTACCCAATCCCGCGTAGTCCGGT
>FZPS01000070.1_pt173 | contig 12183 bp, 17 predicted proteins | sample 1817821 | NCBI WGS metagenome assembly FZPS01 (sample SAMEA104158645, study PRJEB21678) | metagenome | place: Germany | collected 2015-04-21 | reverse complement strand
TCATATGGTTGACCACGTGCAAAAGGCCCCCGTCAACAGCGACAGCGGAGCAGAACCCCAGACCTACACCGGCAACCATGTAACCCACCTGGCTGATGATATGGTAGGAGAGCAGGCGGCGGAGATCGCCCTGGATCAGGGCCATGCTCACGCCGGTGATCGCCATGAGGGCGCCCATGAGGGCGATCCCCTCGCTGGGCGGCAAGATCCGGGCGACCCCGTAAACACCGGCCTTCGTGCAGAGCGCCGCCAGCAGCACGCTGCAGGGGAAAGAAGCGGCGGGGTAACCCCAGGGCACCCAGAGATGCAGGGGGATGAAAGCCGTCTTAATGCCGATGCCGAGAATGAAAAAGGGAAGACTGCCCGCCACCGGCAATGTCAGCTCCAGGGAGCCGGTCGCACAGTATTGTAGCACGATCCCCACGGTGAGCGAAAAACCGCCTACGAGCTGAAAGGCGAGCAGCCGGGTGGCCATCTTCGTGGAATGTGCACTCTTTTTTAAATAAACCAGTGCCGCGGCGGCAAGCGAAAGCATCTCCCAGAAGAGAAGAAAGGTCAAGAAATTGCCCGCAAAGGAGACTCCGATGGCAGCAGCGACGGCCCAGATCGAGACTACCTGCTCAGAAGCGGTGGTATGCTTGAGGCCGTAAAGGAGGCCGAAGGCGCCCACCAGGGTAAAACCGAAGGCGGCAATCCTGCCGTAGGGATGCAGGGTGAAGGTCAGCAGTGAGAGCCCGCTGCGGGCCAGGTAATCGGAGCCAAGCAAGGTCTCGTTGAGAACACCGCTCCCCACAAGAAGGGAAAGCGCCGCCGCAAAGAGGCTCAACGTGTAGAGAACGGTGAGAAAACGCCTCCACCGGTGGGAAACCAGGTACATGAAAGGTGTCAAAATAAGGGGCGCCACCACCGGGATAAGCAAAATATTCACGAGCGATCACTTCCTTAATCAGAAATACTTCAACCGTCCCGCCTAGAAAAGGTAACCGGCGATACTCTGGATAAAAGGCACCGTCAGATCGAGCTTGATCCCCACCACCAAACAGAGCAGGGCCAGCAAGACGATGGGACCGAGCATGGAGAGAGGGGCTTCCGCCCCCGGATGGGGTGCGAAATCACCTTTTTTGAAAAAGGCGGTGATGATGATCGGTACAAAATAGGCGGCATTGAGCAAAGCGCTGGTGATCAGAACCACGATCACCGCCGGATGCCCCACCTCGACGCTGCCAGCCATCAGAAATAGCTTGGAGATAAGCCCGTTTGTTGGGGGGAGGCCGATCATACCGATGCTGCAGATGGTAAAGGCGAGCATCGTCAGCGGCATCTGTCTGCCCACCCCGGCCATCTCGCTGATCTTCTCCTTGCCGGTGACGGTGATGATCGCCCCGGCACAGAAGAAAAGAGTGATCTTGAGAAGAGCATGGTTCAACAGGTGCAGCAGCCCCCCGGTGAGCCCCAGGGAGGTGAGCAGCCCCGCTCCAAGGATGATATAGCTGAGCTGGCTGATCGTGGAGTAGGCCAGGCGCCGCTTGAGGACATCCTGCTTCAATGCGATGATGGAGGCGACGAGGATGGTGATGCTGACCAGCACGATGACGAAAAGGCTGAGCTGCAAAACAGAGAGCGCCTCGCTGCCGTAGACAGAGTACATCACCCTGAGCTGGCTGAAGACGCCCGACTTAACCACGGCCACAGCGTGAAGAAGAGCGCTGACGGGCGTCGGCGCCACCATGGCTGCGGGAAGCCAGGCGTGAAGGGGCATGATCGCCGCTTTGACGCCGAAGCCGATGACAAAGCAGACGAAGATGAGCCGCCATAACCCCGCCTGGCCCACGGCGGGATGAACAATGCCGCCGGGGGTAAAGTCCAGCGTGCCGGTGAGGGTGTAGGTCATCACCAGAGCAGCCAGAACAAAGGCTGCGCCGACAAAGCTGTAAATTATATAGCGCTTGCCCGCCACCTGGGACTTCTTGCCTCCCGTGTGAATAACCAGGGGGTAGGTAAAGATAGTCAGTAGCTCATAAAAGAGATAAAGGACAAATAGATTGGCCGAAAAAGCTATCCCCATGGTCGTACCTAAGGAGAGTATAAAGAAGACGAAGTAACGCCGGCGATCTGTTTCGTATGCCATATAGCCCGTGGAATAGACCACCGTAAAGACCCACAATACCGCCGCAATCACTCCGAAAAGTATCGCCAAAGGATCCGCGCGAAAAGCGAGCTCCAATCCTGGGAAAATGGTCAGCACTGAGATAAAGGCGATCCGGCCCTGGAGAACCTCCGGCAGGATCATAAGGACCATGGCCGCCGTGACCGCAGCGATAAATATCGCCATGGTGTTGCGGGCTCGATCTGATCTCTCGGGAATCAAGGCAAGCAGCAGGGCGCTTCCGATCGGGAAGAGCACCGCTCCAACAATCAACTGCGCACCGGTAGGCAAGGTGGTTCAACCCCCTCCTGACGTTCTTAAAAAGATATTTACTTATTTTGCTTTTTCCCTGCTCCCAGGGTCAACATGATCGCCATCACCGCGGTGAAAAGAACCGTGGTCTCTAAAAGAGTGTCATAACCGCGATAATCGAGAATGATATTGGTCACCATGTTCAGCCCGCCGCTCTCCACGGGCCCTTCCCAGACGTAGCGATCAAATACCTGGTTGTGGGTCGGGTTGCCGAGCTGGCCGTAAGGGGGCATCTCCGCTATCGCCAGCATGAACATGAGCAGAAGCAAGCCTGCCAAAACAAAGGCCAGGGCGTAGACAAAATAGCGCGGCCGTTTTTTCATTGAGGCTTCCTCCCTACTTTAGTTACTACGGTGATCATGATCACAGTCATGCCGATACCGACCGCCGCCTCGGTAATGGCGATATCGGGCGCATTGAGCTGCTGCCAGATCAGAGCCATCACCAGGCTGTAAGCACCGAAAATGATCACCACATAGAGCAGATCTTCAAAGAAAAATATAGCCAGGGAGCTCACCAGAAGGACCATGAAAAGCAGAATAATTAAAGGGTTCATCCCTTCTGCTCACCCCTCTCCTCGTTCACTTTTGGCGATGTATAGTCATCCAGCAGATAACTTCCTTCTACCAGATCCATGCCCAAACCGTAGGATGTTTTGGCCAGAAGATGCGTCATCACCGGATTGATCAGCGCCACCAGGATGATGATCAGCGCCATCTTGGCCGCCGAGGTAAGATCCCCGATCACCAGGATCAGCCCGAGGATAAGCAGCCAGTTGCCCAGGGTGTCACACTTGCCCAGGGCATGCATCCGGTTGTAAACATCGGGCATCCTGATCAGTCCGATGGCGCTTACTGCCAGAAAGAAAAAGCCGCTCCCCATCAAGATCATCGCCGCTAAATGTTTAATCATTTTTACTTACCTCCCCTCGCCCTGCAGGCAGTTAGATCAGTTTACCTTCACTGAGAAGCTTCAGCACACAGATGGTGCCGATAAAGGAGCCCAGCACCAGGACCAGGGCCACATCAATATAGTGAGCGCTCCCATGCAGATAGGAATAGATCAGGATCAGGGCCACCACTTCGGAGGTAACCAGGTTGATGGAAAGGACACGGTCGATCGTCGTGGGGCCGACAAAAGCCCGGTAAAGAGCCGCCGCAGCTACGATGATCAACCCGATAATGAGAACATTCAAAAAGGAAGCCAGCATATTAACTCCCTTCTCCTTCTATTTTTTTCGCCTGGTCGCTGAGATACCAGTCGAGAACACCGTGCCCGGCGGGAACGGTGATGGCATGGACGACAAGGCGATCGTCCTCCAGATCCACGGTAATCGTCCCCGGGGTCAGGGTGATCGAATTGGCATAAAGAGCCCGCATCAGATCGCGCTTTAAAGCGGTCCGCGTGATGACGATGCCCGGCGATACCGGAAGCCTGGGATTAAGCACGATGAGCGCCACCATGATATTGGCCTTCAGCACCTCCCAGATGAGGCACAGCAGGTAGTAGAGCATGAGGCCCGTCTGCTTCAATGAAAAAGAGGTCCGGCGGCCTCCGCCAATCTTAATTCTGGACCAGGTAAAGGTTATTCCCAGGCTGAGAACCGTCCCCACCAGGAGATGCTGCCAGTGCAGTGTCGCCGACAGCAGCAACCAGAAGCCCATGAGCAGGGCAAATATCAAAATCGCACCCCGGATATCTTTTCGTCCGGCCACTAGAACACCTCCTCCGCTAACCTAGAAAATGAACAACGATCTGCTGCAGGTAGCCGTAGGCCGCTACACCTGCGGTACCCAGCACGATGATCCCCGCCGCGGTAACCACGATGGGCAGCTGCATCGTAAAAGGAATTTTGTCTTTCTGCAGGACTCTTCTTTCCGGGGGGTCTTTCTCGTTGACAAAGTAAAATTGCCAGATGATCGGGAAATAGTAAGCTGCGTTAAGCAGGCCGCTGAGCACAAGCAGAGCGATAAAATAGGGGTAATGCGCCCCCATGCTCTCCACCGCCAGCAGGTATTTGGAGATAAATCCCCCTGTCAGCGGCAGCCCTACCATGGAGAAAGCGGCCACGGTGAAGGAGGCCGCCGTGAGCGGCATGGTATAGCCGATATTCTGCAGCCCTGTCACCTTCTTCCGGCCCGTCTGGTATGAGATCGCCCCGGCACAAAGGAAGAGACAGGTCTTCATCAAGGCATGAACAACGAGGTGATAAAATGCAGCGACGATAGCCCAGGGGGTCGCCAGACCCAGGCCCAGATAGATATAGCCGAGCTGGGCGACGGTGGAGTAAGCAAGCCGCCGCTTCAGATCGAGCTGGACAAAAGCGAAGAAAGAGCCGAAGAGCATCGCCGCACCGCCCAGGATAAGCAGCAGAATACGGATATTGCTCTGCTGGTAAAATTCGTTGCCGAAAACGATAAAGAAGAGCTTAAAGAGGGCGATGATATAGACCTTCACCACCAGGCCGGAAAGGATGGCGCTCGACGGCGAGGGGGCGGAGGCGTGCGCATCAGGCAGCCAAAGGTGAAGGGGGAAGAGCGCCGATTTGATCCCGAATCCGACGACGAAGAGAGTCATCATGACCCAGATCATATAAGGGTACTGCCCCGCGTTCTGAGCGAAAACTTCACCGGCAAAGCGCATATTCAGGTGGCCTGTGATCATATAAAGCATCCCGATGGCCAGCAGGACAAAACCGGAGCCGATCGTCGCCAGGATCAGATACTTGAGACTGGCCTCGGTGGAGTAGCGATCGCCCTTGCTCACTACCAGAGCCACGGCGCTGATCCCCACCACTTCGATAAAGACATACATGTTGAAGATATCGTGAGTGATCACCAGCCCCAGCATCGCTGTCATGCAGAGCAAAAATTCTACGTAGTACCATCCGATGGAATCGACGCTGATCTCTTTTTTCAAGGAGCGGCAGCTAAATAGAGCGATAAGAAGATAAAGACCGGTGATCAGGACAGCCATCAGCGCTGAGACCGGTTCGATAGCGATCTCGATCCCCCAGGGAGGGCTCCAATCGGCCACAGCCTGGTAGATCGGCTGAAGCTTCCCAACCATTCCACCGCTGAGATAGAGCGCCAGCGCAAAAAGGCCCCCGCAGACAATGACAGCCAACGGGGAGCAGGCCTCTTTTTTCCAGCGTGCCAAAACCGGCATGGCGAAAGAAGGGATCAGGCCTCCCAGGATCAGATAAAGCGGCACCTTTGCCAAGAGTATCCACCTACCTCATCTTCATAAAATCCGGTGCATTGATTGTCCCGTAATGGGCATACATCTTAACAATCAATGCCAAAGCAAATGCTGATGTGGAAAAGCCGACAACAATGCCGGTGAGGATCAGCCCCGAGGGCAGGGGGTTGATATAGAGCTCCGCCGGAGCTGCCGGGTCAAGAATCGGTGCAACCCCACCTTCAATATTGCCGAAAGCGATATAAAAGAGGAAAACAGCGCTGGTCATGATATTTAGACCGATTACTTTTTTTAAAAGATTGGATTGGGTTAAAACGATGATGATACCGATACCGAAGACCACTACCGAAACAAGGTACGGAAAATTAGCGATCAAAGCGCCCCAATTCATTCCTTCTGCTCCTCTGCCATTAAATAAAAGATGCTCAGGATCGTGCTGGCTACCAGCAAGCCTATCCCCAGATTGACCACCGAGATGATCCCTACGCTGAAAAGCTCGCCGGGCAGCCCGGTGGGTCCATGTTTCGTCGGCAGCAGATACTTAATCGCCTCCATAAGGCTGCCGAGTCCAATCAGGACCACAGCGATATCGAGCGGTAGATTACGAAAACGCTCCCTCCAGCCAAGATCGAATACCAGCAGATAGAGGAGCGCCCCCAGGCCGAGGATTACTCCGCCGGCAAAACCGCCTCCCGGGGAAAGATGGCCGTGCGCCACTACGTAAAAACCGTACATCAGCACCAGAAGCAAGACATAGCGAAAAACCGTTCTGGTAATCTCATCTTTCAATCAGCAGCCCTCCCGCAAAAAAAATCTTTCCTTCGGCAACATTAATAATACCTTAGGTAGTTCTCCTCAGGCACCCTGGTATCCTTCTTAATCATAAAGTTTGAACAGGGGAAACCTTCAAAACACTGGTAGACACTCTGCTAACTCCCCCCGCCCTTGCCGGGACGCTCCGGCAGATCCTGTTGCTGCCGGTAGATGATCTGCAGCCCCTCCAGCGTCAACAGGGGGTTTACCCGGACGATGGTTCTCGATTCCCGGGCGATGAGCGAGGCGAAACCGCCCGTAGCTACGACCAGCGGCGGTGTGGGAAATTCTTCGGACATCCTCTGGACGATGCCGTCAACCTGTCCCACAAATCCGTAAACAATACCGGACTGCAAACCGGCGATGGTGCTCTTGCCGATAACAGTGGGGGGGCAGACCAGCTCCACCCGGGGAAGTTTGGCCGCTTTCTCAAAGAGCGCCTCCACCGAGATGCCGATCCCAGGAGCGATAGCCCCACCGAGGTAATGGCCCTCGGCGGAGATGGCGCAAAAGGTGGTCGCTGTCCCGAAATCGACGATGATCAGCGGCCCCCCGTAAAGCCTGTATCCGGCGAGAGCATTGACCATGCGATCGGCGCCGAGCTCCTGGGGGTTGTCGAGAAGAATCTTCAGGCCCGTCCGCATATCGGGCCTCACCAGCAGCGGCGACACAGCGAAGTATTTCTCGGCCATCTTTTCCAGGGAGTAGATCAGGGGAGGGACCACCGAGGAGATCGCCACGGCGCCGATATCGCCCGCGGAAAGCCCGCTATTGTGCAGAAGGCTCTTGATGGTGATCCCCAGCTCATCCTCAGTGCTGTTCCAGTCGGTAGCTAAACGCCAGCAGACCGCAATTTTTTGCTCGCGAAATACCCCCACCATGATATTGGTATTGCCCACATCGACAGCTAAAAGCATCTTATCGCTCCCTGTTAAGTTAATTACAATATAACAGATGGAGCGTTCTTTGAAAAGAACCATCGCCGCAGCAGTCCAGAAATTTTTTCAACGGACGCCGGGACGTGCTTTTTGCAGGAATAACACTGTTATCGTCGAATTGTACCTGTCAATATTGCTGGACCCGGGGGATGAATGGCGGTGCCTTTTAAAAGTAACGGCCGTTACAACTACCTAGTTACACTGATTATTCTCCTCATAATCGTCGCCGTACTCTGCGCTGCCGCTTTTTTACTGGTGCTTTATATGCCCGGTGCGCTGGCCGCGGCTCCGTTCAGCTACGACACTAAGGAGACCTACGATTTTGAGCCTTGCTCCTTCAAAATAGAAGATCTGGAGCTTTCCTACCCGGAAGGGGGGCTCATTCTTCCGCTTTATCGCCATGAAAAGCAGGAAGGCGCCCTGATTCTGGCGGAGGGTGACTACAGCGTTTCCGGCGAAACGGCTGATGATCCGGCGCCTGCGGGTATCTACATCATCGCCGAAGAAAAATACTTTGAAGAGATGCGTGAATGTGTCCTCCATATCCCTGCCGAAGATCCCGGGGCAAGGCTCGAGATGGAGCAGCTCTACGGGCGTCAGCCGGGGCTGCCGGTGATCTGGCGCAGCATGATCCCGCTCACCTTTGTCCCCGACGCCGAAGAGATCTACTACTATTTCCTTTCCCGCGACGGTGAGCCGCTCTGGCCGCCCGTCTTCCGAGAACCCCGGGGAAAAATTTACGTTTCCCTGGCGCTTTACAGCATCTTCACCCTCATCGTGCTGCTGATCATCTCCGTGTTCACCCTTGACCGGCGCCGCTCCCGTTACTGGGACAAACTTTACCGGGCTCCGCCGGGCAACCCGGCCCTAGCCGCCGTCGCTGCGGTAACGCTGCTCGTGCTGGGCGGTGAGATGCTGCCTTTCTTAAGCGGCTGGCCGGGACAAAGCGCCGTCAGCGGATACCTGGCCGCCGCCGGGCTGCTGCTCTTTCTGCTCTACAACAAAAATATTGAGCTCTGGGAGCTGGGGATCGCCCGCGAAACGCTCGGGCAGGGTTATCTCCCCGCCTTTGCCGCAGCGCTGGCGCTGATGATCCTTACCCGCGGTTTTCCGCAGAAGATTATTCCTGCGGGCCCCGGCGCTGTCGCCCTTCCGCTCCTTTTAATTTTATTAATCGCCCTGGCGCGGGAACTGATCTGGCGCGGCTTTATCCAGACCACCCTCGGCCGCCGATGGGGCGCCCCTGCAGGCCTGCTGCTTACCGCTCTCCTCGCCGGCTTGCTCCATTTCGCCGTGGTGGCGGTGGAGTCTCCATCGCTCCTTGCCTGTCCCCACACTCTCGTAGAGCTATTAGTTCTGGTTCCCGGCAGCGCTGTAGTGCTGGGCTATCTATACCTGCGCACAGAAAATATCCTCAGCTGTGCACTGCTTCATGTTCTCTTACTCTCTATCGCATCGTTAATCACTTTTTGAAAGCGAGGTTGCCTGCTATGATCGACCAAGAGAAAATCGTTCGCGCCGTGGAGATGATTTTGGAAGCTATCGGGGAGGATCTCGATCGTGAAGGGCTGCGCGCCACACCGCAACGGGTGGCAAAGATGTATGCCGAGGTGTTCGCCGGGCTACAGCATGATCCCCGGGAGCATCTGCAGACCTGTTTTAACACCAACAAACATGAAGAGATGATCCTGCTGAAAGATATCCCCTTTTACTCCATGTGTGAGCACCACCTGCTCCCCTTTTACGGCAAGGCTCATGTGGCCTATATTCCCGAGGGCGGCCGTATCGTCGGGTTGAGCAAGCTTATTCGGGTGACCGATGTTATCGCCCGCCGTCCCCAGCTGCAGGAGCGACTCACCAGCAATGTGGCCGATACCATCATGGAGGAGCTGAAACCGAAGGGGGTAGTGGTGGTGGTGGAGGCAGAGCATCTCTGCATGAGCATCCGCGGCATTAAAAAACCGGGGGCGATTACGGTAACATCTGCTGTCCGGGGCGTCTTCCGCAGCAATGCCAGCTCCCGGGGCGAGGTCTTCACCCTCATCGAAAAAGGAAGGCATTGATTGCGCAAGATATGGATCGAATAAACCGCCTTCTTGGTGACGCTGATTACCGCCGCCACCTCTTGAAAAACAGGGCCTTCGAGGAGAGCCGCCCTTTTTGCCATCACAATTTTGAGCACTCCCTCGCGGTAGCTCGGCTGACCTACCTGCTGCTACTGGAAGAGGGATGCCGCTTTATCTCGAAGGAGATCGCTTACGGCGCCGGCCTGCTCCACGACATCGGTCGCTGGAAAGAGTACCGGGGCGAGGGGGATCATGCCGCCCACAGCGCCGCGCTGGCCGGGGCGCTTCTGGAGCGGGCGGGGTTCGCCGCTCCGGAGAGAGAGCTGATCGTAAAAGCGATCGCCCAACACCGCCGCCAAACGCCCGGTGAGCACCGTTCCCCGCTGAGCAGGGCGCTCTACCGGGCCGATGCCCTGTCGCGCACCTGTTTTTCTTGCCATGCCCGGGAGGACTGCCGCGGTCTGGCGCAGCGCCCGCACCGGGAAAAACTGCTCTATTGAATACTAAAAAAGGAGAACTTCAATGAAAGCCTTCTGGTACAAGATCATCAATCCGGGGACGGAAGCGCACCGCTGGGACTGGATCGACTCACCCGCAGAGCTGCGCCTCTGCAGTATTAGGCTCTCTGCCGTCCCTCCCGCAACAGCTACCCTGATCCGGCAGCAGTGTGCAACCCTCGGTATAACCGCTGGACTGCTCAAAGGCGATTGCGGAGAAGCGGGGCGGGAAATCCTGCTGCAGGGAAGAGAGGTTTCACTGAGAGAGCTGTCGGAGATGCTGAAGCGCTCCGGCGAAGAGACGGCTGCCGCCGGACGCACCATTCTCGGGCTGCTACGGCGAAAGCGGCGCAAAGGGCCGGGCGTCCTGCAGCTGGGCCGCCACCGCCTGCCCCTGGGAGAGCGAACGCTGATCATGGGTATCCTCAATGTCACCCCCGACTCTTTCACCGACGGGGGGAGATACAACAGCCTTCCGGCGGCGGTGGAGCGGGCCTGCCAGATGGCCGCTGAAGGCGCCGATATTATCGATATCGGCGGAGAATCAACCCGGCCGGGCTACCGGGGGATCAGCGCAACTGAAGAGATCGCCCGGGTTATGCCGGTGATCGAAGAGCTCAAAAGCCGCACCGATTTCTCTGCCCCCCTCTCCATCGACACCTTCAAGGCGGCCACAGCACGGGCCGCGCTGGAGGCGGGTGTGGAGATGGTCAACGATATCTGGGGGCTCAAGGGCGACCCGCTGCTCGCCGGGGTGGTCGCCTCTTTTGGCGTCCCCATCTGCCTGATGCATAATCGCAGCTCCACGGTCTACCGCGAGCTCGTCCCCGAGGTGATCCTGGAGCTGCAGGAATCGATCGATCTGGCCAAAGCCGCCGGCATCAGCAAGGATAAAATCATCATCGACCCCGGGATCGGCTTCGGCAAGGACCTCCACCAGAACCTGGCCGTGATGCAGCGCCTGGGAGACTTTCGCGGCCTCGGCTACCCCCTTTTGCTGGGGACCTCCCGCAAATCGATGATCGGAAAGACACTTGACCTCCCCCCGCTGGAGAGACTGGAGGGAACAGCGTCCACCGTCGCCTACGGGATCGCCGCCGGAGCGGAAATTGTCCGCGTTCACGATGTTAAGGAGATGCGCCGCGTCGTCCAGATGACCGATGCGATGGTGCGCCGGACCGAAGGGGGGAGCGCATGAAAAGGGCGATGACAATTAGGATAGAGGAAATAACCTGCTACGGTTACCACGGTGTCCTCCCCGAGGAGCAGGTTTTGGGCCAGGAATTCCGGGTCAGCTTGGAGCTCGCCCTCGATGGGGCGCCGCCGGCAGAGGACCAGCTCTCTGAAACGGTCGACTACCGCCGGGCGGTGGAGCTGGTCTGCAAGATCATCGAAGGCAAACCGAGGCGTCTTCTGGAGACGGTGGCGGGGGAGATCGCCGCCGCCCTGCTCGAGATCGAGGTCAGCGAGCGCACGGCCCTCGCCACGCTCGAGGCGAACGCGGTCCGGCTCGGCGAGCTGCGCGCGATGGGCGTGCGCGTGGCCCTCGACGACTTCGGCGTCGCCCAGGCGTCGCTGCAGCACCTGCGCGAGCTGCCGCTCGACGGCCTGAAGATCGACAGGACCTTCGTCGCCCGCCTGGGCGGCGATCACCACACGGGTGCCCACCAACTGGGTGGCGATCCGCTCCGCTTCGTCCTTGGCCTGGCGCTCCGCTTCCTCGCGGGCACGGCGCAGAGCCTCGGCGGTGCGGACGGCACCCTCGGTGGCCTTCACGGCCTTCTTCTTGGGGAGCAGGTAGTTGCGGGCGTAGCCGTCGGCTACATCGACGACGTCGCCCTTCTTGCCGAGCGGCGGCACATCGGAAGTGAGTATGAGCTTCATTTCGTCGCGACGTAGGGGAGCAGGGCCATCTCCCGAGCGTTCTTGATCGCCCGGGCGACCTCACGTTGATGCAAGGGGCAGTTGCCGGTCACACGACGGGAGCGGATCTTCGCCCGATCGGACATGAACTTGCGGAGCAAGGCCACGTCCTTCCAGTCGATGACGCTGTTGGGATCCTTGCAGAACTGGCACACCTTCTTCTTGGTGCGCCGCATCTCGGCGGCAGAGCCGCGCCGCCGGCGTCGTTCTTTGGCTTTCTTCGCCATGTTCGTTCAGTTCTCCTGTGGTCGTCAGAAAGGTGCTTCGTCGGGTCCGTAGTCGTCGCG